>Ga0265297_10006592_pt1 | contig 16731 bp, 10 predicted proteins | sample Munlanlwell13791_FD_192502 | JGI IMG/M metagenome (GOLD analysis project Ga0265297, IMG submission 192502) | Leachate microbial communities from a municipal landfill in Southern Ontario, Canada - Leachate well 137-91 | ecosystem: Engineered > Solid waste > Landfill > Unclassified | place... | reverse complement strand
CCGGTCGGGGTATATTTTTATACTACTTATTCATTAGGTTATTTAGTGATTGTATGCATGTATTCAACCAAGGTAGAGTTTCGGCAAAAGCAAAACTTACTCCTGCAAGATTTGTTAGTAAGCGGCGTGCATTGTTAACCACCACACAAGTTACTGAATTAAGAAAGAGACAGTCTGTAAGATCACATAGGGTTGCACTTAGGGAATGGGCGGCTGAAAATAAATTGACAAGGCAACAAATGTTGCAATTTGAAATTAGCAATATACGATTAGGGTCCCCTAAAATGGATCCAGTTATGGTACTTAAGCTTGCTAGAAAGAATATTGAGGATGCATTTGGGAAATAATCTGAGTGTTTGAGCAAGGGTTGGACTTGAATCCCAGTTGAGGTATTATCAGATTAGGTTCTTCTAGGAAGTTCTACAAGTGTTCTTTCGCTCACCTTTAATATTCTTTGAGCAATTTTTTCAATAAAGTATCTATCATGTGATACTGCCATCAGTGCGCCTTCATAATTTAGAAAAGCTTTTTCAATGATTTCGCAAGCATCAATATCAAGGTGATTAGTTGGTTCATCAAGCAAAAGCAAATTAGGTTTAGTAATTAATACTTTGAGTAAATTGAGTCGTGCTTTTTCACCCATTGACAATTTAGATATTGGTTTGTATACTTCTTCATTAGTAATGAATCCTACCATGGATAATTGTTGACGTGTTTTTCCAGTGTCTTGAAGCAAAGAGTATATTTCATCATACAAAGTACCATTGGTTGTTAAATCCTTGAGCTCCTGATCCACATACCCGAGTTTTGCTTGGGAATCCCAAATAACTTTTCCTGATAATGCGGGAACACGTCCTTCAATTGTTTTGAAAAGAGTGCTTTTACCCATCCCATTTTCTCCGATTAAAATAATTCTTTGACCAACACACACATTAAGATTAATGTGTGAAATAAGTGGTTTTTCATACCCAACAGTTAAATCATTTAGTTCTAAAACCATGTGAGATTTAATTGGAGATGCTTCAAAAGGGGTTTCGAATTCAGATTTATCCAAATCAGGTTTCTCAATAATTTCCCTTCTCTCCAAAAGTTTTTCACGATATTTTCCCTGTTTAACTTTACCAGGGGCCTTGCCAATACGGGCTATTTTGTCTTTTTCATTAGCAATGTAATCTTGTTCTACCTCATAAGCTCTGTTTTGGGCCAAGAATGTTGCTTCACGAGTTTTTACATACGCTGAATAATTACCATTATACTTAATCCATTTACCATTTTCTATTTTCAGGATAGTGTCACACACTTTGTCTAAAAAATATCTATCATGAGTAACCATTAATACTGTTCCTTTAAAACTACGCAAATATTTTTCCAAAATATCTAATCTTTTGAAATCCAAGTGATTGGTTGGCTCATCAAGCAACAAAAAATCTGCATCAGAGGACAAAATCTGGGCTAAAGCAATAATCGCACGCTGTCCTGTTGAAAGCGAGCCAATGGTTTGGTCAAGCCAGGATTCCTTAACCTCAAGGGTTCGTAAAACAGATTTGATTTTGCTAGTAGGAATTAGGTTTTGGTGCTTAGCAATTTCAGCCTGCAATTCCACGTAGCGCTCCGTTAGTTTGCTTAACTGATTATGATCCTGATGAACAATCGGGCTTGAAAGAAGCTTTTCAATTTCAAGCAATTCTTTCTCAAACTGATTCTGGTGATGAATAGTAGCGCGCTGCCCAATTATTTGCCACCCGGTTTTATTCGAATCTAAATCAATATGCTGGGAAAAATAAGCAGCTTTACCATTGAATTTAATTTGACCAGAGTAATCCAATTGACCCAAAATTGCTTTCAGAAAAGTTGTTTTTCCAACCCCATTTCTGCCAATAAGCCCCACTTTAGAGCCATCTGCAATTCCAATACTCTCATCAATCAGTATTTCCTTGTTGCTAAGGGTAATTGAAAGATTTTTAATTGAAAGAGCCATAAGTGATTATCATTCAGGCAAATTCTTAAAGCATGCTGGGAAATATTTTTTTTGCAAAAATACAACCTTGGGTTAAGCTACATAGAAAAAAAATATTTTATTTTTTAATCTCAAGGAGTTTTACATCTTCATTAGGAAAAGGATTTTCTTCAGTCTCTGTTCCATAAATATTGTTTTTGTTATCAATCCAGTAATAATTTGAGCCACTGTTTACAGTGTACGTGTCATCAGTTGCAGGATTATAAACTTCTTCTATTCCTAAAATAGTTTTGCTCCACTCATTGTTTATTTTATCCATGCTTTGGCTCCTGTACTCAAATGTTGAAGAAATGGATTCTGAAATAGATTCCTGAGTAGAAGAAATTATTCCAGCTCTTTTATTGATTTCCTGTGCTTCCCTGGCAGCCCAAGCTGAATCAACTTTAAAAGATTCTTCTGATTTAAGAACAAGGTACTCTGTTTCATTAAACAAGTTTTCAGGGGAAGAGTAACCGAATAAGCTTACAGCCCATATTCCTGTACTCCCAGTTTGTACAAGATAAATAAAAGCAATTACTTTGTTTTTTGTTTGGTTTGGACCAGGATTAGAGATGAAAGTCATTTCTGCAGCAGATTGTGCTGTAATCAAAGGCCCGGGATCACTTTTAATTAAATTATTCCTGTCAATAATTTCAATTAATTCAGTTTCAACATTGAATTGCTGAAGATATTCATTAAGATAAACCTTGGCTTGAGTATATTTTTTCACCATCATTGGCTTAGCTATTCCGCCAGAAGGATCATAATATTTGCCCTCAGTAAAACCAGCATAATTAAGCAAATCATTAGGCGTTGTGTACAAATAATAAGGACTAACATAAAAGAAACCCTGGTTCTGAGGAGAAGTTACTTGAAGCAAAACACCCGCATCAATATAAGGCCTGACAAGACCAGAATCAGTTGAAACAACCCAGTTCTTTGGAATATTTATCGTAAAAGCACTTTCATTAGGATCCTTGAATTCAAAAAACTCATATTTTTGGGCATATAATTTAGCGCTAAGTTTTTGACCCCCATTAGTATCAGGAAAAGATTGATTATTTACATCCCCTAGATTATTAGGCAAATTAAAATCCCCGCTTGTTTTATCATCCGTACACCCAAATAAGGATAACAAAATAACAGAGAAAAAAATAATTACAAGGGTTAGTAACTTTGATGACATTCACTGGAATAATGTTTAAACCCTTATTTAAGTTTTGCTTTGTAAAAATATCAAGGAGCAGAGTTGCGCATCAATTCATACTAAATTTTCTGATATAATTGTCCCCGTATACCGCAATTATTTCTTTTTTGTCAGGAGAGATTTGCACATTCATTACCCCTAATAAAAGGTCTTTATTAGTTGCATCAGGGTCAACACAATTTTTCCAAATAATTGTTCCGGTTTCATCAAAAGCAACTACACAATTCTGCGGAGCTGTTCCAACAACAATTAGCTTGCCATCATTTGAAATAGCAACAGCATTATGGCCTGTGGATTGTGCGTTTGGAAATTCCCTTGTCCCTCTTTTCCATAACAAATTTCCCCCATTATCAAAAAAGTAAACCATTCCTCCCACAGTGCCTAAAACAATTCTACCCCCATCAGGAGTAATTGCACCTGCTGTTGCCGTGTGATCAGGAATCCTGTGTTTCCACAAAAGGGCACCAGTTGAACTAAAAGCAAACAAGGTCCTGCTTTTCCCTGAAGCAAAAGTATTGTCCTTGTTATCAACGCTCATAAATAAAGGAAATTCTCCTATTACCTGGCGCCATGTTTGGTTCCCTTGTATATCAAATCCTGTTATTTCTCTTGCGCCCGCAACAAAACCGGAATTATCTGGATAGAAAGCACAGTTTCTGAGCCAATCCCCTTGCCACTTCAAATCCTGTTGTATTCCAGTTAATGAATCTATAAGAGTTGGAGCATCTCCTGAAAGAATTTTTGTTCCGTCTTCAGAAATGCATGCACTTCTAACCATTGAAGGAAAATTGCTTTTCCATAAAAGGGTTCCTGATTTATCAACCGCATAAACTTTTCCATCATGGCACCCTGCAACAATCTTGCTTCCATCATTCGTAATATCAATTCCCCAGCACTCATTACCTGTTGGTTGTTTCCACAAAATATTTCCATCAGAATCAAATAAATAAAAGTTTGTAGGCTTGTTTAATTCAGGCGGATGTTTGGATTGTGCTACTGCAAACACACTCCAATCAGCTGAAGGCTTTACCCAGAAAAAGCCAAAGTTATCCTGAACCTGTTTCTCCCAATCCAAAACAAAATTCTGCATTGAAGCAGATTTCTTTAACACAATATCAACTTTCTTTGGTTCTTTTCGCGTAGGAGAAACATGCCCATTATAATAATAAGCATAGCCTTCTTTTTCCACTGTCAGGAAATAATCAGTTGAATCACAGGCAAGTTCTTTTCCTAAATAAATTGCATTAATATCCTCCATTGCAAGCAAAGGTATTTTGTAATTTCCCAAAGAATCAGTTTCTGTTTTTGAATCAGTTCTACCGCAATTCATTACAGTCATAACCATAGCCTTGGAAATAGGATTTCCTTCACTATCTTTTACAGAACCAGAAATATAGGAAGTTTCTTTTCCGGAAAAATTTTCCATTGTTCCGCCGAAAGTAACATTAAACTCAATTGATTGTGTTGTAGAGTTGCATTCACCCACATTAAAAGGCACTTCAAAAAAATTATTTCCCATGTCTTGGCTTAGGTCGATTGATGCATAATACCAAAGCTTTTTTTCTTCCCCTGGCAATAATTCAATTGGGGAATCCTGTAAAGAAAAAAAGTGAAGATTCCAAGAAGGAATTAGGTTTCTTAATTCAGGAGTAATTCCAGTAAAACAAATGCTTTTTTTCGAAGAACCATTGTTTTTTAAAGTAATAAAAAAATCTGTTCCACTTTCAGTCATTCCCCTGATAATTGCTGTTGAAAAATATTTTACCTCAACATTATCAAAATTCTTTGTAACCCACTCTCCTTTAGGGACATCTGCTGGCAAACTTGGCAAAGGGGCATTTGGGTTTATTCCCTGCATATCCGAACCTGGAGTTGGAGGCAAATTATTTTGAGGAAGCTGGTTCTGAGGAGGATGGTTTTGATCAATAAACCCATCCGGACTAGGCTGTTGTGCTCCATTCGGGTTTTGGCCAAAGTTTGTATCAGGATTAGTTCCCTGTTGAGTGCACCCAAATAAGAAAAAAATTAAAACCAAAATACTAATAAAAAAAAATAGCTTTCTCATTTGTTATTATTGAACAAAACTTGTATTTTATTATATGCTTAGGGGTTAATTACACTAAATAACGAATTAATTGAGCAAATTTTGTTTGAGCTTAAGCAAGGTTATTAATAAATACTGGTAGTTGAATTGAGTTATTATGAAAGAAAAACAAAAAACAAAAGAAATGAAAAAGAAACAAGGCTTAGTGCAAAAAATTCTTTTATTTACTACCCAAAAAAGAGGATTTGTTGTTGCAGTAATAGTTACACTTCTCGCAATATTAATAATTCTGGTTAGCTCAATGCAGACAAGTGACTCAATGCAGAACGCTGCCTTTGCAAGTGAATTATTCCAGGAAAATCAAGCAAATCTATTGGAATATAGGGTGAATGTTGATGAACAATTAGCCTTAGGGTTTGAAACAACTCTTGATGATGATTACCTTTACTCCATGCGGGATGATTTGGATTGGATGATAAATAAGGAAAAAGAATTATATAATTCAAAACCAAACAATGAAGTTTACCTCAAAGAAATTGCTTTTACTTTATCCGCACAAAAAATAATTGAAATAAATGATGCTTTTTCATTTGAAATAGGGGAACCCAAGTATGAAGAAAAAATAGCTTTAGCAATGAGCACTGACATTAATACTCCTACTCTGCTTACTCAAAGCGAATTAATAGAGTCATTTACAACTGGATTAGAAAGAGAAAAGTTTTTGTTTTACACTAAACAAATATTTGATGAATATGCGAAAGAAAAGAAAATATTAATACAGAATACTAATTCAATTGAAAGAAAATACGTTGAAGCAAAAAAATTACTATTATTAGCTATGTTAAATGAATAAATTAATCTTTTTTAGGCATCATTTCTTCAAGTTCATCCAAAGAAATTTCTCCAAGAAAAGAATCCTGTAAATACAATAATCCTTTTTCAGGGGGATTTCTCCATAACCCTCTAAAGCCATTTTCATTAACTTTTTTGAAATAATTCTGCACTTTCTTGTAATAAATCCTTGACTCAATTGAGTAATCCTTGAATGTTTTTCTAAACAATCCGCAAAAAGGATATTGTTCCCTGTAACCTGGAACAGCAATAAAAGGAAACAATCTGCAAGGCTGGGGTCTTGCATCATAAATAGCACAAGCATTTGAAGAATCAAGAAAAACACAAGCATTCCGTTTTTCTTGCTTGGGTTTTTTCTCAGAAAAATTAAAAACATTTTTTTGTTCTCTCTTCAAAACAACTTGGGGAACAACAAAAAAGCTTTCAGGAACATTACCAATTTTTTTTTCCAATAATTCATAAACACGTTTAGGAAAAAAAGTACTAGGAAAAGTCAATACTCCTAGAGTGCTTTTAGGAAAAAGCTTTACATGCAATAAACAATCTTTCTCAAGAAAATCTTTTTTAGGAACCTTTAGTACTTTAGAAATTTTTGCTGATTCCTCGGGCAAAACAGTAATCCAGTACCTCTTACAGCACTCTCCGCAGGAAAGACAAATATCAGATTCCTGTTTTTTGGAAAGCTTGGGCGGCTTATTCATTTTTGGATTGTAGGGGAAAGGCTTTAAAAAGTAATTAAATCAAAGTTCTGTATAAATGCCTCTGTGGCTCAGTTGGTAGAGCGCCGGTTTTGTATCCGTTATTGGTAAATTAACCGATGGTCGTGGGTCCAAATCCCACCAGAGGCTTTGAGTTTTTCCCGACCTAGCAAATGTAAGACATTTGCGGTGCACAGCAAACATTGTTTGCAGTGGGCTTTTGCTATTGCAAAAGGCTCCACCAGAGGCTTTTTATTAAAACTCTTTTCTTAACTGTTTTTTCTTCAAACTATTGGAATATAAGATGCGTGGTGCAAAGTTTTCGTTGGTGAGTGCATGTTCATTAAAAAGATTATTGAAGAAAATCAGGCTGGAAAAGAAAGCGAGGATATTGTAAGAGAAAGCACGGAGCTAATCCAAGTAAAGGAAGCTATTGACAAGTTAAACGGAGAAACCAAAACAGGGGTTATTCTTGAAAGAGATGCTGAGAATTTTATGATTATTGGTGGCGGAAAAAATAACAAGTATATTGTTTATGCACAAGTGAAAGGCAAAATGTATGTGATGACTAATAAGTTTGATGTACTAAAAGCTCCTATTGAATTAGTTGTGGGTGGAAAAAAAGCAATGTACCCTTCAAAGAGATGCATGAACCTTGAAATGGTTTTAGAATCAGCAAAACACTTTGCTGACAGAGGAGCATTAGCACAAACATTTAATTGGGAAAAACCTTGAGAAGAATATGTAATGATTATCTAAATTAGAAACATAATTTAGATATGGTTTTTTAGAAAACAGGTTTAGAATTGTTCTTAGTGATTTTATGATTTTATTGAAGTATGCGGGTTATATTTTTTTTGTAATTGGATTAATAGGTTTAATTATAAGTGTGCCTTTGATAAAAGATTCTGATGTTCTAGCGCTGATTAAAGGAAGTTGTGCTCAGAGCGTGTTAATAACAATTGTTTCTTCTGCTTTGCTTGTGTTTTCTTTTTTTATTTTGTGTTATGTTATTTTTATCAAAAAAATGGTTGATGAATCCTCTTCCTTTAGCGAACTTATTGGAAAAGTTTTTGGCGTCAAATCAAAAACAAATACTATTTTTTACAAGAATATTTTGCAAGCTTCGTTTATTTTTATTGTATTTCAAATATTTTTAGTTATTTGTATAGTGTTGTTCGCTTTACTTGTTCCTTTGTCCGCTACAATTGAACAGAGGGTAATATTGTTTTTCAATTTGGTTTTCAGCTTAGGTTTGAGTCTTTTTCACAATCCATTCACTTTTATTCTTGCAATAATTGATGGGGCTCTAGTTATTTTTTTTTGTATGGCAATGTTATCCTTTTTTGTTAAAAAAATAAAGAGTTCACTTAAGTGAGAAATAAAAATAAAAAAATCAGCTAATTTTAAAAAAAATAAAAAAAATTAAATTCTTTGAAAATCTGTTGAAAATTAATAATTGGAGGGATTAGCCTCCAATATTTTAATTATCAAAATAATTTCTTATTTTACTCTTCGTCAGATCCTTCGTTACTTCCTTCAGGTCCTCTTCTAAAATTAGGTCTCCTGTCGGTTTTGTGCTTCTGGTAGCAGTCTCTACAATAAACTGGTCTTCCTTCAATTGGCTTGAAAGGAACTTCAGTTTCTTGTCCGCAATCCGAGCATGTTGCCTTGTGCATTTCTCTTGGGCCGCCAAAGCTAGGCCTACTTCCAAATCTTCTATTATCCATTATTATTCCACCTTTATAGTTCAAAAAGCATGTAAAAACAAGATTCTTTCTATAGAAATAGGCTTGAAATTCACTGCTTTTCTAAAATAATATTATCCTGAGGGGGTTATAAACTTATGTAAAGCATTGTGCCGGCAAAAACAACGCTTTGAAGTAACTTCTTCCAGTTAAGGAAAGATTTTTATAGGGTTTTGGAGGCTAATTACTTATAACATTAAGTGGTTTTATGGTTGAAAAAGATGCTCAATGGGGAATAATAATTCTTATAGCAGCAGCTTTCTTTTTGATTTCCGGACTGGAAATGCTTGATATTAAATTCGAATTCTTTGACCCTGGCACAAGCACTCTAATCGCATTCGTACTGGTAGCAATAGGTGTTTACCTAGTAACGAAGAAATAAATTTTTAAAAATGTAAAAACTCCTTTTTTTATGATTCAGCAAGGTTTATTAAACAAAAAACACTATTTCTTTATAGTTTTTTGTAAGTGGTGTGCTTGGGGATTTATTCTACTCTTGAAGGGAAATGGTATGATTTCCTTGAATGGCTAAACAATTACGTTCCAGTACTCAAATTAACTGACAAAATAGATGGGGTAGTGCCCAGCTTTGCTCTTTTTCTTTCCTTATTAGTATTGATAATGGTATTAATCCTTGCACTGAATTTTTTAAAATTCTCCTCAATTTATGAAGCTGAGTTAACAATACTCACCGGAAGCGGGAATCCGGTTGAAGGAGCCATAATTCAATTAACACAACAATGTGATGGCGGAGAGAAAAAAAGCACTTTAACAACAAACGGGGAAGGAAAAGCAACATTTACTTCCTGTTCAGAGATAGTTGATGTTTCGGTAAGCAAAGAAGAATATCTTCCATTGAATAAGACACTTGAACTCAGTGGAGAAAAAGAACACTCGCTCACTCTCAGCCCAAGGTTAACCACCGCCCAAATAGTAACTATAAAAGTAATTAATGAAAAAAAAGAAATCCTTCCGAAAGCAACGCTTGAACTAATATGTATTTTAGGAAAAGATTCAAACAAGCAGCAAGTAAAAACAAATGAGAAAGATAATGCTCAGCCATCAACAGGATTTGAAATAGTTACTCCTCAAAAATGCTCTTCAGTACAACTAAAAGCATCAGCACAGGGATACAATGACAAAACAATAACACTTACGGGCAAAGAAACAAGAATAAGCATTCAATTGGAAAAAGTATTAAACCAGGGGACAATTATTTTTACTGCTGACAGCCCTATAGGGTTGCAAAATGATGCAATAATAATAGTTACGAATTTGGTAACTGAACAAGAAGAAACCTTATTTACGCTTGCTTCAGGACAGGTAAGAGAAGATTTCGCTGAAGGGGAATACTCTTACACAGCAATGGCAAAAAGTTTTATTGAATCAGGGGAATTTACAGTAACAGCAAATAATACAAAGGACGTAAATATTTACTTTAAGAGTTTGACAAAAGATGCTAATAGCAAGCTTGACAGTAATTCAACAAAAAACATTTATCTGCAATTAATGGACAATAATACTCCTGTGATAATTGCTGAAGCAAAAATATTTTTTACAAAAAATGGGGACACGAATTCTGCAGGGTTTTCATTAACCGCAAAAACAAGGGGCATTATAGGTCCACAGCCAATGCTGGATATAACAGGAAAAACTTTTACTGCTATTGTGAAGGCTAGTGGTTATGAAACAAAAATTGTTCCAATTGAATTGCGAACTAAGGCTGAGGGTCCACAGGTAGTGCAGATGAATCAGGGCGGAGCAAAATTAACTGTAAAAGTTATTGATGATATAAATAGAGCTATTGAGGGAGTACAAACAGTTCTTTACAATTCACAATTCCCTGCCCCCTTCGAAAAAGGGCTTTTCACTGACAAGAACGGGGAGGTTTATTACAAAAATTTGCCTTCAGGAACTTACAGGGTAACAGCGAAAACTGATACTGATGAAGGAGAAATAAATAATATTAGTATGAGTAGTTCAGACAAAGAAGTTACTCTTTTGATGGTAACAGGAAGAGGAACAATGCGATTCAATTTCTCTGGCGAAGCAGGAAAAATAAATCCAGCATACGGGTTATATCAAAAAAATTCTTCAGGCGAATTTGAATCAGTTGAAAGCGGAACTGCACTAAACGGAAGATACACAACAAAGAAATTGAAATCAGGCACTGAAATAAAACTAGTTGTTATTGATGGAAATTATTTTGGTTATGAAAGCCCTGTGTACAAAATAAACCGCACCTCGCAGGAAAAAAGTGTTTTCCTGAGAAAACAATCTGAGCTTCCAAACCAGAATGAAGTACAAATGATTCTGAGAAATGTTTATTCCTCAAACCCAATAACACTAAGGGAAACAGAAGCCACAAAACTAATGCCTGGAAACAAATATTACTTATTGTTTGATTTGGTATTGAATAATGAAACACAAGGAAATACCATAACAAATTTCTTTGTTGGTCCTGAAAACAAAGATATGCTTGATTCAAATACAAATATTTCAATTGAAGGAGCTTACTCAATAGATAATTCAGCAGTAAAAATGACTAAAAAAATGAAAGGATTCTTGATTGATGAAGTGGATTCATTCTCTGCTGATTCTGAAGCAAAACAAGCAAATGTATTGCTAAACAATCAAACCGGATTGAAAATAATTCCCATAATAGTTGAGGTAAATACTGATGAAAATGCGGGGGGACAAGTAAAAATTACTTTCCAAGCAAAAAATGGGAATTATACAAGCTTGAAATACTCAAAAGAATTTGAAATAGGAAAAACCTTTTGCATGGGCGCTGATTGCCCAGCACTATTATTCTCGAATTACTTGACTTCAAATGGAACAAGGAAACCAATAGATGATTCAGTTCAGAGTTTGCAAATGGAAAGCACTTACACATTAATAACAACCTTGGAAAATCTCACTGATGAGCTCATAGGGGACGCAAACATAACCCTGAGTATAGAAAAATCAGGGCAGGACAAATTTTTGTTCAGCGGAGACAAAAACACTGCAACACAGCAGGTAAAAATAAATCCGTTAAGCACTACACAGGAAAAAAGTTTTAGCGTGGTTCCAAAAAAAGCTGCTTATGGGGCATCAAAAATATATGAAAAAGCAGAGAAAAAAGAAGGCACAACCGATTTACTGAAAGATTACAAAGGCAATAATGAATATGTAAGATTTGAAGTGAAAAGCAAAAATGATTTAAACATGGTAATAGTTGCCACTGACACAATAAACACTATTTATGAAAAATCAGAGTACCCTGTTTTCCTAATAAAAGTAATTTCAACAGATCCATTAACAAGAACAAAGAAAAATTCTAAAGCAAATTGGTCGGCAACAATAAATGGGCAATCATTCAATTGCAGACCATCAGGCTCTTGTTCAGGGCAGACAGATGCAAACGGATTACAAACAATAAGCTTTGACGCATCAAACATAGTGGCGGGAACAATAATACATTTCGTAGCAGTAGATGAAAACAATTCTACACCAGCAACCCTTGATATAAATGTTTCAAAACCATTTCCCACAGAGCAGACACTTGTGCCTGAATGCTTAATGGTAAAAGTAGCGGGAACTAACATAAAAAATATTGAATTCCCAACAATACTTCTTAATGTTGGAAGCAAAGGAAGCTTTACAATTGAATCAACATGCGAAGAAGACAGATTAGTTGCAATAAATTCTGATATAGGGACAGTACCAAAACAATTCACTCTGAAAGCAGGGGAATCACAAGCAATACAAGTTGACGGAACAAGCACAGTACAGGCAAGAAACGGAATGCTTGGAGCATACCCATTACAAGTAATTGGAATAAAAGCAGGAGCATACAGCCAAGTAGGGTTCATTGACATAATAATGAATGATGAAAATTCACCATTTGTTTTAGACAAATTTATTTTTGATTTCAGAAGAGTTGATAAAATTTCAGCAAAAGTAACAAACAAAACATTTGCAGGAAGAAAGGATAATTATTACCCAAAAATGGATATAAGCACTAATTCAGTGGCATTGAATTATTCAAAACCCGGAATACCTGAGATTGTAAATTTCAGTACAAAAATAACAGGCATGGCAATGGAATCATATATAGTTGGGTTTGGAAAATCAGATAGGGGTTACATGTTAACAGAAGAGGATATGGTCACTGCAGAACCAAAGACTCCAAAAGAATTCAATTTTACTGATGATTTAACCGCAATGTGCGAGGAATTCAAAACGCCTCCTGAAGTAACTCAAAGGCCTGAACCGGATATGCCTGAAACTGATTTAAACGCATTTTATTCTCTCCCTCAGGCAATAAAAAACAAAATAGTTTCACAAATAATTCCTGTAGAAGGAAAAATTACTGATGTAAACTCTGATGCAAATTTATCTAACATACAGCCGCAAAAAGAAAAAAAATTAAGTTTCTTTGGATGGGGGCCATTTACTACAGATAATTTATTTGGGGCAATTAGTGATTGCACTCCATTAAATGGAACTAGTGCTTCAGGGTGTGTTGGAGGGGGAGTGGATAGGTTACTTGGAGGAGATTCTGATTCAGAGGATGATACAGGTTCATCCGATGGAAATGTGGGTGAGTGTGAAGATGCCACAGCAATTTTAGAAAAAGTGAGTACTATTAAAGAAGAAAATGAATTCACAGACAATGGGGCACCTGAGGAAGGAGAAGATGGGGAAGAATTGGTTGGGCCAATATATAATACAAGGCTATATACTGACCAGTTGGGTTCAATTGACCCGAGCGGAATGTGCGAGTTCCCTGACTGCGGAGAAACAGGATTGTTAAGGTATGTGGGCGACGGTATTTACTTGTATTATAATTTCATAACTTACGATTTGAATGGGGCAAGAACATGGCCTGATGAAAAAATAGATTCACCTGGCTTTGCTGAAGCATTATTGAATAGATCAAGCTCAACATTCGCTACTCGAAACTCAAAACTGCAAACAAAATTCAAAGTGCTTGAAGCATGCACAGATGGTGAATCGCATGATGCAGTGTACTTTAGTTCCCACGTAAGCATGGTTAATTATGGATTATTTGATGTACAAGGAAAAAATACTCCGTGCGGCTTTTTAGGCTTGAGTCAATGCTGGGAAAATGGCTGCCTTGACCTCCAAGTGGATTTGTCCAGTGCAGAAGACCAAATAATAAGAAGAGCAAAAATATGGACAAAAGATTTCAACATTGTTCCAATAGAAGGAAAAGTATATGATTTGGGAAAATATGATGCAAATCCTGTTCCTGAATGGACTAATCATGAAATGGCAATGGAGGATACAGAAGAAATAGGAGCATCTTTGTACACAAAAGGATGCGGTTATCCAAGAGGATTCGTAAGCCCGGATTATGTTGCTGAAGTTGATGCACCTATGGCACAAATGATGGAAACAGCTCCATTTGAAGTTCCGGACCCAAATAGCCCATTCATAGAATATGATTCAACAGGATTAATATGGTATGAATTATATCCTGCTGATATTCCTCAAGGATTCAGAATGTTCATAAAAAAAGGGCATGTTTATGCAGAATACATAGGAAACATGAAATGGGTGTGTAATGTATGGGCACAGTGCTGGATAGAACAATTACCTCCTGATGTGGATGGACCTGATATTAACTTTACTTTAACAAAAGTAAACCTAATGGGAACAGAATACGCAATAATAACAGTGCAAGACTGGGTATCAGGAACAGAAAAACAGCAAAAAATATTTCAGGTAAAATTAGTTGGTAATCCCACAAATTGTTACACGAATGAGGGAGTTGCAGGATTTACTGGAAAAGAATTTGTTCCAAAATTATTATTCAACTGGGATTGGAATGCAATAAGCTATGACCAGTGCGATTCATTGAACGACAATTATACTTATTGTGATGCAACACAATTCACCACAAGTTTATTCAAGAGAATAAACAAAATACAGGATTTGAAACTTGTAGGCAACAAGGATCAGGAAATACCTCAATTAACAGGATTCTATGCTTATTTAATAAAAGATAATTACTCACAAGGATTCCTCCAAGATTATGATGATTATTACTCAAGCAGTCCTTTTACCAGTACAATGTTCAACACAGTGGGAACAATAAAAGGGTATGATCAATTCATTACAAATAAATCAAATGGAGAAAACAGGATAAAATTCAAGATAAGGACAGGAGAAACAACACAAGATAAAGGAGAGCTTCCTTATGGAGGATTATACAGAGTTGAAATAGGAATTGATTATGATAATGAAAATATACAAAGCCTGTTTGATAATAATGCACCAAACGCTTCAATAACAATAACATTTACTCCTGTAACCAGCGCTAAGAATTATAATGCCTTTTATGAAACACCATTTGATGGAGAAGTAGGTAAAAAAGGAGAGGAATTTATTAGAGATAATTATGGGGTGAGCATTGGTGCAACAGAAGGAATGAAACTGAACAGCGCAAACACAAAAGCATATCAATACTCAAACCCCTTCATAAATGTAAACTATAGGACAAGCAGTTCACTGAGCGATTTGGACAGTCAAATAGTGCTTAATTATAATAATGGCTCAAAAACACTTAGGTTTAATCCATCACAACCCACCCCAGTAATGATGACAATAACAAGCGATGGCGGTCCAGTAAATACAGGGTACAAAATAGGAGGATTTGATTCAGAAACCTCGATAAGCAAGAAATGGAAATTAGTTTCATCAACAATCGGAAAAAAAGAATGCCTTGATTTTTCAGGAAACAAAGAAAGAGTATTCAATGATGTTGCAGTAGCAGGGGGAAACAGATTACTTTCCTGGTCCGATGGAGTAAAAAAAGGAACAATAAGCATGCTAACAACTTTCTTTACCCCAAAAGTAGTGAATGTGTCAGATGTTACAACCCTTACTCCTGCTGAAGAAAAAACAAAGCTAGCCACAACTCCTTCAGTACCCTCACTCACTTCAGGCTCAACAATAATACTCAAATACCTTGATGATTCAGGGGTAACTGATTATGATACTTTACAAGGAATGTTTGATAGAGTGGCAAACGGCCAAATGTGTATGTCGCAGAATTCAGAAAACACTTTACAGATATGGTGGAACCCTGATTATATAAATTCACTAGCAGAAGATATGAACTCGAGTAACGGCAATGCTTGTTAGTAACAAACTTTTACCATAATCACAAGGTTTATTAAACAAAAAACACTATTTCTTTATAGTTTTTTGTAAGTGGTGTGCTTGGGGATTTATTCTACTCTTGAAGGGAAATGGTATGATTTCCTTGAATGGCTCAACAATTACATTCCAGTGCTAAGCATAACCGACAGAATAGATGACATTGCACCAAGTTTCTTAGTTTTCTCTGCATTACTGCTTATATTAATTTTAGCAATCCTATTTGCCTTTTTATTAAATCCCGGTCAAAGTATTTTTGATGCGGAATTAACTATTGTTACAAAAACCGGCTCCCCATTAGAAGGGGTAAAAATTATTTTATCTCAGGAATGCGCTTCAATGCCTGAAAACTCTTCAATAGAAATAATTTCTGACAAAGAAGGAAAAGCAAAATTCAAAGCCTGTTCTGAATTTGTCCAAATAAAAACAATCAAAGAAAATTATTTTCCAATTGATACAACACTTTTTTTTGGTGAAGAAAAAAAACAAACAATAACCTTGTCCCCAAAAACAATTCCTACAAAATTATTCAATGCAAAAGTGAAGAGCCCTGAAGGGGAAATAATTACTAAGACAAAGCTTGAGATGATTTGCATTTCAAGCGGAAAGGTTGATAGAAAAGAAATAACTTCGAAGCTTACTAATAACATGCAACCACAAACAGGGTATGAATTTGAGTTACCTGAAAGCTGCGAATCAATACAACTCCATGCCACCGCACAAGGATACAAAGAACAAACAGTAACAATAAGTCTTAGTGAAGAAAAAAAAATAATTATTTTGGAAAGAAATTTGAATGAAGGAGAGGCAGTATTCACTGCTGACAGCCCTATAGGAGTACAGGAAGGAGCGCAAATAATAATAACGAATGAATTTGAGCAGGAAATAATATTTGAAACACAATCAAATGGCCAGGCCAAAGCAACGCTTGCAGAAGGAACATACACTTACACTGCAGAAGTAAAAGGATTCTACGAATCAGGGGAATTTACCATAATAATAAACAGAACAAC
>Ga0265297_10006591_pt1 | contig 16733 bp, 24 predicted proteins | sample Munlanlwell13791_FD_192502 | JGI IMG/M metagenome (GOLD analysis project Ga0265297, IMG submission 192502) | Leachate microbial communities from a municipal landfill in Southern Ontario, Canada - Leachate well 137-91 | ecosystem: Engineered > Solid waste > Landfill > Unclassified | place... | reverse complement strand
GCCTTGCCGAATACCTTAGCCTCGCCGGATACCTCAGCCTTGCCGAATACCTTAGCCTCGCCGGATACCCAAGCCTTGCCGAATACCTTAGCCTCGCCGGATACCCAAGCCTTGCCGAATTGAGATAAATTTGCTTCCGATTCAACATACCCGCCTAAATCACCAGATTTGACTCCTATAGAATCTATATTAATTAACGCTTTTATCCTATAGATAGTAATTCCGTATACATTAATTGTTTCTGATGTTAACTCGTATTTTTTCATCTTCGTTTCGTGTTTATTGGTTATTTACTACTCTTTCGATTGCTCTTTCAATATCAATTATGAATGATCGGTACAATGCCGCTTTAGTAAGCAGTCTTGTCATTGTAACATAATCACCTTCTTTTCGTTGAATTAATTCTTGTGCGTTTTTAAGTTTACGCTGGTAATCTTCTAATAATATTTTCATCGCTTTATCTTATTGGTTATTTACTACTTTGTTTTCTCTTTTCTTCAATTCAGCTATTATAGCCCTCTGGGTCCCTATTGGCAAAGATTTTATACATATCTCCAATAGTAGCCTTTCCATTTATGTCCATACATTGCTGCTTTACTTATATTTTTTGGATGTACATTTAATTTTTTTCCTGCTATTATTATTGATTCATAAGGCCCATATTTGTTTCCTAGCATATCAATCGCTTCTACTTTTTTCCAATTATGTTTTGTTAATTGTATGTTTATGGTTTTTCTGACTTCTTCTTCTTTAATAACCAGCATCCATTCAATATATCTAGCAACTATAACAAGTTGAAAACTGCTTAATCTAGCTTTATTCTGCATTTCTTCAAATGCTTTATTCAGCATACTCATACACTTTACTTACTCCTGTTTTTGTATTTTTAATTACTTTAAATGTTTTATCTGCATACGACGCTAACACATCATTATGAGTAACAATGATAAATTGAATATTTAATTTATTTGATACTTCTTTAATCATAGATGATGCTGCTTCTTGATATTCTGCACTTACCCATTTCAATGGTTCGTCTAAAATAATAACATTATTGTTATGAGGTGTTTTCATGCTCCAACTCGCAACACGTAAAGCAAATGCTGTTACATCAATTGCACCTCCTCCACTCGCATCCATTGGATCAAGTTCGTTTTCGTTTCGTTTAAAAAGAAGATCACATTCAGATTTATTTCTACGTTGCACAAAATTTACTTGCAATTCATAAGGGTCTGGGAATACTGCAGCAAGTGCAAGGGATGTGATGTCTGAAAGATGAAAAGTAAGTTGCTCTTGTGTTCTTTGTCCAACTTCTTGAATAATGATTCGAGCTTCTTCATGTCGTTGTAAATCCCTTTTCAATTCTTTTATTTCTTTTTCTTGCTTTTCCACACTTATTTGTAACTGCATAAATTGACCTTTCATGCGTTCAAATTGTTTTCTCGCTTCTGTAATATTACTCATAATATTTTTCTTCAATTTCTTTTAAACCTTTTTCAATTTGTTTTGTTAACTCTGCATCTTCTTGTTTAATTTCTTGCAGCTTTTTCTCCGCTAATTCTAATGTTGTGCAATTCCAATCTGTTTTTAATTGTTTTAACAACATGGTAAGTTGTCCGTTGAGCGAAGCAATATCTTTTTTTGCTTGTTCAATCTCTTCTTTTAATTCTAATAATTGTTTCGTGGTTAACATAGTTATACAGTTTTTTCAATTGATTCATAAATAATATCCATTACTGATTGTCTTACTTGATTTACTTCTTTAAACCTTTCTAAATTTTCTTCAAACGACACTGCCGCTTTCCAATCATTCGTTAAACTTACAATAAATGCATCAATACGATTATCCCTTTTTTCTTGTTTCTCTATATGTTCTCGATTGATAACATTTGTATCAAATGGTAAATGAATTTTGGTGCATGTGTTATCCTCAGCATGATAAAGAAATACGCAAGGGGTATGATTCATTTGATCCGCTTTATGCCTTGTCATACTGCCTGGATTAATCAATAACTTACCATTTCTTTCTGCTGTAAACGTCATATGATTATGTCCCGTAATAATTAAATCATATTGTGAGTATTTTCGCAGCAAACGCATTGAATCATCCCATGTACATCCTGGGTATGGGGAATGTCCAGATTGATAAGTTGAAACATGCCATACTAGTATTTTTTCTCTGTTATTCAATGAATCATCAGGAAACTTTCCCCAATGACACTGTGGAAGTATTGTTAATTTTCCAGCTTGCGCTAATGTATAAACTCCTGATTTTTCTGCTAATTCTAAATTGTGTTGAGGTAAATCGTGGTTCCCATACACCGTATAAAATTGATCAGGAAGATGAGCAATAGTGTGTGAAAGAAGAAATGGACTCGGTTTCCAATACTCAAACATATCACCGCTACACAATACTTTACAATTATATTTGTATTGTAATTCTGCAATAAAATCCATCTTTTTCCATTGAGCTGCCCAATAATCATCCGTTCTACAAATCGGTTGATCTTCTCGTATATGCAAATCTCCACAGATGATTGCATCAACTGGTTTATTTACTTTCGTTCTACCCATTTGGACAATTTAATTTATATGGAACGTGTATAAGATAATATTGTTTGATATTTTTTATTTTTTCATTACTTATTGGAAGGTGTATTTCATACTCCGCTTCACATCTTACAATATCATTTATTTTAAAATGAATAGTTGCATTTATTAAATTAGTTGTATCAATGCCTAATAAAGATAATAAATCAAATCCATTTTTCATATTTGGACCTGGTGTCGTCATAATTATTTGTTTTTTTATTTCCCACATAAAGGACAAATTTCTGGCATTTCTGCGTGCCATGTTTTTTCTGATTTTTGCAATTGCATGTTTTGTTCTTTAATTTTTGTTTGCAGTTTTGCAATTTGCTGCATCAGCTTTGAAAGATTTTCCATATCCTGTTCCTTTCGTTGTTTTGTTTGCATTAATTGCAGAGAATCGTTTAAAATCGTTTCTATGGGAAGTATTGTTTCACATTGTGTAATGTCATTTTTAATTTGTTTAATGTTTTTGATAAAAGCGGATAATGAGGTGATTTTATTTTTTACTATTTCTTGTTTTCCTTGTATCACAATTACAGCATTTACATCACCCTCTAACAACAATACACCTTCTTGCATTTGTTTTATTTCTTGTTGTGTTTCGTTTATCTGTGTAATTAATGATGTAAGTTTGGTTATTGTGTTTTTATTAGTAATTGCTTTACGTTCCAGACCTTCTAAAACTTCAATTTCACTTTCTAATTTTTGAAGATCAGGAAATTGTTTTAACTTCTTTTTATCTTCTTCAATCTGTCCTTCTTTAAATTTAATTTTTGTACTGATATCTCGAATCCTTGCATTTACATTTTTTGTTCCTATATCTATTTTATCTAATCGTGCAATACGATTAAAATGCTGTGCAATTTCACCAGGAGTGTTGGATAACAAAAAAACATTATCCATCTGCCTTTGTAAATTTACATCATCCATATTCAATGCACTTCGTATTTCAGCGGGAACATCTTGCCCAAATGCACGAAAAATCATATCATTTAATTGATATATATTTTCTGCACCTTCTTTTTTACGAGCAATAATGTCCGTTTCAGTTTCAATTGTGACAACGGTATTTCCTCCCCAATAGCTTTTGTAACTATCACCTGCAGGACGGTTTTCTTTTACAAGTCGTAATGCACGAATAATAGAAGATTTCCCGGAATCCGTTTGCCCAATAATAACATTCACACCTGGTGAAAATTCCAGATGTGAATGTTTATGACTTTGAAAATTAGTTATATCAAGAGATCGCAGCATTGTAATCAAATTTAGCAAGTTCAAGTAACCATAAAGCATCTGCTTCATTATCATCTTCACCTGTATAACCCAAGCGTTCTCGTGCTGCAGAAATCATTAATGCTTTACTAGCATTTCCTTTTCCTGTTGCATATTTTTTGATTTCTGTAGCAGAATACCCGCGATATGGTATTTTTAAATCTTCACATACCGTTTTTACTTGTCCAACTAATTCACTTTCCACAATTAATGAACTTTTATAAAATCCCGCAGGACGTTCAAAAACAACAAGAGTCACATTTTCTGCAGGTATTATTTCATGCAATTTTGAACGTAATCTAATTAATCGCATACCTGCGCTTTCATCCCTTTTTGCGCTAAAATCCCATACCCCAAACACATTTTTATCAACTGCCCATCCGCAATGAGTGGCAACATCAAGGGCAAGGATTTTTTGATCTTTTACATTATTCATTTTAGTTCTTTTCATATTCAATTCCTTTCTTATCTGTAGGTGTATTATCAGCTAAAACAATCACTGCAATTCCTGCAATAAAAACCCAACCCCATCCTCTCACATCATTAAATGCCATGAAAATACTGCATGCTGTAATTGCTGCACCTGTTATTATAAATAATATATTTTTCATCTCATTTTTGGTTTACGTACTGTTTTAAACTTCTTTTCAATCTCCTCCCACAACATAATCGTTTCCTGTTTCAATTTACGTGTTAATCCTTCTGCTTCTACAATATGTATAGCTTCTTCCATAGAGTTTGAAAGATTCTCACCATTCAAAGTATATACCGTGTTTTTGGTATAATCTTTTACAAACTGTAGATTTTCACGCACATCATCAATTCCGTAATCAAAAAGAATAGTTACAGGAGCAATACGATAAGGTTTCCAAATGGATGATTTAAAAACTTCAATTAACGTAGTAACCCCAATGATTCTTGTGACCTCCTTATTTGCTACTTTTATCTTACTTTTAATCAATTCAGGTTTAAATGTACGTAAGCGTAAACTAGAATAAAATCCAACGGCTTCACCACCTGGTGTTACATATTTTGGTGCGTATTGTCCTCCATCAACATTAATACGCACTTGATTGCTGCATACCATTAGATAATTTTTATCAGTGAGTATACGGCATGTTTTACGCAATTCTTCCGACAATTCTTTTGCCCTACGCATACCCATCTTATCTCCTTCTTCTTTTTCCATTTCAATATTCGTGGACAACGCTGCTAAAGAATCCGTAAAAATACCATGTATTTTCGCTTTTGTTTTTGGTTCCCATTTTCGCACTCCTTGAAACACCTCAGTAACAGTATTTGGTTTTGAATAACTTGCTTCTTCCATATTCAAATCAAATAATCGTGCAAATTGTTGATTTAAACGAGCTTCAGGATCATGGAACATAATATCCCCTTGTTTTCTTTGTACTGATCCTGCAATCTCACACAACAATACTGTTTTTCCACTACCACTAGGTCCAAAAATTTCAACTAAAATACCTCCTGGCAACCCACCTCCTTTCACTCGTCCTCCTGATATTGCTAAATCTAACAACGTAGAACCTGTTGAGATCATATTTGAAGTGTCACCTTCATACTCCTTTTCCTTCAGCATTCCGGTTTCTTTTAAAAAGGCATCTCGTTTGATATTACAGATCCTTCGTGCCATTTGAGCGCTCAATTTACCAGGTTTTTCTTCTTTAAATTTTGTTCTACTCATCTGTTACATTTTTTAAAACGATTGAAATATACTCCTTATCCATGCCTTCATTTAACAATTCTTGTTCAATCTGTCGTTTAAATTGAATGATTGTTAATGAAGGGTTAAGGCATTTATGTTGCTCGAATAAAGAATTTAGTTTTTTTGCAAATTTGTCAACTATATCTGTTTCTTTATTCACCTCAATCCACACATTCACCTGATCCCTTACAATCTGCGTCTTTGTTTTATTGTATGTCAAAGCATGCATTGCAAGGTAGTTGTGAGCGGCTTTTGGCAAACGCACCGAAAAATACCGCTCACTTTTCTTCCCTTCATTCTTTTTTCTAATCAAACTCATTTCCTAGCATCTTTTGCATCAGAACACTCGTCCCATAAATCGCAACTATCACATTCATCATACTTATTCGTGTCCATCCCAAACCTATATCCATGTGGGCAACGATCCTTTTTATCACCTGCTTTTGGTTTTACAGGTTCTTTGATACTCTTTTTTGCACGAACAGGTTTTTCCTCCTCTTCATCTTCATCCTCCTCTTCAGGTTCTTCTTTTTTTGCAACTCGTCTTTGTGGACGTTCCGTGCGTGTTATGTGTTTTTTAGGCTTTTCTTCATCTTCATCCTCTTCTTCTTCTTCATCTTCATCCTCTTCTTCTTCTTCATCTTCATCCTCTTCTTCCTTTTTTCGTGTATTCCGCCTTACAGGACGTTCTTCTTCCTCCTCTTCCTCTTGTTCTTTTTTACGCCTTACTCGTACAGGTTCCACATCATCTTCTACATCTGCCGGAGGAACATCTTCCATCTCAAAAAACATTGCTTGTAACTCCTCATAAGAATGAAGAATCAAGCAATCATCAAGATTTGGAATGTCGTCAAGAATAGATTCATCATAAGCGTCTCGATCAATGAATTTAATATCTGCAGTTTCAAAAAACTTCTTCTTGCCAAATGGTTTCCAACGCATTTTGATTTCCATTGTCTTTCCATTTTCGAGATCAGGAAATACACCATTTTCTTCTTCCTCTAATAACGTGTCATTTAAAACTTCCTGAAATAAAAACTGTGCAACATCCCACACATAAGGGACTTCATCATGTTTTTTAACATCAATTGGAACAACGATGTATAAACAACGATCTTTTGCTGCAATATCCTTTACTTCATCCCAACTTGCACCTTTTTTCATTTTTTCTTGAACATAATCACAAATCGGGCATTTCTTACCAACGCTTTTCAAACACACTGCCGTATCATTATTTGCACCAATTCCACGATGTATTTTATATGGACGTTTGTACCACAGTGATCCTGGTGTAGCTTTGTCCAAAGAATCATCCCTATCTGGGTGTTTTGCATCAGTGACTTCGTAAGGTAAAAAATCTAATTTAATCCTTTTTGTATCTTCTTCTATTGCAAGGAATCGGATATTTTTAGGTAATCGTAATGTGGATGAGCCTTTACCTGCTTCCTTTTGTTTTTTAGCATCACTTACTGTTTGTGCGCCAAAATTACTTCTTCTTTTTTTACTCATTTAATTGAAATTTTAAGGTTAATACTACTGTTTATTTTCTTCTTTTGAAATTTGTTGCTACGATGTTATCAGCTTGTTTTTGTGTTTCCTTTTTCTTATACTCTTGTGATAAGTCACGAGGAACACGTGGGCCGGAAAAATATTGCATACCAAATAATTTAACAAGATTTTCTAATGCTTCTTTTCTTTGATTAAAAGCTGATACTGCGCTTTGTGCTATATCCGCTTCATATCTCGCATCTGAAAATTCTTGCATTGCTTCTTTATACGTGTCTTGTTTAATAATAAGATTGGAAATAGCATTCTCCGTTATTTTTTCAACACCGTATTTTTTAGGATTAGATCTTATTTTTTTATCTAATTCTGCTTTTGCAACATCTAAAGCTTCTTTTGCTTCATCAACTCGTTTTCTTGCTTGTGCTGCATTTCGTGCATACTTCATAAACAATCTTGGTTGTTCTAACCATTCAACATCCAAAGCTGTTTCATCAATCCTAATTTCATTTTCATAGTTAATGTTCATAGTTTTCGTCATTTTTAGTTACTGAATAAGCGGCATATGTTATTTGTGGCCAACCTGAATTATATGTAGGTTCAAGAAATTCTTGAAGAATCAACCCGGCACGTGGGTTATCTGCACCTTTCAACAACACTGCTTGTGCATATCCTAATACAACTCTTCTGACTCCTTCCGCATCTTGATCCTTCAATCCTGTTAAAATATTGGCAACAGTCTTCCATGAAGCGTTATTGAATAATGCACGAGCAAGTTCGATAGATTGCATTTGCTGCACATCAATCTTTTTAATCACCTCTTGCCGCTGTTCAGGTGTTGTTTTAATTACTTGTTCAAGTATTTGAATAGCGTTACGTGCATGTCCTTCACTTTTCTCTGCAATCTTTTGTAACAACTCCTGTTCAATCTGAACACCTTCACCTTTACATATACGTTTTAATAAACCTGTCATTTGTGCATCTGTCAATAACTGTACTTGGAATTGTTGACAACGTCCACGAATAGCAGGAAGAAGTTTCACAGGATCAGTTGTACAGAGAATAAAATATACATGAGAAGGGGTGTCTTCAAGTATTTTTAATAAAGCATTCATAGCATCTGTACTCAATTTATGACACTCATCCAATACCCATACCCTGCACGTACTGTTAATTGGTTTATATTGTGCATTAGAACGTATTTCTCGAATAGTATCAATTCCACGAAAATCGGCAGTGTCTAATTCACAATAATCCATATTAGGTGTTTCTACACCTAACACTTCATCTTCAATCATTTCAGGACACCCAAGTGTTTTTGCAATAATACGTGCAATAGTTGTTTTACCACAACCCGTAGGACCATGAAGAAGAAATGAATGAGAGCATGTTGCAGTATCCGACAACATAGATTCTAATGTTGTTACTGTTTCCTGATTCCCTTTCACTTGTGTGAAAGACGTAGGACGATATTTATGGTATAAACTCATTTTTCTTCAAATACATAAGTCATTACAAAAAATACACCAACAAAATACTCTTCTAAAAATTTTTTAAATTTCATAATTTTTAATGTTTAAGGTTCATACTTATGTTTATCTGCCCAACTACAATCCACATCACATATTTCCGCATCCGCTTCCATTGGCACGATGATCCACGGCCATGCTGCAGGTAATTCTACAGAAATTATTTCATTTGCTCGTGCAATTACTTTTGTCACTTCTGCAGGATCCGCATCTAAAATCATACTATCGTGTATCTGTCCTATTAAACGACTATTCATTTGTTCATCGTGTAGATATTTATCCATTTCAATAAAACACCATAAAAGACAATGAAAAGCGGCACCTTGTACAGGGTAATTAATAGTTTCTTTTTTATTCATCAATCCACTGCATCTAAACCCAGTCAATAAATCAATATATCCTGTTTTTTGATACTTTCCCCACCATTCATCTTTCCATCGTGAATATTGTAAAAATCGTTTACCCCAAAAATCATTTTCTACATCTCGTACATGTTGTGTAAACGCTTCAATATTCTTGTATCCTTTCTTTATCAAATGATCCGCTAAATGCACACCTTCCATTACTTCAATACCTTGTCCCGTGTGCCATGCACCACGAGGCAGCCCTCCCCAATTACAAGCTAAATTTCCTGCACAATTTCCATAATAATCACCATAAAACTGTGGGAATACAAATCCATTCTTCGCTGCTTGTCTTAATATACCGTGCCCAGGTGTTTTTTTATCAAATTTATCAATTTCAAACAATTGTGCTGCCATATCAGAATGCATATCAGAATGAGGATCATTGATGTATTTTAACATCGTTGGATCTTTGTGATAACACGCTGCTACTTTCACTTCTGCACCTGAAAAATCAATTTCTAACAACTGATGTCCTTCATGTGGATATAATGCTTTTCTGCAAATCCTCATTGCTTCTTCATCTCGTTTAGGAATGTTTTGAAAATTAGGTGAATCGGATGAAGAGCGAAGTGTACGTACAAGATGAAGGTTATACACAGGATGAATCGTTCCATTTACTTGTTCTCGATGAAAAGCATCAAGATACGTATCTCGTATCTTTTTTAATTTGCGTATCTCCAACAATGCTTCCATTTCTGGAATTCCTAAAGCTGATAATGCTTCTTCATCCGTTGCACCTTGTCCTGTTACTGTTTCTTTTTCAGGTTTAATGTGTTTAACATCATAAAGGAAATGACGAAGTTGAATATTAGAATGAATATTCACTGCACTCTTTTGTGAATGTTCCCAATGTTTATAAAATTTAGTATTCTTGAACTGTCGTTCCATTCTATCAATCCTTCTTGTCAAATGCAATTTTTTGTTTTCAATATATTCTACATCTACACGAAATCCATGCTGTTCCGCACGTGATAAAGCAAGAATACCATCATGGAATAATTGATAAGCGTCTTTATTTGTAAATGTGATTTTCATTTTTTATTTATTAAATTCAATAAATTCTGGATACACATAATAAATTATTCCTGTTTCATCTTCTTGTACTTCATACCACATATCATACAACCATCGAAGTATTTTTCCATGTTTGTTTTTTAAAACACCTATTTGAAACCAGACGTATGGGTTAGAAAGGTAAATCATGTAATCCAATTATTTCTATTTGTTTTGTTGCTAAACGATATTGCCAAATTGAATCCATGGCACAATAAGTCATTAATTTTTCAGCACCCGCTTCTGTTGCAATTAATTCCTCGATACGATTTAAAGAATTAGCATTATCAGGAGTTACGCCTCGTAAATAAGGTTCAATATCACTTGCATAATCTACCACACCAAAATTAATGTATGTTTGAAATTTCAATCCAGTTATATACGGGCGATTATCTAATACATGCGCTGCAATCATCGAATCCCATATCCAATTTTTCACTTTCGCTTTTAATCGTACTTCACTCCAATTATTCTCAAATTTCATATTATGTGCCATTTTTTCAATTTGAGTATCAGCAAGAAGTTTTAAAAATGGCATACGATCTACAGGTTTACGTGGCATCATAAATACAAACACATTATCTGGTGACACAGCAACAGATGCACAAATGACACGATGACCGGCAGCATGTGGTTTTATTCCTGTTGTTTCATAATCAAATGCAACACGATGTGTAATACTTGGAATTTGCAATAGAATTGAAAGATCTTTGATGATATTAATACGAGGTTCATTATTTAACGGAAACGGTTTATTGATTAAAGCTAATGTACGCTTTAAATCATCTTTCCATATCGTTTCCATTTCCGTATCTCCGTTAGCAACAAACGATGGATGAAACACGGGACAAATCCACGCTTTTAAATCTTGATCAGGTATAGTAAATCCACGCCATTTTTCAATTCCACGAAAATCTTTTTTCCAACGATGTCCAATTAATGAATAAAGAGCAGCGGTTCCAAAAGCAATGATAAGATGTGGTTGGTATTTTTTTATATAATTCGCATTAAACATGCTACGACAACAATCAATCTCAAAATTACTCGGTTCTCGTTCCTCTTTTGTTTTCGTATCCTTTACGTGACAATTAACAGCGTTAATCGTTATGCAATCTGCATCTACATCTACATTCATTTTTCGTAAGGTACGGCGAAGAAGCCTTCCTGCAGCACCTTGCCACATCTCACCATTTTCATCTTCAACATCATTTGGACAACTCCCGATCAACATTATTCGTTTACCAAATTGTCCTTTTGGTGTCATTTTGGGTGATACGGCATTTTTAAACAAACCACAAGAAATGCAGGAATACGTTTTTCCGTCAGGTTGTGACTTGAATGAAAGATCTTTAGATGTAAAAAAACCACTCATTTTATTTCTCCTTTTACTGCTGCTACATACGCCCACAAATCACTTGAAAAATGTAATTTTCGTTCACATATCGTACACATTTGGGTTTCCGATAAAATGAATTGTAAAGCAGTAGGACAGATATTAAACACTATGCGTTCATCATCATACTTAATATTTGCTTCTTCTTCAAACAAGCTTCCTGTTTCTGAACGTGCCACAACTCGACAACGGTTTTTGCTTAAAGAAACTTCGATAGTTTCATCTGCAAAATAATCTCGTTTTGAAAAAACTGCAGCACGTTCCAAGACGGTATTAAGGTTTTTGGGAAATGTGACGGACAATCCTTCTTCTGTATCAAATAAATGATTAGTTGCAGGGAATCTTTCCACACCTTCACCAAATGCACGGCAAGAAATTATCACATCGTTTTTTGTCTTAAAATGTACCCAATTTGTATTTACTGAAATTTGCACAGGTGTTAAACGAATAACTTCACTACCATCTGTCGCCTTCAATAAAAAACTAGGAAAAGGCAAAGAACGATCAAACTTACATCTCGCAACCGCTTCACCATTCAACGCTTCAATATATCCGCTTTTATCCACATGCACCCAACCTGCTATGTTATTAGCATGTTTAGCAGCGCAAGGTATAACAAATTGTAAATATTCATTGAATGTTTCGGGAATGTTTTTCCATTCACCTATTTTACCAATATCATCAAATGGTAATTTTATGTGTGCTTCTATAACTAATGATGCTTTTACCCTTCCTGCTTTTAACACTAGTGTTGTTTCTGTTTCATTCAATAATAACTCAATTTCTTCTTGTTTTATTTTCGATAAAATCTTATACAATTCAACACTTTTCACTGCACCTTCAAAATCCAATTGCTTTAATGGGTGAGTGACACGAATAGAATCGTTGAATGTTATAACTTGTTTGTTCTTGAAAACAAAAGAGTCAGATTGTGTGAGTTTTTCTTTAGAAGCTAATCCAGGTTTCACAGCTTCTAAGATTTTTAATAGTTCATTTGTTTGTATTTTCATATGTTTTTTTTAATTGTATTAAATTATTAAGTTTATTTGAACGTTCTCCTAATAATGCAAATGACATTAATACATTTATCAACTGTAAATTGATTTTACAATCAATAAATTTATCATATAGCATTTTAATGATTTTAAGATCAATAGTGGATAGGTATATGATACAATTTGAAAATTTTTGAATTGTTGTTATAAGATATATGGCATTCCAAACGGAACGCATACGGGAATCATCCGATAATGTTTGTAAATCGAGTTTATATTTTGATAATAATTTTTCTACATTTTTTTTCATAGTTGGTGTTTTCATAAATGAAACATCAAATTGAGAAAAAGCAGGAAGTGAAAGTCCAAAACTATTACCTGTATTCTTTTTTGTATATGTTCGCACTCCTTTAGAAATTGGTAATGACATTATCATGTAATCTTGTTTTGTTTCACAACGGGTATTAGTAGGTATATCAATCTTCCCATACCTTGATCCACGTAATTGCCAAGCATGACTATCAACACTATACCATGGGTATCGCAGAATTAATTCAATATTAGCGATACCAAATCCATGTGTTTTTACACGTGGCATCCCGTTCATATCAATTAAATATTTATTGAATAATGGATCTAACCATGTTTTTAATTTTGTAGTGTTCATTCCAACAATTCCACCTAAACAAATATATTCATATCCTTTATCAATATATCTTTTTAACCAACGTACATCTTCCCCACCATGAAACGTGGGCAAAGGATGTAACCCCGCCCGTTCCATGATAATTTGATTTTCCCAGGTTTTTTTTGAATCCCCAATAACATCTAATCCAGCATATACACTTATTGCTGTTTTATTTTCATAAATAAATGATATATACTTATCTATATCAATTATTTTTCCTCGTGTTTTTGCGGAATACGCCCCGGAATCTAAAAATAAATTCATCGTAAAAGGTACATTAATTCATTTTTAGCAGAAGGGTCTGTAAGAAAAACACCTTTCATACTGGAAGTAACCATAACAGAATTTTGTTTTTCTACACCTCGCATACGCATACACATATGAGTTGCTTCAATAATACATGCAGCACCTTTTGGATTAAGTGTTTCCATCAAAGCGGATGTGACTTGGTCACCTAGACGTTCCTGTATCTGTAAGCGTTTAGCAAAAATATCTACAAGACGTGCAAGTTTACTAATACCTACAATCCTTCCATTTGGATCAGGGATATACGCCACGTGTGCTTTTCCATAAAATGGCAACATATGATGTTCACACATTGAATACAGTTCAATGTCTTTCAATAGTACAATAGCATCATATCCATCCGCTGCAAATGTTGTTAAAATATCTTCAGGTTTTTGTGTGTATCCTTTAAATATTTCAGCATACATTTTAATCACCCTTTTTGGTGTGTCCACTAATCCTTCACGTGTTGTATCTTCACCAATGTATTCAAGAAGATGTGTAACGTGAGATAAAGGTGTTGTTAATTGTGTGTCTTTCACTGTTTGAGATGCAAGATATTGTTGCAAAGTTATTTCTTCATACCCTTCATTAACTAAATGCATAATTAAATCACAATCCCATTTAAAATCAAATGATGATATAAAATAACCATAAATCTCGACATCTCCTACATACCCAGCACCTGGTGCATTTTTAGCAATATAACCAGTTAATTCATCACCTCCTTTAATAAACCATTTTTCTGGCAAGTTATTCATAGTATTTAAAGTTTAATTATTATTTTATTAAAAAGTAAAGAATATGTTATGGTAAATTGAAATGATTCCAATTTATATTTTTTGCACAATTCATCTCTGATTCCTATTACAATATCTTCCATATACATTGTCCGAAATGCAAAGGAGTGGATAATGTGACGAAGTGCATAAATTTCAATCATCTTTTTTGATTGTATCGTGATGAACCCAAAATCCGGAAGATGATTTACCGGACAAATTGTAACCAAGGGTACCCAATGCTTATACGTACACACCATGATATTACGATTATTAATAATCCAATAAAATATGTTTTATTAAAAAATTCCCATTCCATTATTCCTTTAATTCGTAAACTTGAAAATGGATAAAAAAATTGTGGGGAAAATTTTTCACCATGTGTTATTGCATCCAATGCAATATGACTACAAACCCCAATAAAAATATCAAAATTAATAAAGAATAATATAAATGGAAATGATAAAGAATGAGTAAATTTATAAAATACATTAGGAGTAGTCGTGCGTTTTAGGGCAAAAACATCAGGTAATACCGCACCAATCACCACTCCTAATGTAGGTTCTTGCATGGATGTAGCAAAAATAATATGACTAATCACATCCATTATGTTTCATACATTATTGGATCTTTTAATCCCAGTTCAGCAAACGCTTCTAATCTTTCCACACAACTCCCGCATTTCCCACATGAATATTGTTGATCTTTATAACATGTTCGTGTGAGATGATAAGGAACAGCAGGTGTAAGATGATAACCTATATACAATATTTCTGTTTTTGTTTTGTACAAAAAAGGTGCTTCTATACGTAATCTTCCTTCTGTAGAATATTCCAACGTTGCTTCTAAAGCAGCAATAAATTCAGGACGACAATCTGGGTAGATGTGATGATCACCTGCATGAACACCTAATGCTATGCAATCTGCGCCAATAGATTCTGCATATCCTGCCATTACAGCGGCTATCACCAAATTCCTACCTGGTACAACTGTCTTCGACATGCTCGCATCATTATAATGTCCTTCAGGTATCTCACCTCCAGATTTCAATAAATTAGATTGAAACGCCTGAAACGCTTGTCTTAAATCAAACATTTTGGTTTCGATCTTAAACCCACGTTCCTTATAAAACCGCACAACATCACTTGCCGCTTGTGTTTCATATGCACTATGTTTCGATCCATACAGGAAAGAACAACAATGGGCTTCAGCCCCTTGCCGGAGATAATACCCCAGCAAGGTTGCCGAATCCATACCACCTGATAACCCTAAAACAACTTTCATTTAAAAGTATACTTACCGTTCGTCAACTTAACAACATCCATAATAATAAGCATTGCTACAAAAAGATCAAATGCTGCTTTAGCACCTTTTGGATTTGCTGTACCACCATTTTTTACATAAAATGTATCAATCATTTCAATAATTTGATCCTTTGTTCCCCCTTTCTTCAATGCCTCCTTTAAAGCATGTGCACGGGTGTACCCATTAGTTCTTGTAGATTTTTTTGCAACCGTAGGTTTCTTTTCTTTTTCAACTACTTCCTTTTCTGCTTCCTTTTCTACTTTTTTCTCTACTTTTGCAGGTGCTTTCTTTTCCAATTTTGCCGGCTCTTTCTTTTCTACCTTCTTTTCCGGCTTCTTTGCTGGTTTCAATGCTGTTTTTGCAGCATCAACAATTGCTTGCATTGCTTCTTTTAATGCACTTGCTGTTTTATAAGAAGCAAGTTTAGAAACAAGAGGTTTGAACAAATCATTATCTTTGCAGATGTCCACAAATTCATTCCTTTTTTCTGCTTCATCCATTTCATCCTCGATGTCATTCAATTCTTCCAATGGATCAACTTCATCAGCATCTTCATCTGTTTCCTCAGCCTCGTCTGCATCATCATCAGTGTCGTCCGTTTCCTCAGCTTCATCGTCTGCATCTTCATCTGTTTCCTCAGCTTCGTCTGCATCATCTGTTTCTTCTTCAACAACCTTTTTAGTTGTTTTCTTTGCTTTCTTCAATTCTTCCAACACATCCACCGTATCATCCGAAAATTCATCATCCGGTTGAATCTCTTCCATCGCTTCTTTAATCTTTGCAATCAATGCATCTTCTCCTAATTTTGCGTTAATAGCAGGATCAAGACCCATTACATCATTAAGTTCCTCAGCGGCAACTCTCAATTGTTTCAATGTTACACTCATTTTTGATTAAAATTTAAAGATTAATAAATAAAAACTATTTTTGATTAAAATTAAATTCCAGTTTTCTTGTCCCATAATATGATATGCTCCCTCGTACTATACCTTACATTGTGTTTTATTGCCATCCTCACTACTCGTTCCCTGTTTTCACACAATTCATCTCTTGTAGCACCTAATGGCATTAATACAATTTGATCTTTTGTAATCAATTCCGGTATAAGGAAATCTTCTAATATCTCTTTCCAATCACTTTCATCCTTTACTACAAATTTAAACCAAGAATTTGGGCGTTTGGAAAGTGCTTTTAATACCTCAGGTTTAT
>Ga0265297_10006590_pt1 | contig 16735 bp, 14 predicted proteins | sample Munlanlwell13791_FD_192502 | JGI IMG/M metagenome (GOLD analysis project Ga0265297, IMG submission 192502) | Leachate microbial communities from a municipal landfill in Southern Ontario, Canada - Leachate well 137-91 | ecosystem: Engineered > Solid waste > Landfill > Unclassified | place... | reverse complement strand
AATTAAATTTTTTATGTTTTTGTTGTAATCCGCCACGCCGATTTTTCCAACGCAAACGCCCGGACATTTTTTAATGCCATAATAAAAGCAAGGGCGCCCCTGGTTGGGTTTGCATTCGCTCCATGGAAAAATGCCGCGCAAAATTCCGAGTGCTTCCCGTAAAGAGCCGGCCGAAGTAAAAGGGCCAAATACAGCCGTAAGTCGTAAGCTGTAAGCTTTAAGCTCACTGCCACGAATCAATACCGGCTTAGAATAGGTTTCGTCTGTAATTCCAACATACAAAAAGCTCCTATTATCCTTATCTTTTATATTAAATTTTGGGGAAATTTTTTTAATATATTCTGCTTCCAAAATTAGGGCTTCAATCGCTGACGGCGTTTCAATTGTTTCCAAATCAAAAATTTCCGAGACTAATTTTTCGGTTTTAAGATCGCCCACACGCCTAAAATAGCTTGAAACGCGCCTCTTTAACGAACCGGCTTTGCCAACATAAATAATTTGCCCCGCTTTGTCTTTAAAAAGATATATTCCGGGGCGATCGGGTAATTTTTTTAATTTTTCTTTAACACTTGACATAATTTAAATAATAATGTAAATATAGAACAAAAGGAGAGAAAAATGAAACCGCTAGTTGGATACATTGTCCGAACCGTAAATTCAAATGCCGTTATCAGCCTCATTATTACAGACGAGAATACAAAAGAGTTTGTGCTGAAAAATCAGATTTTATGCGAAGCGTATCAGCAAGAGAATGAAGATGAAGCGGGCTTTTCCACAAGGCTGGATAAAATCGCAGAAGTATGGCGCGGTCCGCAAAAATAGTATCAACATCTCAAGACCCCAACGGGTCTTTTTTTATTTCAGGAGATTCTTCGGTCGGGTACTCCTTCAGAATGACAAATAAACAAATGTGTCATTCTGAGGAGGTGTACTCGCTAGTTTACCCCCGCGGAGGCGGGGGAAGAACCTCATATTTGGATTCTTCGGTCGGGTACTCCCTCAGAATGACTATAAACGAGCGTTCTTCATAACGACAGACTAAATTTTCAACACCTTTTTCAAATATTGCCCGGTATACGATTGCGGCATTTTTGAAATTTCTTCCGGCGTGCCTTGAGCAATAATTTGCCCGCCCTTGTCCCCGCCTTCGGGACCCAAATCAATAATATAATCCGCGTTTTTTATGATATCCAAGTTATGCTCAATAATCAAAGCCGTATTTCCCGCTGAAACTAGCTCTTGCAAAACCGCAACCAATTTTTTCACATCATCATAATGTAATCCGACGGTCGGCTCGTCCAAAATATATAGTGAGCGCGACAGGCCTTGGCGAAAACGCAAGCTTTGATATTTTGAAAGCTCTTTTGCCAGTTTTACCCTTTGCGCTTCGCCGCCTGATAAAGTCGGCGCGCCTTGTCCCAATTCCAAATATCCCAAACCAACTTGACGCAAAACTTTCAGTTTATCGTAAATCTGCGGGATATCACGGAAAAAATCATACGCCTCGTCAATTTCCATATCCAAAACCTGGGCGATGTTTTTTCCTTTATATTTTATTTCCAATGTTTCGCGATCAAATCTCTTTCCCTTGCAAACGTCACATTTTACATAGACTGTTGGCAAAAAATGCATCTCAATCGCCAGCGTTCCGTTGCCTTCGCAATTTTCACAACGACCCCCCGGCCGATTAAAACTGAACCGGCCGACTTTGTAACCGCGAGCGCGCGCCTCTTCTGTCATTGAAAAAAGCTCGCGAATATGCGCCCATACGCCCGTGTAAGTTGCCGGATTGGAGCGCGGAGTTCGGCCGATTGGAGATTGGTCAACAACAATCACACGATCAAGATTATCCAAACCTTCCATTTTTTTATACGCGCCCGGCTTATAGCGGGTTCCGTTCAATTTGTTCGCGGCCGCCGTGTACAAAATATCATTTACCAAGGTTGATTTCCCCGAACCGGAAACGCCGGTAACGCAAACAAAACGGCGCAAGGGAATCTCCACGTTTATATTTTTTAAGTTATGCTCGGTCGCACCGGAAATAGTTATCTTTTCCTTGCCATTTTTGCGGCGAGCTTTGGGTATTGGCACTGATTCTTCGCCGCGCAAATATTTGGCGGTCAAAGATTTTTTATCTTTCAAAAATTCTTGGAGCGTCCCTTGTGCCACAATTTCCCCGCCATTTTTTCCCGCGCCCGGCCCGATATCCACAATATAATCGGAAGTTAAAATAGTATCTTCGTCATGCTCAACTACAATAACAGTATTACCGATATCGCGAAGTTCCACCAAAGTTTCCAGCAATCGTTCGTTGTCTTTTTGATGCAAACCAATAGTCGGCTCATCCAAAACATACAGAGCTCCCACTAATCGCGATCCAACTTGGCCAGCCAAACGAATTCTCTGCGCTTCACCGCCGGATAAAGTTCCGGCCCGGCGATTTAGAGTCAAATAATCCAAGCCCACATCAAGCATAAATTTAATACGGCTTTGGATTTCTTTTAAAGCTGTTTTGGCAATCTCCTGCTCTTTTTCCGTCAAATGCAAATTATTCCAAAATTCACCCGCCTCTCGGATAGGCATGTTAACCACGTCATCAATATTCTTTTTGCCTATAAAAACCGAAAGCGCTTCAGCGCGCAGGCGTTTGCCATTGCATTTTGGGCATGGTTCGTCGGAAAATAAAAATTTTGTGCCAATGCCATGACAATATTCGCAAGCGCCGTAAGGGCTATTGAATGAAAAAAGTCGCGGCTCAATTTCCGGAAAAGAAAAATTGTCATTCGGGCAAGAATACTTGGAAGAAAGGATAAATTCATTGTCATTTCCAGAACCCGGCAAAATAATTCTTACCAGCCCCTCGCCTTCTTCCAAGGCGGTTTCAACCGCTTCGGAAATTTCACTCTGCAAAACTTTATTTTTTTCAATCGGCCAGGCGATGGTCAGTTTGCGCACTACCAAATCAATATCGTGTTTTTTATAACGCGACAAAGTAATTCGGTCTTTTAATTTTTTAAAATTACCGTCAATCCGCACTTCAGAAAAACCTTTATTATATAAATCATATAATAGTTGATAATATTCTCCTTTTCGGCCACGGACGATTGGCGCCAAAATAATAATTTTATCCTCTTTATTCGTAATTCGTAATTCATTATTCATCATTTTTTGAAGGATAATATCCACCATTTGCTGGCTGGTAAGTTTTTCTATTTTTGTTCCACAAATCGGGCAATGCGGCTCGCCAATGCGTGAAAAAACCACGCGCAAATAATCATAGATTTCCGTGATGGTCGCCACGGTTGATCGCGGATTGGCGCTATGAGCTTTTTGGTCAATAGAAATCGCCGGCGCCAAACCCTCAATTTCGTCCACATCCGGTTTGTCCATTTTTCCCAAAAATTGGCGGGCGTAAGCGGACAAAGATTCAATGTAGCGGCGTTGGCCTTCGGCAAAAATCGTATCAAATGCCAAAGACGACTTTCCCGATCCGGAAAGCCCCGTAAAAACAATCATTTTATTTCGCGGCAATTCAAGGCTGACATTTTTTAAATTATGTTCCCTTGCCCCGCGGATAATCATTTTGTCTTGCATAAAAATATTCAAAATCGCCCTCCGAACAGCGTCTTTAGGCTTATATTGCTACATTATAGTATCAGATATATTAAAATAATCAAGATGAGAGCTGGCAACCATATAATTTTTAATAAAATATTGACAACTTTTGCTAATTATGCTAATATTTGGAACCGGTGTGCTTGGGCGGGTATTTATCTCGCTTAAAGCACGCCGAAAGGTGTGCTTTAAGCGGAAATTGTTTCGCTTTAAGCCTTAAATAACAGGATATACTCGGAGGGAGTCATGCACCCAACACACCAACTATTAGCTATGTTCTTTGAATTAGGCAATAACGCCGTTTTGATCAATTCTATTGTTTTAGCCATTTTATTGGCATGTTTCTTGTTCTACGTTCTTCAAAGAAGACCGGAAGAACACGGGGTATGCAAGAATTGCCAGCATTGTGAACTTTCACATGAACCTGTGCGGCAAATAGCACAATATCCAACAGATGGAAAAATGGCAGTTATTGAAGCCGATTGCGCTATTGCATATCCACGGTTTGTCAAAGACTTGCCGTGGATAGAAGCGGCTCCGCCCGCTCCTTTTGAAGAAGATCCCGAATATCGGGACTTCTATAGCGAAACTAGCGTGCTGGTTTCAGAAATTCTAAGTTCTTTAGAAACCGATGGTATCATCGGAAAGTCGTATGACAAAGAGGCCGAAGAAGCTTTCTTCAACAGTCCAGCCGAAAGCTGGTTAGGCCATCTTTGCGGATGACGACACAGGGTTTTTTAACCCTTTTGACCCCAGCCCGCCTCAATTGAGGGGGCTTTTTTATTTAAATTTAGACAAATTATTCTGTGGGACTATTGACAAAAGGCTAAAATTGTGATATATATAAAGGTATAAATTAGAGCAAAAACTGTTCTTATAAAACCAACAACAAAGGAGAAAAAATGAAAACACTGTATAGAATACCTGCGGATCCCAAAAACATAGAAAAATGGCAGTGTCTTGCACATTACTCCAATGAAAGAAGCGACAATGTGCGGCGTAACTCGCGTTTCTATCGTGCGCTACGAAAAATGGCCAAAAAACAACTAAGAGGGTTTGATAAAATCTTTACTAAGATCGATAGAGAATGGGACCGAGAATTTGATGAGGTGTGGGGCGCTCTAACACCAACACCTCCCCCTCCTTACCTTGACGTTGAAGTTCTCACTCCGACCGATCTTGGGTGGGATAAAATCTTTGAAGAAGTAGAAAAAAAGCCTCTCCTCCCCACTCCGCCTCCTGAATATATCTCGTTGGAGATATTTACCGACGAGGAAATTTCGCAAGAGATTTCCCTCCAATCGCCTGACAAGGCACTGGAAGATGTTTTTTGGGAAAGTGAACCCGGAGCCTTTGAAAGCGATTATTATCGCCGGGCGTCATAGTCCACCTTTGCCCCAACCTATATTAAAAAACAAAAATTGAAAATATAGGTTGGGGCTTTTTTTATTATGATAATCGTAGGGACAGGTCGCGACCTGTCCCTACAAATTATTGTTCTACTTTCTATTTTCTGTGTTTCTTCAGTGCTTTTATTTCATCCCGCAATATGGCCGCTGTTTCAAATTCCAAGTTGCGCGCCGCGGCTTTCATCTCCGCTTCTTTTTCCTCAATTATTTTTTTCAAAGCCTTCCCCTTCTCTGGCGCGGCATCCAATGACAACACCTTTTCCATTGACGTTTCCGGCAAAATATTTTTAATTTTTTTCTTAATCGTTTCCGGGGTAATGTTATGGATTTTATTATATTCTGTTTGACGCGCGCGGCGACGCTCGGTTTCATCTATCGCCCGTTTCATAGATCCGGTAATATTGTCAGCGTACAAGACAACCTCGCCAAAAACATTTCTCGCGGCGCGGCCGATGGTTTGAATTAGCGAAGTTTCACTGCGCAAAAATCCTTCCTTGTCCGCGTCCAAAATCGCGACCATCGTCACTTCTGGCAAATCCAAACCCTCGCGCAAAAGGTTTACACCAACCAAAACATCATATTTTCCGCGGCGAAAATCCGTTAAAATCCTAATGCGGTCTAAAGCCTTAACATCACTGTGCATATAAATGGCTACCGCTTCTTTTTTCTTTATTCGTAATTCGTCATTCATAATTCGTAATTCCGATTTTTTGAATTCCTCATTCAAAAAATCGGTAAGGTCTTCAGCCATCTTTTTGGTAAGCGTAGTCACAAGCACGCGCTCATTTTTAGCCGCTTTTTCTTTAACGCGAAAAATCAAATCATCAACTTGCGAAGCGTTATTTTTTGTTTCCGTTATTGGGCAGATGATTATTTTAGGATCCACCAATCCGGTCGGACGGATAATCTGCTCAACTATTTGTTTGCTATTTTTGTATTCAAAATCACCCGGCGTGGCGGAAGTATAAATCACTTGTCCGATTTCTTTTTCAAATTCATCAAACTTTAACGGGCGGTTGTCAGCGGCTGAAGGCAAACGAAAACCAAAATCAATCAGCGAGCGTTTGCGTGAAGCGTCGCCCTCGTACATTCCACTTATTTGCGGAACCGTAACATGCGACTCATCAATTATTGTTAAAAAATCATCAGGAAAATAATCCAAAAGCGTTGCCGGCGGCTCGCCTGCCGCTCTGCCGGACAAATGGCGGGAATAATTTTCAATGCCATGGCAGTAGCCGACGTTTTTTATCATTTCCATGTCATATCTCGTCCGTCGCGCCAGCCGCTCCACTTCCAGAAACTTTCCTTGGCTTTCAAAAAATTTTACTCTCTCCGCCAATTCTTTTTCAATCTTGCGGATCGCCCGTTCTTTCTCCGGCCCCAAAGTAATAAAATGCTTCGCCGGAAAAATCCAGGCGTCAGCTTCTTGTGATTTTTCTTTTCTGGTTGTCGGGTCAATAACAGCAATAAAATCAATTTTGTCGCTATCAAGTTCAATGCGGTAAATTATCTCCTCGTTTGCCGGCATAATTTCCAATACATCTCCGCGCATGCGAAAATTGCCGCGTGTCAAATCGGAAGTTGTACGATTAAACTGCATTTCAATCAAGCGATCCAAAACTTCGCGTTTATTAAAACTTCCGCCTTTTTTAAAATGCAGAACCGTTTGTTCGTATGTTTCCGGTTCACCCAAACCATAGATGCAAGAAACAGAGGCGACAATTATCACGTCGCGCCTTGTCAAAAGGGATTGGGTCGCCGCATGGCGCAAACGGTCTATTTCGTCATTTATCATTGATTCCTTATCTATATATGTATCAGTTGTCGGCAAATACGCTTCCGGCTGGTAGTAGTCGTAATAAGAAACAAAATAATGCACGGCGTTTTCCGGAAAAAATTCGCGGTACTCCTGGCACAACTGGGCGGCCAAAGTTTTATTATGCGCGATAACCAAAGTAGGCCGCTTCAATTCGGCTATCACATTGGCGGCGGTAAAAGTTTTTCCGGAACCGGTAACGCCCAAAAGCGTTTGTTTATCATATCCCTTTTTTATGCCGTCCAATAATTTTTTGATTGCTTGCGGTTGATCGCCCGCGGGTGCAAATTTTGATTTCAGTTTAAAATCCATAAATACTCAAAATCCCCTCAAAGCTTAATGCCCTAAGGGGTATGTTCTTAATTGTCTATATAATAATACCACTTTAAATCATGAGGTCAAGGATCAGAATCAATGAATGTGGATAAGTATTTTAAGAGAAAAGATGAGTTTATTGCTATTTTAAATAAGAAAAAATCTTAGAATACAAATTCTTTTTTTTGTTGCTTGAGGCTAAAATTGCACTTAATTAAAAAATAAAAATTCCCGTGCACGGGAATTTTTATTTTGATTTAATTCAGCTTTTATGAATTTGCTAAATTAAGAGGAAAAGCCTTATTTTTTGGCTGGCATTATACGGAACATGGTTGTGCCACAGGTCGGGCAAACGCCTTTCATAGCAGCTCTCTTTTTTCCACCTTTACCCTCAAATGAGGTTTCTGCAGCGTCCTTCATTTCTTTTTTGGCTTTGCACTTTACGCAATATGCTTCCATAGATATAGAGTTAATTTTAAATTTAATCTACTTATATTTTACCTTAAAATAGGAATAAAAGCAAGCCCAGCCTACAAGACGTCTTCTTTTTGCCCTGCCAACCACCTTTCGTGGCAGGCTGTGCAAACCGGCTCATAAATTTCCATTCCGCCAATCAATACCTGTTCAGTTGATTCAATTTTTCGCTTAGTTCGCGAGGCATCCGCTCCGCAGGACATGCAAACTGCTTGTAATTTCATAACGTACTCGGCTTGCGCCATTAAAAGCGGCATCGGGCCGAACGGACGCGCCATAACGTCCAAGTCCAGTCCCGCGGCAATTACGCGAATTCCCTTGGCAACTAATCTTCTTAATACGCCACAGATTGTATAACTAAAAAATTGAGCTTCTTCAATCCCCAGTGTCGTTATTTCTTTTGGGATGCAATCCAAAAGATCCTCGGGATTTTTTATGGCCATAGCTTCGCGCTCGTAACCACTGTGAGTCTTCACACCAGATACCCTATTGTCACGATACGGTTTAACCAGCATCACTTTTCCGCCGGCGATTTCTACGCGTTCCAGCTGGCGAAAAAGCTCAGTTGTTTTGCCCGAACCCATCGGTCCGGAGATTACCAACAAAAAACCTTTTTGATCCATAAACGGGCTCTTATATAATTTTGGTCCAAACATAAGATTAGAAAATAGAAAATAAAATTAGTGCGGATTTAAGACTAATTATAGTTTATAAGAAATATAAATTCCGCGCAACACAGTCAGAAACCTCTTGCCATTTTTGAAAAAATATGATATTCTAGAGGATACATTGCGAGATCGTCTAATGGTAGGACAACGGACTCTGAATCCGTTTATCTAGGTTCGAATCCTAGTCTCGCAGCCAGAAAAAGATCAACTTCTTGTTGGTCTTTTTCTTTTACCCATCATTGTCTTTTCTCCTTATTTTTGCTACAATAATTAGACAAAATTAACCACAAATCTATGGAACATGCCTTGCAAGTTAATAATCTCACAAAAAAATATGGCGAGCTCAAAGCGGTTGACGCCATAAGCTTTGACGTCGCGCCAGGCGAAATTTTCGCTCTCATCGGACCGAATGGCGCCGGAAAATCAACAACCCTCAAGATGCTTTCCACAATTTTACGACCAACTTCCGGCACCGCGTCCATCTACGGAATGGATATTGAAAAAAATCCCGAGAAAGTTAGGAAGCTTATCAGCTATTTGCCGGAAGAAGCCGGCGCTTACAAAAATCTCTCCGGCCGCGAATATTTGGAATTTATGGCTGGCCTTTACGCGGAAAATTCCAACGACGCAAAACAATATTTGGAATTTGCTGAAAATATTACCGAATTAAAAGGCCGCTTAAAAGATAAGGTAAAAAGCTACAGCAAAGGCATGGCGCGAAAACTTCTTTTGGCCAGGACCGTGATGACCAAACCAAAGCTGGCAATCCTGGATGAGCCAACCTCCGGTTTGGATGTTGTAAACGCCTTGGAAATCAGAACCACTGTGCGACATCTGGCAAAAGAAGGAATGACGGTCTTGCTTTCATCCCACAACATGTTGGAAATTGAATTTCTTTCCGACCGCGTCGGCATTATTTATGGAGGGAAACTGCTTCAAATCGGTACGGCAAATGAACTGAAGAAAAAATACAATGCTAAAAATTTAGAAGAAGTCTTTATCAATATTATAAAATAATTATGAAAAAATTTTTTATTTTGCTGAAAAAAGAAATGAAGGAGCTTTTAACTCCGCAAATGTTAGCGCCGCTTTTGATAGTGATTCTGGTCTTTGTATTTATCGGAAAAGTCGTAGGCAAAGAACAGGCCAAAATGATCTCTTCAAATAACATCGCAGTCTTAGATCAAGATAATTCTACAGAATCGGCGCAAGTCATGGATATTTTTAAACAGCAGAAATTCAATATCACCCAATATCAAAACAAAACTCCGGATGAGGCGGTGACGCTGGCCAAAAATGAAAACCAAAAAGCCCTGATTGTCATTCCCGCCGGATTTGGCAGCGGCGTGCAAAATCTAGAACCGCAAAAATTGCAGGTCTATACAATAATGAAAAACTTTTCTTTGAGCGGAATTAGAATTAGCGCGCCAATACAAACGGCTTTGGCTTTGGTAAATGAATCTTTCAGCAATGACATACTCGCAAAAAAGGTGACCGACGCAAACCTTGCTGAATTAAAAAATCCCGTGGCCTCCGCTGATACCGTTGTCGTCGGCGACCACGAAGCAAATGTGAGCCCCGCCGCTATTTCTGGTTTTATTTCCTCGCAAACAACCTTTATTCCGATTGTCTTATTTTTGGTTATTGTTTTCGCCTCACAACTCATTGTCACGTCAATCGCGACTGAAAAAGAAAATAAAACTTTGGAAACCCTGCTTAGCGTTCCGGTCTCAAGAAACGCCATTGTTTCAGCAAAATTGATTGGCGCGGGATTAATTGCGCTTCTGACCTCCGCCGTTTATCTTTTTGGCATGCGGTATTATGTAAACGGCATTACTGGTGGCGCTATGACCGGCGGCGCAGATACGGCCATAAAATCCGCCGCAGCGCAATTAGGGCTCGTTTTAAGCACAACTGACTATATACTTCTTGGCATATCATTGTTTTTAGGCATTTTAGTAGCGCTTTCCATAGCTCTCATCTTGGGCGCATTTGCCGAAGATGTTAAAAGCGCTCAGGGAATTATTTCGCCCCTCATGATAATGATATTAGTGCCTTACTTCTTAACAATGTTTTTGGATATTTCCACTTTATCCCCGCTATTAAAATGGATTGTCTATATCATCCCTTTTTCGCATCCGTTTTTAGCCGCGCCAAACTTAATGTTGGGAAACATAATGCCTCTTATTTACGGAATCGTTTATATGCTTGCTATATTTATCATTTTCGTTGTTTTGGCAAGCAAAATATTCGCCCACGATCGCATCTTGACCATGCGGCTGAGTTTCAAAAAGAAAAAATAATCCAATTTTTAAAAAGTCCGGTTTTACGCCGGGCTTTTTTATTACCGTAAAAAATCGTATAATTTGTATATGCGAAAAATCCATAAAAAACATATCATAATGATGGTTGCGGCGGCCGTTGCAATAATTTCTCTTGGCGCAATTGGATTTTTTTATTATAAAAATAATCTTTCCCAAGAAGCAAAAATATATGCGGAAGAAATAAAAATGTTAAAAAGCTACCAGGGACGATTGGCGCCGGCCGAAGAAAAAATAAAAACAAATGCCATAAGAGTACCTATCCTTGTTTATCATGGTGTCGGACCGTTCTATTTAGGCGCATCACAGCATTTAAAAACATTCGGAGTGGAGCCGGAAACTTTTGAACGCCAGCTTCAATATTTAAAAACTAATAGCTTTACCAGCGTCTCATTTGAGCAACTTACAAATTCTCTGTCAAACAAATTGCGCTTGCCGGAAAAACCAGTTATTCTAACTTTTGATGACGGTTGGAAAAACCAATATATTCACGCCTTCCCGCTCCTCAAAAAATATAATTTCACCGCTACTTTTTTTATTCCAACTGATTCCATTGGGAAAAGAAGCCTTTTGAACTGGGATGAAATAAAAGAAATGGATCGGGCGGGAATGGTCATTGGTTCACACACAAAAAAACATCTGTTTTTGGATGATGTTGGAGACGAAGAATTAAAAGAAGAACTTGTTGAAAGTAAAAAAATTCTTGAATCACAACTGGAGCATTTAGTATTGGATATAGCCTATCCTTATGGCAGATACAACGAAAAAGTTTTAAAAGCAGTAAAAGATGCCGGCTATCGTGACGCCCGCACAACCGATCCGGGAGTTTATCAGCCAAAAACGGATATTTTTAAATTGAAAGGCATTCTAATATTTAATAATCTGGAGGGGTTTGTCGGCGCGCTGGGAAAATAAAAAAATTATATTCAGCTAGTAGCAGGGACAGGGTAATGCTCTGTCCCTATATTATTTTTACAATAAATTTTATGCGGCAATTCTTGACTTCGTTCAATTTTTTTGTTATTATACGCAAAATTGAAAAAATATGGCGGATAACAAAAAAAGTCCCAAAACAAATCATAGAAACGATAAAGATCAAGATGATGATTTGGGTATGGAACTAGTTTTTTTAGCCTTAGCCTTTGTAGTTCTGGCGTTCTTTTTAGTTAGATACTATTTAAAACCACATACTCCAGAGACCCAAGTGCCGCAGAATAGCTCACAGAGTGAGCCATAGAGCTTATGTGACTTGCGACAATATCTTTTTCAATTCCGATACCGTGCCAGCCGCCATGGCTTCGGCCCGCACCCGTTTAGCATCTTCCACGCCTTTCAAATAACTCGCCAAATGCTTTCTAAAAAGCGTAAATCCCCTTTCACCGTAATGCGCAAGGTGTAATTTTAAATGTTGTAAAATAATTTTTTTTATTTGTTTTGCGTCCGGCGGCACATCGCTGTTATTTTTTATATTTTTAAAAATCCACGGATTGCCCAAAGCTCCCCGCCCAATCAAAACTCCATCAACCCCGCTCACTTTCAAAGCCGTTTTAAAATCATCATAACTTGCCACATCGCCATTTAACAAAACCGGAATAGAAATTTTATTTTTTACTTTGGCGATTATCTCCCAATCGGCTTTTCCGGAATAAGCCATCTTTTTTGTGCGGCCGTGAATTGCCAGGGCATCAGCGCCCGCTTCCTCAATTATTTTTGCGAATTTCAAAATTTCCGTTTCCCGCTCCCAACCCGTTCTGGTTTTTATGGAAACAGGAACTTTAACCGCGGCTTTTACCGCTTTCACGATTTCGGCAGCCAACTTCGGCTCTTTCATAAGCGAGGCGCCATTAAAGTTGGCAACTATTTTTCTTGCCGGGCATCCCATATTTAAATCAATGCCATCCGGTTTGTATTTGGCCTCCAAAATTTGCGCCGCTTCCGCCATAATTGTTGGATCCTTACCGAAAATCTGCAAAATTATTGGTTTTTCTTTTTTATCAAAAGTGGCCATCTTCAAAGTTTTTTCATTTTTATGGACAATGGCATCGGATGAGACCATTTCGCGATAAATTATATCCGCGCCCATTTCTTTGCATATCAAAGAAAACGGGCTATCGGTATAGTCCGCCATCGGCGCCAAACACGCTACGGGTTTTTTTATATTTTTCCAACTGAACATATAAAAATTGTCGCTCCGGCGACACCATTATTAGAAATTGATTATTGAAAATTGAAAATTTATTTTTTTAAGTATCTCCCGATTGCCAAAAACGCGCTAAACGCCGAGAGGACGGAAACGCCTAAAAGTTGCAAACCAAATAAACTGAAAAAATTCATTCTATAATATTTTATTATGTCCCCCGCCTGACCATTAAAAAAATCAAAAACTTTCGGCTGAATTATACTTATCATCGGGAAGATAAGAATAAAGGCAATAACAACCGACAAAAAGCTGTAAAAAACCGCCTCAACAATAAACGGCGCCCGCACGAACCAGCTGGATGCGCCAACCAATTTCATAATGCCGATTTCTTCACGGTGCGTATAAATAGCGATTTTAATGGTATTGAATATTATTACCAAAGCTATAAAAGCAAAGAAAACACTAATTATAATAATGAATTGTTTTATGTATCCCGTGAGCCGATTTATGGCGTCAACCAATTTTGCATGATCATTAAAATCTTTATTTTCAATAATTTTTTGATAGACAGGACTGTTAACCTGCGCTAAGACAGTCTTATAATCATCAACTTTTACAGTTTGAATGACCAGTTGTCCGCCAAAAGGATTTTCTTCCAAATATTTAAGAGACGACAAAATATTGTCATCAGCCGCGTGCTGTTCTTTAAAATTCTTCAATACGTCATCCGGATTAGTATAAGTAACGGAAGCGACAGCCGGCAAAGTCAAAAGATATGTGCGCAAGCTTTGCGCTTCTTCATTGGGAACGCCCTGTTTTAAATAAATACTAATATCCACCTTGGATTTCATTTGGCTTGAAGCTTCATCAGTTAAAAAATTCAAAACAACCAAAACATTGATTGACAAAAGAAGCAAAATCAAAATACTAATGGTCAGTATCGCTAGCCAAAAATTACGGGCAAAATTTTGCGCGCCGAAACGGAATATTTTTTTTATGTTTGCAAACATTATGGTTGATTAAAGTTTATAACGCCCAACCTCTTCATCGGACACAATTAATCCTTGGTCAAGCGTAATAACCCTTTTTTTAAGTGAATTAACTACTTCTCTATTATGGGTAACAAGAAATATCGTTGTGCCGAAATCATTGATCTTTTTTAAAAGATCCATTATTTCTTGCGTATTTAAAGTATCCAAGTTGCCCGTTGGCTCGTCAGCGACCAATATCTTTGGACTGTGGACAAGCGCTCTGGCTATTACCGCCCGTTGCTGTTCACCGCCCGACAGTTGCAAAGGATATCTGTCGTCTTTTCCTTCAAGCCCGACAATGCGCAATACTTGCGGCACTATTTCTCTTATTCTTTGATTGCATGCACCACAAACATCCAAAGCGAAAGCCACGTTTTCAAAAACGGTTTTTCTGGGCAATAACTTAAAATCTTGAAATACAACTCCAATCTGCCGGCGAAGATATGCGACGTCATTTCTTCTGATATTACTGATATCCCAATCTCCAATAACTATTTCACCGTCATTTGGCACTTCTTCGGCTATTATCAATTTTATCAAAGTCGTTTTTCCACTGCCCGATCGGCCGATTACGGAAACAAACTCCCCTTCTTTGATGCGAAGATTTATATTTTTCACTCCGACCGAATCCGGCTGATAAACTTTTGAAACATTTTTGAATTGAATCATAAAAACCTCCTGTTTTTCATTCCAACAATAGCGGGAATGATATAAATAACTTGATGACAATTTAATTTCATTATACCAAACGCTTTATAAAATAAAAAGCCGGACATTTTGTGTTTGTCCGGCCGGATAAAATTTTAGCGCGCTTTTAAACACAGATGAGAGTTTTCGTCCAGTATTATGTTTACGCCATCAGGAAACTCAACCGGACCAAAATGATTTAAAACTTGGTTTATGGTACTAGAAAAAAATGTCCAAACCGCATTAATACCATCCCTATCTAAAGCTACATTGTTTTGTAAACGAGCCTTAGCATAATACATAGCTTCTTTCCATTCAGTAGGAGTAATTTTGCCGCCTCTCTTAAAATTGGGTTGCCACCAAACGATGTCAAAAGGTAAGCCTTCGGCCGGTTTTTCCCACATATCCCAAGCCTTAAGAAGCGTGTTTGAAAAATACTCTAGAAACAAATTCCTAGTTTGGTTCACTTCGTATGTCACTGAGTCTTCAAACAAAGATGCTGTATTTTGAAAATTGTCCGTATAAAAAGCCCGCTCCAGCATTTTTTTAATTTTTGACGCGTTAATTTTGTGTCCATCTTCACGAAGCGCTTTTTCTAACACCTTAGCAACTTCATCAATATCGCAAAGCGGAGTTTTCTGCGGAAAAGACAGTATAAACGCTTTTACTTTTTCACGCAAAAGATACTCAGGCGGCAAATAACACATCAATCGCGCGAGTCTTTCTTGATCTTTATCTATCTCCTGCGCCGTGCGTCCTTCAATGTTAAGATTGCCAATCGGGTCAGTAAATAACATTTTCTTCTCCTTTTTACGTGAGTGTTTGTTGTTAATAGCTACGCTTAAATTGTCAATAAAACTATTTATCTAATTCATAATATTATCACAACATTACCATTCTGTCAATTGGTTGGCAAAATAAATTTTTCAAGTGGTGTTTATTGACAAAGCTATAAAAAAATCGTAAAATATAATCAGTTTTGCCGAAGTAGCTTCCCACTTCGCTCTTGGATTACCAAGAGCTTCGCGGGACAGGCAGTTGGTAGATCAGGCCGAAGTAGCTCAGTTGGTAGAGCGGCGGTATCGTAAACCGCAGGTCGTGGGTTCGATTCCCACCTTCGGCTTTTTATATAAAAGAATCGAAGGGTATTCAAAAAAATGAAACTGCTTTTATTTTTTTGAAACCCCGGCTCCGAAGGAGGAGCGAGCCATGTCCCGTTCGGGACGGTGAGCGACGGGTGAGGAGGATTCCCACCTTCGGCTTTTTATATAAACATCAGCCAATAATTCTCCGTAGCATAGAGCGGGATTAGTATAATGGCAGTACGTTTGCTTCCCAAGCAAGCGGCACGGGTTCGATTCCCGTATCCCGCTCCATGCTACTGCGGAGGACGGGCAAGGTTGAGAGGCGGGTTCGATTCCCGTATCCCGCTCCACTAAAAAAGACAGGCCATCCTGTCTTTTTTAGTGGATAAAATATTATAATTTTTATTCTTTGATAGACAAATCTTTTCTTTTAAAAATTTTTTGCAACACAAACAATGATACAAGCGCAATCGGTAAAACAATAACTATGTTTTGCGGATTAACGGCATTACCTATAAACAAAGCAACAACACTTAACACTGCCAAAGCTAAACTCCAAAAAACAGCTTTTTCATTTAATTTCCAATAAAAGACACCAACAATAACAGGAAATAAAGCTAAGCTTAAACTACCTAATGATAAACCCAGCGTAATAATATTTTGATATAAAATTCCAGTCAACACCGCAACCACAACAAACAAAGTCATGAAGAAACGAGTTAATTTTTTCATTGACTCCTCACTGAATTTTGTGGAATAATTTTTTAAATCACGGGTTACTATTGAAGAAACTAAAAATGTAATAGTATCCGATGAAGATAATGCAACCGCATATAACAAAACCATTCCAAACTCTTTCAATCCCATTGGCAATAATTTTGAAAATCCGGTTATGAGCGCATTCTCGGGAGCGATATCGGGAAAAAACTGTTTTGTAGTGAGACCAACAACACTTATGATTATCGCCAAAAGCGGCAAAATAATCGCGGAATAACCAAGGCCTTTTTTTAAATTGGCGTTATCTTTTGTTGCAAAAATTCTCTGCCACAAATCCGGCGCCACCATAATTCCAATGCCTCCCAATAATAAGAATCCGACAATATTGCCAAATCCAATGTTTATGGGATTAAACTCGGAAACGGGAATGTGAGTTTTCCCAAATAGAAAAACCGCA
>Ga0265297_10006589_pt1 | contig 16737 bp, 13 predicted proteins | sample Munlanlwell13791_FD_192502 | JGI IMG/M metagenome (GOLD analysis project Ga0265297, IMG submission 192502) | Leachate microbial communities from a municipal landfill in Southern Ontario, Canada - Leachate well 137-91 | ecosystem: Engineered > Solid waste > Landfill > Unclassified | place... | reverse complement strand
TTTCCTCACAGAGCAGACGATTACCCTGACTGCGAACAGAACCTCCTGGGTGAACATCTCACTGACGTATGCACCCGTCAGCGTGAGCGGATATACCATCCACAATGCAACCCGTATCGCCGCCGTTCCAATTACTTTCGCTCCGGACAACTCTGTCGTTAACAATACGGCCACCAAGCAAAGTACTGCGACATCAGATAGCCAAGGGTCATTTGATGTAGCGCTCCTCCCAGGGACCTATAATGTCACCGTCAAAAAGACAGAAGGCGCAACTACGGTATACACGTTTACAGGGAAACTCTCCCTCGTCATCGGAGAAGGCATCGCCTCGTATGATATCTCTTTGACAAAAGCTTCTGTGACGGTCAGTGGAAGCACTCTCTACAACGGGTTGGGAAAAGTCAACATGACGATCTTCTTTACCAAGGACGTTCTCGTTGGAAATAACACCGCGGTCACCACCAGTGTGAAAACAAACGAGAGCGGAGGATACACCATCGAACTCACACCAGGTTCATATAATGTGAGTGTCGAGGAGCTGGTCAATGAAAGTGGACAGAATATCACGTATACTGGCACCGGCAGACTCACAGTGAGCAGCGATGATGCACCCAGAGTATTTGACATCGTTCTTGCCCGTGAAGCGTCATCCTAGAAACGGAGAGGAAATGCCTCTCCACCACATTTTATTTAATGCGTTTCTTGATACTGTCTCTAATGTTAAGTCTCGAAGATGGAACCAAAGCGGTTCAGTTCGCACGACACGTTATCCAAAACCACATACAGCGGAAGAATCATGTCTCCGCTGACCTTGGATGTCCTTTTCATGAGAAACAAGGGGTTTTTGTCACGCTTCATACCTATCCAGATCACGAGTTACGCGGCTGTATCGGCATCCCTCTTCCCGTCATGTCACTGCAGGACGCAATCCGTGAATCTGCTCAATCCGTCACCCGAGACCCGAGATTTCCACCCTTGCAGGAAACAGAACTTGACACGATTATTATAGAACTCACCGTTCTGACAAAACCAGAACGCATTCAAGTACAACATCCGAACGAGTACCCTGCACATATCGACATCGGACGCGACGGATTAATCGTAGAACAAGGGTATTTCAAAGGTTTGTTGCTCCCTCAAGTCCCGATCGAACAGGCATGGGATACGCAGGAATACCTAACACATACCTGCATGAAAGCTGGATTACCCCCCGACGCGTGGTTTGATAAGAACACGAAGATTTCAAAGTTCCAGGGGCAGATTTTCACCGAAACCACACCCCGGGGATCAATACAGGAGACGCACCTTCATGGATCTGACGATTGAGGGAAATCTTTACCACAACGGGTTATTCGAGCACGGCTGTCTTGCGGTCGACCACGGAAAAATCGTCGCGATAAAAAAAAGCCTTAAGGCAGACCTGCATCTCAATGTCGGCACTCACCTTATCCTCCCTGCTGGTATTGATCTTCATGTTCATTTCCGCGATCCGGGATTCACCCAGAAAGAAGATTTTTCCACAGGGTCAATGGCAGCAGCGTTCGGGGGCATCTCCTGTGTCTTTGATATGCCTAACACGCAACCTCAAACCATCAGCACCCAGACACTAAAAGAGAAGGCACAACTTGCGTCACACAAAAGCTATGTTGATTTTGGCTTATATGCTGCAATAAGTGATGAAAACATCGGACGAATCGCAGACCTTCGCTCCCTCTGTGCTGGTTTTAAAATCTTTTTAGGCAGCAGTACCCATGCCCTTCGACTCAGCACCCAGAATCTGAGGGTCGCCTTATTAGAAACCAATCGAACGAAGAAACTCACCTTATTTCATGCAGAAGATGAACACTGTCTGAGGAAACATGCGGATGAAGAGCACACTCTAATCGATCATCTCCGCTGCCGCTCAGCGGAATGCGAAGAAACCGCACTGCACGCTATCCTTAAAAGCTCCCAGGGTCTCTCGTCCCCGATTCACATCTGTCATCTCTCCTCCTGTGAAGGTTTCGAGGTGCTACGGAATAGACCTTCCAACATCAGTGTCGGGGTTACCCCACATCATCTGTTCTTCGATGTTCATAGCATCAATGAAAAACAGTCCTTCTATAAGGTCAACCCGCCGATCCGGTCAAGTTTCGATCGCGATACTCTCTGGTATGGCGTGCAGAACAACCTTATTGATATCTTCGAATCCGACCATGCTCCACACACGGAAGAAGAAAAAAACGTCGATTTCCCTCATGCACCGTCAGGTGTACCTGGTGTTGAAACGCTCTATCCTCTGTTACTTGCTTCCCTAAAAAAAGGGCAAATCACGTTGGATACTCTCCTAGCCTTGCTCTGTGAACGACCCGCACAACTTCTGAATCTCCCCAAAGGAAGACTCGAGGTAGGGCGAGATGCTGACTTCATTGTCGTTGACATGAAAAAAACAGAGGCTATTACCGCAGAGCATCTCCATTCGAAATGTGGGTGGACCCCGTTTGAAGGATTCCCCGGGATATTCCCTTCTCAGGTTTTCATCAGAGGTGAAAAAGTCATCGACGACCATCAGATACTCGTAAAACAAGGATTTGGGACTCCTGTTGGGGTGTAAGAGATGCTTGCGTTCCTCCCCCAATGGTTTCAGATATTCTTTTTTTCAATGGTGCCCTGGCTTGAGGCACGATATGTCATCCCGTTCGCGATGCTCCAATACGGATGGGAATGGTGGCAGGCGTTTCCCATCGCGATTGCTGGAAATATTTTGCCTATCCCCTTTATCCTCCTCTTCTTTAAGTATGTCGAAGATTTTCTCCGGAGGTTCCCGTTTTGGGTAAAAATCATGGACTGGCTGTTCACTCGGACGCGGAAGAAAGCAGACGAACGAATAAGAAAATATGAATACCTGGGGTTATTTGCTTTTGTCGCCCTCCCTCTCCCCTTCACCGGCGCTTGGACAGGTGCGTTAATCGCGTATCTTTTTAATCTCAAGTTCTCCCGATCCCTGGCGACGATCTTTCTTGGAATTCTTCTTGCTGCGGTGATTATGATTCTCCTGACGATTTACATCAGATGGGTTCTTGCCTATCTTGGTATCAACGTCCCGGGATGATCTATGGAAGAAACGCTTAAACATCTCGCTTATCAAATCGTCGAACAAATAAGCAGAGCAGTAAAAAAAGAAACAAAAAAGAATTTTTATAAACTTGGGAAAACCATCGGTATCGGAGCCGACGGCTCACCAACCTCCTATATCGACCAGGTTGCAGAAGATGTCGCACTCGCCATGTTAGAAAAATCATCAGTAAAAGCAAATCTCCTCAGTGAAGAGAAAGGTTTTGTGGATTTTGGTGGCACGTCGGTATTCGTACTAGACCCCGTGGATGGCACACGAAACGCTTATCGTGGAATCCCCTTCTACTCCGTCTCCTTAGCGATCGGGACATCAAAGATCAGCGATATCGAGTACGGGATTGTCAAAAACATCCCGACAGGCGATGTCTTCACTGCAGAGAAACACCAGGGCGCGTTCCTGAACAATACCCGCATCAGAGCCTGTGAGGTGCCCTCTGCTGAGATGCTTTCCTCGATCTCTCTTGGGAAGAACTATACCTCTCGAGCTGGTCTGTTATCGAAAAAAGGCAATATCCGTTCCTTCGGCTCCGCGTCTCTTGAGATGTGCCTGGTTGCACTCAGTGCTCTCGATTTCTATTTCGTTGGAAGAGATATCCTCCGTGTGGTTGATATCGCTGCGGCAACCCTGATTGTTCGTGAAGCAGGCGGGGTGGTCAAAACCATCACTGGTGAAACTCTTGACATGGAGTTTGATTTAGTGGGCAGAACGAGTGTTCTTGCAGGATGCTCGGAGAAATTAATCAGAGACCTTCTCCCGAAGGCATAAAACATAAATACATCCGGTGTCCTTTTCCCCTCGAATGACCATAGCAGAGAATATCCTGCAACTGACGAAAAAAAAGAAGCTCCATTTCGCGCTGCTCGATCCAGATAAACAAAAACCAACGGTTGCAGGCCAGATTGCACGCACTGTGACCGAAGCGGGAAGCAGCGCAATCATGGTTGGTGGCTCCACACTTCTGTCGCAACAACAGGTCGATGAGACGTGTCAAGCCATCAAAAAGAATTCAGATCTCCCCGTCATCCTCTTTCCCTCTGGCGCGAAATTCCTCAGCAAATACGCTGACGCGGTCTTCTTCATGAGCCTTTTAAACTCAAATAATCTAGGATATGTCATTAGAGAACATGTCAAGGGAGCGCCCTTTGTGAAATCCTCCGGGCTTGAGCCAATTTCGATGGGGTACGTCATCGTTGAACCCGGGATGACAGCGGGTCGAATCGGAGAAGCGGATTTGATTCAAAGAAATGATCTTCACACTGCAGTCGGGTATGCATTAGCGGCAGAATATCTTGGCATGAAGTTTTTCTATATTGAGGCTGGCTCTGGAGCACCTGAACCAGTGCCTAATGAGATGATCCAAGCGGTGAAGAAACACGCCTCCCTCCCTCTTTTTGTTGGCGGAGGAATCCGAGACCCTCAGACCGCGAAGGAAAAAGCACGTGCAGGAGCAGATATCATCATTACTGGAACCGCCATTGAAAAAGAGATGCATTTAAAAACAACACTCGCTCGTCTGGTGAATGCGATAGAAGGTCTATAAGATATGAGATATTTTGTGAGCATCGGAGGGGCTTCCGGCAGTATCTACGGCATTCGGCTGTTACAAGAATTAAACAAACAGGGTCACGAGGTTCATCTGGTGGTTTCGGAAGGTGCAAAAAAAATTCTTCACCATGAAACAACGTATTCTTATACTCTCCTTACAACCCACGCACAGGTTGTCTATGAGAACGATGATTTGTTCGCAGGCCCAGCAAGTGGGTCGTTCCCTCTGGAAGGAATGATTATTATCCCCTGTAGTATGAAAACACTCTCAGCAGTAGCGCATGGGTTTGGAGATACCTTGACGTCACGAGCAGCGAGTTGTTGTCTGAAGGAAGGAAAAAAATTGATACTGGTTCTCCGGGAGTCACCATTAGATCTCCCTGGGATCACCAACATGCTTAAGGCCAAAGAAAGCGGTGCGATCATCCTACCTGCCATGCCTGCTTTCTATCATAAACCAGAACGCATTGAGGACCTTGTTGATTTCATCGTTGGGAAAGTCTTTGATCAGCTTGGACTTCAACACTGCTTGTTCAAACGATGGAAATGAATATGGGAGTGACCAATGGAAATTACGGCATGTCCTGTTTGTGGAAGTAAGAACATTAGAATCGGGACCCTTGGTGACGGAATCATCTCAGGATTATCTTCGTGGAACGAGGTGTGCCGGGACTGTGGCTATCAGGGAGCATCCCTTGTCTTTGATTCCGAATCTGAATATAACAAATTCTTAGAGGCACTTGCGCATCAAAAACAACAGGCGGACGCCCGCATTGAGAACACCAAGGAAATAGAACCTGGGGAGAACTCAGACGAACTCCCCTCGGTTCGTTCAGAAAAAAAAAGCTATCTCTTTGAACTGATTATCTCTGTGGTCCTCACCATTGTTTTTTTCATCATCCTTGCCGGGAGTAAGTTTCTTGGAGATTTTACGAATCTTTTTTCCCTCAACACTCTTGGGTTTCCCGTCGTGTCTCTCATCGGGAGTTTCGTAGGAGTCCTTCTCTTTTTCTTCCTTCTTATCGTACTGGGCGAAACACTCTATCGATGTATCAGATTTAGGAAAAAATGATTCGTTACTCTTCGCATAACTGAATAAAATTCTTGAAGATCTGATCACCGTATTGAGTATGTTCTACCTCCGGGTGAAACTGCAGGCCGTACAAGTGTCTTTTCTTATGTTTCATCGCTTGGATGGTGCAATTTTCGCTTTCCCCAAGTTTTATAAAATCCTTCGGGAGCATGGTCACCTCGTCGTTGTGGGATTCCCAGACGATTGAGGTGGTTGGTACCCCAGCAAAGAGAGCATCGTCGACACAGAGAGTCAACTTCACCTTCCCAAACTCAGGGACTTTCGATGGTTGTACCATACCACCGAAATGACGCGCCATGAATTGATGCCCCGCGCAGATTCCAAGAATCGGAAAGTCCGCATTCTCAAGATATTCCGTGCAATTCCCTAACGTGCCATTCAGTCCGATTCGTGGTGCTCCCCCGGAGAGAACCAGACCGTGGATGTTTTTTTTCACTAGTTCTTGAAACGGTGTTGTGTTTGGCACGATACTTGTCTCAACCTCGAGGTCGCGGAGTGTACGCCATTCACGATGTGTCCATTGTCCTCCGTTATCGATGACGTAGATTCGCACCATATGATTATTCCCACTCGACGGTCCCTGGAGGTTTATTCGTCACATCATAGACGATACGGTTCACATTCTCCTTAAGGGTATTGGTGATTTTTGTTGAAATCGCATCGAGCACTTCATGCGGAATCGTGCTATAATGGCAGGTCATCGCATCCACACTTTGCACGGCGCGGATCGCGATCGTGTTTCCATAGGCTCGTTTGTCACCATGTACTCCGACGGTCTTTATCGGGATCAGCACCGCGAAATATTGCCAGGGCCGCTCCATGAGCCCTTGCTCCGAGGCACGTTCGATTTCTTTTTCCACGATGTCGCATGCTTCTCGTACAAGTTTGGCGCGTTCTGGTGTCGCCTCACCGATGATACGAATCGCAAGCCCAGGTCCAGGGAAGGGTTGTCGTTCTGAAACAGGAACGTGCAATGCACGAGCGACTTTACGCACCTCATCTTTATAGAGGTCCCGGAGTGGTTCGATGAGCGTTAATTTCATATCCTGTGGTAATCCACCGACGTTATGATGGGATTTAATGGTCTCGCGGAGACCTCCTCCGGATTCGATCCAGTCCGGTGCAATCGTCCCCTGCACGAGGTACTCGATGTTCTCCTTTCGCGCGACTTGTTCGAAGATTCTGATGAATTTTTCCCCGATGATTTTGCGTTTTTTCTCTGGGTCCTCAATCCCTTGTAACGCTTGATAGTACTCGTTTTCCGCGGCGACATATCGATAATTTAATCCAAGGTCTTTCATCAGTTGGGTGACCTGTTCGGGTTCTTTCTTGCGCATGTACCCTGTGTTCACATGAACCGCGATGAGTTGTTTCCCAATCGCCTTGTTGACAAGCGCAGTACAAACCGCGCTGTCCACCCCACCAGAAAATGCAATCAGTGCTTTACCTTTGATTTCTTCCTGAAGGCTTGCGATGGTTTTTTCTATGAATTTCTCTGCCTGGAACATCTGTACACCTCTATTTTGATACAGCTTTTTTTTGCATCGTTTTCCGGTATTCCTGTAATTTTTTTGCTACTTTCTTGTCATACATGGCAAGGATTTCTACTGCAAGCAACGCCGCGTTCTCCCCCCGGTCAAGGCCGACAGCCCCGACGGGGATCCCAGGCGGCATTTGAATGATGGACAGGATAGCATCCAGATTGACTTTCCCACTCACCGGTACTCCGATGACCGGTTTAATCGTATGCGCCGCAATCGTCCCCGGGAGGGCAGCCGACAGCCCCGCAATCCCGATAAAGAGGTCCGCGTCACTTTTTTCTACCAGGTTTCGCAGCAGGTCTGGCGTCCGGTGTGCGGATGCGACCTGGATGTCATACCTGATACCAAATTCCTCAAAGATTGCTTTAGCTTTTTCTGCAACCGGCATATCAGAAGACGACCCCATGATAATCTGGATTTTCATAGTCTCACATCAGGAAATACGGTCAGTGTATAAATAGTTTCAACCTCCTCTTTTCCGCTATCGTAAACTAATTATATCCCATCTGAATGTTCAGTCCTCGAACTAGGAACCACCATGAAGTTAGTGATTTGTGAGAAAAATATCGCTGCACGGAGGATTGCGTACATTCTCTCCGACGGGCAGGTAAAAAGCACGCATCTTGGGAACATCCCCGTGTATTCCTTTACAAAAAACAGTGAGCTCTGGAACGTCATCGGGTTGAAAGGTCATATCATCAACCTTGATTATCCCAGTGGTTTTAATCAATGGACGAAAATCCCTCCTCATCAACTCATCGAGGTGGAACCATGCAAAAATGTCAGCGAGAAAGGTATCGCCTCTGCATTAAAAATGTTAGTACAGGACACTCCTTCGTTAATTGTAGCGACGGATTTTGACCGAGAAGGGGAGCTCATTGGGGTAGAAGCAGTAAACCTTCTCAGAAGCTATAATCCCGGCCTTACCGATATCAAACGCGCTAGATTCAGTGCCATCACCCCCTCTGAGATCAACACTGCCTTTGACAATCTCACTGAAGTTGATTATAACCTTTCGAGCGCTGGTGAAGCACGTCAGGTCATCGACCTAGTATGGGGTGCGGTCTTAACACGGTTTATCTCCCTCACGTCCCATCGCCTCGGACGAGATTTCCTATCTATCGGACGTGTGCAATCACCAACGCTTGCGTTATTGGTAGAACGAGAAAAGGAAATCAAAACCTTTGATCCAAAACCATATTGGACGCTGCTGGCACAGCTCAAGAAGGAACGACCCATCGATACGACGCATGAACATGGGGTGTTTCGAGAAGAGCAACCCGCTCAGGAGATATATCAGAGGATCAAAGACAGCAAAGACGCCCTTGTCAAGGAAGTTCAAAAAACCATCAGCCATGAACTCCCACCAGCACCATTCAACACCACGACCTTTATCCAAGCCGCTTCCTATCTAGGTTTTTCCGCGGTAAAAGCCATGAGCCTCGCAGAAGAACTCTACATGATGGGGCTCACCTCGTACCCACGAACAGATAACACCGTCTATCCTCCATCATTGAACATAAACAGTATTCTACAGAAACTCTCTAATGCGCATTTTTCAAAAGAGGTCAAAGAGGTCCAAACAAACGGGAGAACCTACCCGACCAGAGGAAAACAACAAACGACAGATCACCCCCCGATTCATCCTGTTGATGCACCAACGAAAAAACTCGGTGCTGACCAAACGAAAATCTATGAGCTGATTTGCCGAAGGTTCTTCGCCACTCTTGCAAAAGACGCGATATCTGAGACCACGGACGTACGATTCGACATATCCGGGGAGGTATTTTTCACCAGTGGATACCGACTTATTGAAGCGCACTGGAAAAACCTCTATCCGTATTTTAAGGAGAAAAAGAAGCAAATTCCGGAACTCACTGCAGGGGAACGACTCGAAATCATGAAAATCACCATTAAAAAGGAGTTCACCAAACCACCACAGCGGTACACCCAAGGGGCACTCATAGCAAAAATGGAGCAGCTCTCCCTAGGGACGAAATCCACCCGTCATGAGATCATCAGTAAATTGTATGGCCGGAAATATGTCATGGGCGGGACTCCTACCCCGACCTCCACTGCTATCGCAGTGGTTGATGCGTTGATTAACTGCGATGTCGTCAAACCGAAGATGACCGCGGTGCTTGAGGCGGACATGAATGATATCGCAGAAGGAAAGAAGACTCTTGAGGAAACGGTTCGAGAATCACGTTTGATGCTGACAAAAGTCATGGAAGAACTGGAACCAGAGAAGGAAAAAATCAAGGAAAACATCAATAATGCCGTCAAGGCACAGAACACGATTGGACCATGCCCGAAATGCGGTAAATCCCTCATGGTCCGGGTGTCAAAGAAAGGGAAGCGGTTTGTCGGGTGCTCGGGGTATCCAGAGTGCAAGAACACCTATTCGCTTCCGCAACAAGGTGGTTTGACGATGACCAAGAATTTGTGCGACGCCTGTTCCACACCAATTGTTCAAGTAAAAATGAAAGGTCGACGGGCGTGGGATTTATGTATCAACCCAGAGTGCCCGAAGAAAAAGAAAAAAGAAACCTAGGTTATTTCTTCCGCTTCGTTTTTTTCTTCGGCTTTGGTTTTTTTACAGGACGTTTCGTTCCTTTTTTTGGTTTCGCTGGTTTTTGTTTCGTTTTTTTTGCTTTTTTTGGTGTGCTGGTCGCTCTTTTCGGCTTCTTAGCTTTTTTTGTTGTCAGGGTTAGTTTCTTTGTTGCTCCTGGTTTCTTCGCTGTTTTTCTTGCTTTTTTTATCTTCATTTTTTTCGGTTTTTCTTTCTTGGATTTTATGGATGTTCTTCGTGTCTCCTTTGGTTTGAGGAGTTTTTTTATCTTTGGTGATGGCGTAATTTTCTTTTCTGTTTTGGACGGTGTTGGGAGCATTGATGAGAGTGGCTCTTGTAGTACTGGTGCTATTGGTGTGACGAGTGGCTGCTTCATGTCCTCGGTTATAGGTTTTTCTTCGCTCAGACCGATAGGCATGGACTCGATTGCTTCCGCGCTTCCTTCCTCTGCGAGTGGTTCAGCGAGGACCTGGGTTACGGACACGACCTTGTCTCCTTCATTGAGCCGCATGATGCGTACGCCCATGGTGTTTCTGCCTTGCTCTCTGATGTCCCGCACGGGAATCCGTACGGTCATCCCATGTTCTGTCGTGATGATGAGCTCATTGTCATCGGTTACCTGACTGACGAACACTACTTTTCCATTCCGTTCGTTGGTCACGATTGTTCGTACTCCTTTGCTCCCTCGATGGGTCATGCGGTATTCGTCGATGGGGGAGCGTTTCCCAAATCCGTTCTCTGTCATGGTGAACAGAGACCCGGTGATGTCAACCACGGTCATCGCGACCACAGAGTCGTTCTTGTTCTTCAGTCGAATCCCGATTACGCCATGCGTCGCGCGTCCCATGGGACGTAACTCCCGTTCGTTGAACCGGCAGGCTTGGCCGAGGGCGGTCGCGATCATCACGGTCTTGGTCCCATCGGAGAGATGAACACCCATCAGTTCATCGCCCTCCTCCAGTTTAATGGCGATGATGCCGTTCACCCGGATGTTCCCATAGGCGGACAGCACAGTTTTTTTGATGGTGCCTTTTTTTGTTGTAAAAATCAGGTAATGCGTGTCATCAAACTCATGGATGGGTACTGCGGTCTCAATCTTCTCGCCTTCCTCAAGCCGTGGGAGCAGGTTGATGATGGCTTTGCCTTTCGCGTAGCGGTCCCCCTCAGGGATCTTGTAGGCTTTCAACCAGTAGACGCGCCCATGGTTGGTGAAGAACATCAAGTAGTCATGGGTGCTGGTGATGAAGGTGTCAACCACGAAATCCTCTTCCTTAGGTCTGACGCCGATGAGGCCTTTTCCACCGCGATGCTGTGTGCGGTAGGTCTCGGTCGGGATGCGTTTGATGTACCCGTCCTTTGTGATGGTGACGACGACCTCCTGTTGTGGGATGAGGTCTTCGATGTCGATACCGGCGTCTCCTTCGATGATCTGCGTGCGTCTGGAGTCACCGAACTTCTCTTTGATCTCTAAAAGCTCTCGTTTGATTTCTGCAAGGATCTTCTGATGATCCGCAAGAAGCGATTCGAGCTGTTCGATGAGTGCCTTGGTTTCATTGTATTCCTTTTCCACTGCTGCGATTTCCATGCCGACGAGTTTTTGTAACCGCATATCCAGGATGGATTTCGCCTGGATCTCTGAGAGATTGAATCGTTTCATCAGACGGTTTTTTGCTTCCTCTATCTCTTTACTCTGTCGGATGATCCTGATGACCTCATCGATGTTCCGCAACGCGATCATCAACCCTTCCAGGATATGGATCTTCTCTTTTGCTTTCTTCAGATCATAAGTGGTGCGTCGGGTGATGACTTCGACGCGGTATTCGATGTACTGCTGGAGGATCTCTTTTAACATCAGGATCTTTGGTTCCCCTTTAACGATTGCGAGGTTGAGCACTCCAAAGGAGGATTGAAGCTCGGTGTGCTCGAATAATTGGTTGAGCACCACGTCGTCGATTGCGTCTCGTTTTAACTCGATGACAATCCGCATGCCTTTGCGATCGCTCTCGTCACGGAGATCTGAGATGCCTTCGAGTTTCTTTTCTTTGACCAGTTCTGCGATATTCTGCAATAACACGGATTTGTTGACCTGGTAGGGGAGTTCATGGACAATGATGCGGTTCTTCTGTTCCCCTTCCTCAATGGATGTTTTTGCACGGACAACGAGCGCCCCGCGTCCTGTGGTATATGCTGAGAGGATACCTCCGCGGCCATAGATGATTCCGCCGGTGGGGAAATCAGGTCCTTTTATGATATCCATAAGTTCTGCGATGGTGATCTCCGGGGTGTCGATCATCCGGATGATGCCGTCAACCACCTCAGAGAGATTGTGTGGGGCCATGTTGGTGGCCATACCAACTGCAATCCCTGAAGACCCGTTCACTAAAAGATTCGGTAAAATCGCGGGGAGTACCTCAGGTTCTTTTAACGAACCGTCAAAATTATCTCGCCATTCGACCGTTTCTTTTTCAATGTCCTGCAGCATAAGATTCGTTATTTTTGCCATACGTGTTTCTGTGTATCGTAGTGCCGCTGCGGAATCCCCATCGATTGAACCCCAATTACCTTGTCCATCGATGAGAGGATACCGCAATGAAAAATCCTGTGCCATACGAACCATAGAATCATAGACTGCTTGGTCACCATGTGGATGATATTTTCCAAGACAATTATGTGAAACCATGCCATTGGCGATAAACTCATGATCATTCTCTACTTCGATGTCATAGGTCACCTGTTCATCAATTGGTTCAACGGAACGGACTCGAATAAAACGTAGTTTCTCTTTCAGAACATAGTCAAGGAACTCGTTGACATTTGATCCAATCCTCTGTAACTTCTCATGAATTCCCCATTGAAGTATTTGTGTGAGATGCAATTGTTTTGATTTCAAATCTTTTGCATACCGTATTTTACTTCCTGAAGGATAGGTGATGCCCTCTCTGAATTTCGCTCTATTCATATCTTCATACCAACCACCACCAAGATGGTGATCACTGAGGTCTCTGAAGATTCTCTCACCGGAATATGGGATAATATCGTATTTTGACCAGGCGTCTCTTTTACTGACTTCTTCATGTGCGATTCTCTGAAGAACGATGTTTTTCCTTGGTGTTGCCATGGTTAACTGTTTTGCCAGTTCGACTGCATTGCTCCCATGAATTTCCAGATTAAAAAACAGGTGACGATCGGGTATCTTCCTATCCTCAATATAATGTGTCTTTCCTTCTTTCGAAGAATGCTTTGAACTAAAAATCCCGTGGTGTTGTAAAAGAAGCATGAGTTGATTTATCATCTCTTCAGATACGGAACCATAATGAATCGTATTTCTTTCCTTGTGTACGGAACCATCCCCCTCAATTAAACCAGATACGAAAGTGAACACTACGCCCGGAGGTGACTTTAAAATCTGGTGGGGGATTTTTTTTGTCAATGCCTTCATCTTCTTTAAACAAAATGTATTAACAAAAAAATCATTGATGTCCTTTTTGTGAATTCTCACTGAATAAATACAACGTTTTTCCTTTGTTTTCGTCTTATAGGTTTTTTCCTCAATTGTTGGTATATACCCAAACTCTTTTTTCACAAGGTCGACGACTTTTTGTGCGATTTCCTTATCTGTCCCCCCATAAAAACAGATTCTTGAATGTTTTTTCCGCCCATAGTCCTCTGATATCCAACCATCTGCAAGAAAAATACCTAAGAGATACCCGATATTTTCGTTTAAATACAATAAATGATTCTTTAATTTTTTTAACTTGACAAAATTTTGAAATTTCGGATAATCATATTTTATTACAACAAAATCTTGAGGTGTCAGCTCTTTTGCTTCTTTCCATTCGAACGTCAAATCGTTTGTTAATACCTTGAATTTTTGGGATTTTGTCACACTATTTTCTAGCCCGTTCTCAAGAGTGACTTTTACTAACTCCTTCTTGGGCATTATATATAACTCTTTTACTTTTTCAATACCATCTTGAGTATATACCCTGTCTCCTCTTTTGACATCTTTAATATCTGTGAGGCCTCGTTCAGTTAAAATCTTTGTATTTTCAACAAAGCATTCCCCAACAACACGTGCAGATTTCTTATATGGTTTGTTATACGTTAGACCCATATCGTTCATTGCATAAAGGATTCGTCGGTGAACAGGTTTGAGGCCATCTCGTACATCAGGTAGTGCCCGACTCGTAATGACGCTCATGGAATAGTCAATAAACGCGCGTTTCATCTCTTCGTTGATATCGCGTGGTTGGTCGTTTTTCTTAGATATTTCTGTCATCTTTCATCACCTTAAATATCGAGGTTTATCACATCTTTTGCATGTGTTTCAATAAAGACTTTTCTTGGCTCAACTGCCTCACCCATGAGAATCGTAAAGAGCTCATCTGCTTCGACAGCGTTTTCAATGGTGACCTGCATCATCATCCGACTCTCAGGGTCCATCGTGGTTTCCCAGAGTTGATGTGGGTTCATCTCCCCTAATCCTTTATACCGCTGGATACTCAGTCCGGTTGCCCCGAGTTGTTTTACCTTCTGTGTTCGTTCTTGTTCCGAATAGGCGTATTCTATCGTCTTTCCCCTTGTCAGTTTGTACAGCGGTGGCTGTGCGATATAGAGAAAACCTCTCTCGATGAGTGGCCGCATGTAGCGGAAGAAGAAAGTAAGAAGCAATGTTCGGATATGTTCCCCGTCGACGTCGGCATCGGTCATGAGAATGATCCGATGGTACCGAGCGTTCTCGATGTTGAACTCCTCTGCGATACCGGTGCCAATCGCGGTGATCAAATGGAGGATTTCTTCGCTTTTCAGGATTTTATCCATCCGTGCTTTCTCGACGTTGAGGATTTTTCCCCTTAAAGGAAGAATCGCTTGGAACTCCTTGTCACGAGCCATCTTCGCACTACCACCGGCACTGTTGCCCTCCACAAGGTAGATTTCGGATTGGCTGGGGTCTTTGCTGGAGCAATCTGCCAGTTTGCCTGGGAGTGCGGAGGATTCAAGTAATCCTTTCCGCCGTGTCAGTTCGCGTGCTTTACGTGCAGCGTCCCGAGCTTTGTTGGAGAGAACCGCTTTTTCAATGATCGTATGGGCAACGGGTGGGTTCTCCTCAAAAAACTCTGAGAGTTTCTCATAGGCAACACTTTCCACGATTCCTTTTACTTCGGAGTTCCCCAGCTTTGATTTGGTTTGGCCTTCGAACTGTGGTTTTCTGACTTTTACGGAGATGATCGTCGTGAGTCCTTCCCTGGAATCCTCGCCGCTTAAACTGAAGCTTTCGTCGAAGAGTTTATTTTTCCGCCCGTAATCGTTTAATACCCTGGTTAATGCACCCTTAAACCCAATGAGGTGGGTCCCTCCCTCCATGGTGTTGATGTTGTTGGCAAACGTGAAGATGTTCTCAGTGTACCCATCGGTGTATTGTAAGGCGATTTCGACTTGCACGGATTCTTTCTCTCCCTGGAGATAGATTGGCTTTGGGTGGAGTGGTGTCTTATTTTTATTGATATGAAGAACAAATTCGCTGACGCCGCCGTCATAGCGGAACACCTCATGTTTGTCGGTCCGTTCATCGGTGATCTCTATTTGTAAGCCCGCGTTGAGAAACGCCATCTCTCGTAAGCGGGTTTGGATGGTATCATAATCAAATTCGGTCGTCTCAAAAATGTCTTTGTCTGGGAGAAAGGTGACTGTTGTACCTGTGTCTTTTGCTTTTCCTATGACTTTTAGTGCTGTGGTGGTTTTTCCTTGTTCATATCGCTGATGGTGTTCTTTTCCGTTTCTTCTGACCTTTATTTCCAGCCATTTGGAGAGGGCGTTAACGCAAGAGACACCAACACCGTGGAGCCCTCCGGAGACTTTGTAGGCTTGTCCGTCGAACTTCCCGCCGGAGTACAGGGTGGTCAGAACCAGTTCCACCCCTGGTTTTTTGTATTTTTCATGGATATCAACGGGGATTCCTCGGCCGTTGTCCGCAACCGATGCCGCCCCGTTTCTATGGAGGGTTACTTTGACGTTGGTGCAGTATCCAGCGAGTGCTTCGTCGACGGAGTTGTCAACGACTTCATAGATAAGGTGATGTAACCCTCGTACATCAGTACTTCCGATGTACATCCCTGGGTTTTTTCGGACGGATTCGAGTCCTTCGAGGACTTGGATTTTGTCAGAATCATAGGAGCTTTCCAGTATGGTTTTGTTGTCTTTCATGGGGATCACGTCGTGACAAAGTCTACACTAGTTCCGGTTGTTTTATGTCAGAGTTTTGTATCCCATTCTCCTAGGGTAGCTTTACAGGAGACTCATATGGAGTGAAGCCTAATAAAGGTTACTATTGGGCGAACCTTAATAATTTTAACTTTCGTCATTCCTTAATAAATATTTTATAATAATATAGTAATGATTAAGACTTAATAATGAAAAACGAAAAAAGAGTATTTAAACGTATAAAAATAATCAGTACTCCGACTGGTTTTTTACGAAGGATTATATAACGAGAATGCTATCTCCTTTGAGGTGGAGGTGTATGAAGAAAACAATCATCATTGGTGTATTTTTTATTGGAATATTCATCACTGGAAGTATCTTTACAAGCATTGCATCTGCAGCGGACCAACAGCTCGCAGAACAATATGCTCCCATTTTATATTTTGTCGACGGGGAACGATGTTATCCAGTGAATGTTTCCTATGCCTTGGAAAATTCATATTTATATGAGTACGGGAACCCAGTGCCGGTGTCAAACGCACCAACCGCAGCCGAAATAAGCGCCTATACGACTGATACGCATTATCTTGATAATCAGCGAGGAACGGTAGCAATCGGTGATAATGGCATCGAACAGGATTATCAAAGTAAGATGGCTGCCTTAGGCTAT
>Ga0265297_10006588_pt1 | contig 16738 bp, 12 predicted proteins | sample Munlanlwell13791_FD_192502 | JGI IMG/M metagenome (GOLD analysis project Ga0265297, IMG submission 192502) | Leachate microbial communities from a municipal landfill in Southern Ontario, Canada - Leachate well 137-91 | ecosystem: Engineered > Solid waste > Landfill > Unclassified | place... | reverse complement strand
GGTGAGGCCAATAAAAATATCGTTGTTCTGTGTTGCGATCTAACCGAATCAACGCGCAGCCATCTTTTTCGCGAAAAATTTCCGGACAGGTTTATTGAAATAGGCATTGCCGAGCAAAACATGGCCGGAGTGGCGGCCGGACTGGCGACGTGCGGAAAAATTCCGTTTATTTCATCATATGCTATGTTTTCTCCCGGCAGAAACTGGGAGCAGATTCGCACACTTTTTTGTTATGACAAGAATAATGCCAAAGTTGTTGGCGCGCATGCCGGCGTTTCCGTTGGACCCGATGGTGCCACCCACCAGGGAATAGAAGATATCGCCTTAATGCGAATTTTGCCGGAGATGGTTGTTGTTGTGCCATGCGATTATGAAGAAACGAAAAAAGCCACATTGGAAATCGCCAAAATTGTTGGACCTTGTTATATCCGACTTGGCCGCGAAGCGACGCCGGTCATGACGACGCCTGCAACACCGTTTAAAATCGGCCGGGCGGAGGTTTGGCGTGATGGTAAAGATGTTACGATTATCGGTTGCGGCGCGTTATTATATGAAGCCTTGAAAGCCGCCGAGGCGCTGGCAAAAGAAAAAATATCAGTTCGTGTTATCAATAACCATACGATAAAACCGTTGGATTCCGCCACATTGTTAAAAGCGGCAAAAGAAACCGGCGCTTTTGTAACTGTTGAAGAACATCAAAAAGCCGGAGGAATGGGCAGTGCAATTATGGAATTTTTGGCAGAAAATTATCCGATTCCGGTGGAACGCGTGGGAGTAGCTGATCGTTTTGGCGAATCCGGACCGCCGGAAGTTTTGATGGAAAAATTTGGCCTTACTGCGCCTTCTATTATTAAAGCTGTAAAAAAAGTTTTAAGGAGAAAATTTTAGATTTCAGATTTTAGATTTTTGATTGTTATGAATGAGAATGAATTAAAATATAGAACCAAACAATATGCGCTTAGAATAATAAAATTAGTTAGAGCTTTGCCAAAAACAATTGATGGTAGAGCAATAGGAAATCAATTAGTTCGCAGTGGCACATCTTTAGCGGCAAATTGTCGCGCGGTATGCAGAGCGAGATCACGCGCAGACTTTATTTCAAAACTGGGAATAGTTATTGAAGAGGCGGACGAATCGGCGTTTTGGCTGGAAATCATTATTGACAGTAGGCTAATTAAAGAGTCGCTAGTGGCTCCATTATTGAAAGAAACGGATGAGCTTATTGCCATTATGGTAGCTTCCAATATTTCAGCTTCAAAGAATAAATAATTTAATCTAAAATCCACAATCAAAAATCTAAAATTATGAAATTTCAATTTGATACAATTTCCGTCGGCGATGCCACGCTGGACACTTTTTTAAGAGTGGAGGATATAATTGTCGTGCCTTCAAAAACAGAAGACCATAATGCCATGATTTGCTTGCCGTATGCTGATAAGATTCTCGTGAAAACTTTTGAGCAACAAGTTGCCGGTAACGCGGCGAACAACGCTATCGGTTCCTCGCGATTAGGTCTTAAGGCGGCATTTTATAGTATAGTCGGCAAGGATGACAGCGGAAAGAAGATAATTGCCGCAATAAAAAAGGAAAAAGTTTCTACTAAATATTTAAAAATTGATAAGAAAAATCCAACCAACTATACGGTTGTTATAAATTACGACGGCGAGCGTACTCAACTAATTTATCGTTTGGATCGTGCTTACAAATTGCCAAAGCTTGCTAGGGCAAATTGGGTTTATTATACTGCCGTAGGAAAGAATCATGTTAATTTAGAGCAAGAAATAATTGATTATGTAAACGCGTCCGGCGCTAAGTTGGCATTTAATCCGGGCGATTATCAACTGGCGCGCGGCGCCAAAGCTTTAAAAGGCGTTTTGCAAAAAACAACCGTTCTCTTTGTGAATAAAGAAGAAGGCTTTAAATTGGTTGGACAGCGAGATGAATTGGACTTATTGCACCAATTGTCGGATTTGGGGCCAAAGATTGTAGTTGTTACAGACGGAAAAAAAGGCGCTTATGCTTATGACGGCAATGAGGCTTACCATATGGGTGTATTTCCGGTGAAGCTGGTGGAGATGACTGGCGCCGGTGATTCTTTTGCCACAGGTTTTATGTCTGCCCTCTACCATAACGAAGGAATCTACGAAGCTTTAAAATGGGGTACGGCTAACTCTGCCTCGGTTATCAGTTTTATCGGTCCGCAAAAAGGATTGCTGACTAAAAAAGGCATGAGAGAAATGCTCACGCGCTTCAAAAACATAAAACCGAAAAAAATCTCGTAAAATTAGAAACAAAAAAAGCCTCGGAAAAAACGGGGCTTTTTTGTTATAAGATGGTTGACTTTTTTAAAAAAATATGATAAACTGTTGGCAACTTTAATTGTTCTTTTGAAAAGGAGAAAAAGATGGAAAAATATTCAATTCTTCCCGGAATGGTGACTTTTGAGCAATTGCAAGAAAGTATTATTGAAGAATTGCGGGAGATGCATAATGGTAAGTTCATAAAGAATGGTGCGTTTGCAAAACCGCTTTGGAGGGGGTGGGACATTAAGCAGCTGTATTGCGCAAGGGACAGGCATATATGTATTGTTGCGGAATATGAGTATGACCATAAAGGCTTGGAATTCAATATTTTTCCGAGTAATGGCGGCTATATGGTTGGCGGACGAGAGCTCTTGGAAGCGGCCGCAAATATAAATGAGAATACAATTGACTCATGGCAAATGGTTAGAAATATTATGGACATAGGGAAGAAACTGGGGCTTATCAAGGAGAACCCGGTGAAGCTTATTGGATATGCGCCATTGCCTCATGGTTGTTGAGGTAAAAAGGGGGATGAGCCGGTGAATCAAAGTCACTGGCTTTTTTTATTTGCAAATTTTTATGGTAAAATCTATATATAAGTATTTTATATAAATTTATGTTAACAACTCTAAAAACGGTTTTGCAAAAGGCGGATAAGGGCGGGTATGCCGTGCCGGCGTTTAATATCAATAATATGGAAATTTTGCAGGCAATTATAGCCGCGGCTGTAAAATTAAAATCGCCGGTTATAATTCAAACCTCCGAAGGCGCGATTCAATATGCCGGAATAGAATATTTGGTGGAGATGACACGGCTTGCAGCCAAGGCTAAGGTGCCGGTTGTTCTGCATTTAGATCACGGAAAGGATTTGAAGGTCATAAAGCGGGCGATTGATTCCGGCTACACTTCTGTCATGATAGATGCCTCGTCTTTGCCGTATGAAAAAAATATTGCGGCCACAAAAAAAGTTGTCGCTTGGGCGCGCAAGAAAAATGTTTCCGTGGAAGCGGAGCTGGGCGCGATTTCGGGAGTGGAAGACTTGGTTTCTGTAAAGGAGAAAGAAGCTTTTTTTACCGATCCGGAGCAGGCGGTTGATTTTGTTAAAAAAACCAATTGCGACGCTTTGGCGATTTCCATTGGCACGGCGCACGGCGCATTTAAATCAAAAAATGAAATTAAATTGGATATTAACCGTCTTCGCAAAATTGATAAATTGATAAAAATACCGCTTGTTTTGCATGGAGCGTCCGGCGTTCCGAAAGAATATGTGGAAATTGCCAATCGTTGCGGCGCGGAAATTGAAGGGACAAAAGGGGTGCCGAATAATCAAATAAAATTAGCCATTAAAGCCGGTATTAGAAAAATAAATACTGATACTGATTTGCGGTTGGCGTTTACCGCAGCCGTTCGCGAAGCGCTCGTAAAAGATAAAAAAACATTTGATCCGAGAAAAATTTTAGGGCCGGCACGCGAAGCGATACAAAAAACAGCAGAAGAAAGGATAAAACTTTTTGGCAGCGCAAGAAAAGCATAAAAAATTTATCAATTATCAATTTTCATTTATCAGTGAAGTATCAATGATCATTAAATAAATGACCCTTCAATGAAAAATGGTAAATGAAAAATGAAGTTTATATGAAGGTAATTACCATCGGTTCGGCGACTTTGGACGTTTATGTAAAAAGCAAGGCTTTTCAGGTTTTAAAATCCGACGAATTTATTACAGGCGAGGGAGAGTGTCTTGCGGTCGGTTCAAAAAATGAGGTAGATGATATCTTTGTTGATACCGGCGGGGGAGCCACAAACGCGGCAATAACTTTTGCAAATTTGGGAATTTCTGTTGCCACTTTAGTAAGAGTGGGAGACGATTTGTTCGGGCGGGAAGTGGAGCGCGTGCTTCGCGACAAGAAAGTGAGCTTGGACTTTTTGCAGAAAGATAAAAAATACAGTACGTCCTATTCCACGCTTTTGCTTTTGGGATCGGGTGAACGGTCAGTTTTGGTCTATCGCGGGGCGAGTAATTTTTTGGAGCTTCCTAAAAAACAATTGAAAGCGGATTGGTTTTATATAACTTCTTTGGGTGGCAATTTAAAACTTTTGGGGCAGATTTTAAGTTATGCCAAGAGCAATGGCATAAAAGCAATGTATAATCCGGGCGGAGGGGAGTTAAAAAATGGCTTGCCAAAACTTGAAAAACATTTTAAAAAACTTGAAGTTTTAAATTTAAACAGGGAAGAGGCGGCGACTTTGTGCGGCGTAGAAATAGAAAGAATGGATGTGATGATAAAAAAATTAAATAACGCTGCGCCTTATGTAATTATTACTGACGGGTCAGCCGGAGCCTATGTTTTGCATGATAATCAATTATATTTTTCAGCAACTTTGGGGACAAAACCAATAAATACCGCCGGTGCTGGAGATGCTTTTGGGTCAGGATTTTGCTCCGGTCTAATCTTGAAAAATAACCTTGATTATGCTCTGCGTCTTGCGATTTTAAATTCTGATGGCGTAATAAGAATTGTCGGCGCGAAGAACGGATTGTTGGAAAAATTGCCAAGCGAAAAAGATCTTAAAAAAGTTAAAATAAAAAGAGAAGCGATTTAAAACTTATCAATTATCAATTTTCACTTATCAGTGAAGTATCAACGATCATTTATTAAATGAAAAATGACACTTCATTGAAAAATGGTAAATGAAAAATGAAATTTTATGCATAGAATATTTATCACTCGCCGCATACCGCAACCCGGCATTGATTTATTAAAAAAACAAAAAGGTTTTCGGGTTTCCGTAAGTCCTCACGATCGGGTTTTAAAAAAACAAGAAATTATAAAATCCGCCAAAGGATGTGATGCGCTTTTGTCGCTTTTAACGGATTCCATTGATGCTCAAGTGATGGATGGCATCGGTCCGCAATTAAAAATTATTGCCAATTATGCGGTCGGCTTCAACAATATTGACGTTGAAGCGGCCAAAAAGCGCGGGATAATGGTAACCAATACGCCGGGGCCGGAGATATCGCGGTCAGTTGCCGAGCATACGATTGCTTTGATTTTGGCTTGTGCCAAGCGCGTTGTTGAGTCAGATAAGTATACCAGAGAAAAAAAATACAAAGGCTGGGCGCCAATGCTTTTTTTGGGTTCAAATCTTTATGGAAAAACTTTGGGTGTTATCGGTTTGGGCGCGATTGGCAAGGAAGTGGCAAGAATTATGAAAGCGTTTGGAATGGATATTGTTTATTTTGATATTAAGCCCGATAAAGATTTTGAAACGCAATTGCAGGCTAAATATGCCAATATTCCGACGCTGTTAAAGAAAGCTGACTTTGTCAGTTTGCATGTTCCGCTTTTGCCGTCAACAAAATATTTAATAAATGACAAAGAATTGGGCATGATGAAAAAAACAGCTTATTTGATAAATACCGCGCGAGGTCCGATTGTCCGCGAGAAGGCGCTTTTGAAAGCCTTAAAAGCCAATAAGATTGCCGGTGCGGCCTTGGACGTTTTTGAAAATGAACCGGCGATTGATACAGATTTAACCGATAAGCTGGAACTCCGAAAGATGGAAAATGTTGTTTTGACTCCGCATACCGCCTCGGCGGCGATTGAAACAAGAACAGCTATGGCAAATACGGCGGCAAAAAATATTATCGCCGCTTTTGCCGGCAAAACCCCGCCGAATTTAGTAAAATAATAAATTAAAAAAGAAGCTCGTTGTAGCTTCTTTTTTAATTTACGAAATTGATTTTGCTTGCTCTATCTCTTTTTTAATAATTATTGAGTGGCTATTTTTTATAAACTTTGTTATTTCAATTAAAACCGTAATCCCTACTCCCGCAGTTAGCGGAGCAACCCAATAGATTGGGCGCAAAGGCACTGTTCCTAAAACTTTATTTATTTGAGGAACATAAACAGCTGTAAAGACTAATAAAAATCCATAGACAACGCCCCACAATAAATATTTATTGTGAAAAAAATTTTCAGTTTTGAACAAGGATTGTTTTTCGCTTTTGAATGAAAAAATGTACATCAAGTCAATGCTTGCCAAGGTTACAAAAGCAACCGTTCTTGCCAAAGCCAAATTCCCTGTAGTTTTATTAAGATACCAAAAGAAAAATAGGGCTAATGATCCGGCGGAGAGGCTTATGCAAACAATTAAAAATCTCATTGTTCTGCTCAAAATTTCCTCTTTTCTTATCTTTTTTGGGCTTTCTTTTTCAAGATACTTCTCTTTTGGTTCAAAGCTTAACAGAATATCCGGCGGACCGTCACAAATGAGATGAATCCATAAAATTTGAATAATTGTTAAAGGAATGGGAAATCCTAATAACATGGCGCCAAATATTAAAACGATTTCCGCAAAAGAATTGGATAGCGCGTAACCGACAACTTTTTTCATATTGGAAAAAACCAACCTGCCTTCCATTACCGCGTCAACGATTGTTTTAAAGTTATTATCCAATAGCACTAAGTCGGACGTTTCTTTTGCTACATCGGAGGCATTTTCAACGACAACGCCAATATCGGATTTTTTGAGAGCGGGCGCGTCATTTACGCCATCGCCAGTCATGGAGACGATTTCTCCCTTTTCTTGAAGCGCCTGCACTATCTTTAATTTTTGGCTGGGAGTAACTCTGGTAAACAGGGAAATGCCATCAATTTTTTCTTTTAAATCCTGGTCAGAAATTTTTTCCAATTCAATCCCTTCCATTACATTATTAGGCGTTATCTTAAAACCAAGGTTTAAGGCTATGCTCTCAGCTGTTTTTCTATAATCGCCGGTAATTATCTTTACGGTTATTCCTGCCGCTTTAGCTCGTGCCATCGCTTCTTTTACGCCTTTTCTTATTGGATCGGCAATGCCTATTAAACCCAGCCAGGAAAAATCCGCTTTGACGCTCAGGTTATCTTTTTCTTTATAGGCAACACCCAGGATTCGCAAGCCTTGGCTTGCCCAGTTTTCAATTTGCGAAATGATTTTTTTCTTTTCTGTTGCGGAAATTTTGCAGAAAGAAACGACTATTTCCGGCGCGCCTAAAATAAAAGCTGTTTCCTTTTCTTTTATTTTATTAACTGTAAGGGTATATTTTTTTTCACTATTAAAAGGCTCGCCGGAAATTTTCGGAAAATTTTCAGCGCTTTGTTTATATTCTTTTTTCAGATAGTCCCAAAGTGCGATTTCCATGCTCGTTCTTTGTTCGTTGGTTAAAGAAACGGCTAAGAGAGCTTTTTTTTCATCAATAAAATCAGTTTTTACAACGCGCATTACGCCTTCGGTTAATGTTCCGGTCTTGTCAGTGCAGATAACGGATGCTGATCCTAAAGTTTCTATGGAAAGAAGCTTTTTGACCAGCCCGTTTTTTTTGAGGATTTTTTTCATTCCCAAAGCCATTATTACGGTTATGGCGATAGGCAAGCCTTCGGGCACGGCCGCCACCGCTAAAATAACGGCAGTACGCAGGGTATCCCATATATTTTGATGGTAGAATATTGTGCCGATTAAAAATATAAAAAGACATAGCCAGGCAATGATAAAGGCCAGGCTCCTTGAAAATTTTTCCAATTTTATCTGAAGTGGTGTTTTTTCTTTCCTTATTTCCCGTAAGCTCTGCCCGATTTTTCCAATTTCCGTGGCTATTCCTATTTTTTCAACTTCCATGATTCCCGTTCCGTTAATAATTGTCGTTCCCATAAAAAGAGCGCTTTTGTCTTTTGTCGCGATTTTTCCTACGGCTTCTTCTTCTCCCGTCAAAATCGCCTCATTTACAAAAAGGTTAAAGCCTTCTATAAGCTTTCCGTCAGCGGGGATTCTGTCGCCGGCGCCTAAAACTACCAAGTCATGCGGAACCAAATATTTAATGTCTATTTCTTTTTTTATGCCATCGCGAATAACAATTGTTTTTTGCTTTAATATGCTACGCAGGGCTTGGAGGGTTTTTTGCGCGGAATACTCTTGATAAAACCCCATTATTATATTCAAAAAAACAACCGCGCCAATCAGAGCAATATCACTGTACTTTTGAAAATAAAAAGATATTGCCGCCGCAAAGAATAAAATATAGATTAGTGGGCTTTTGAATTGTTCAAGCAGAATGGAAAACCACGTATACTTTGTTTTGTGCGGCAAAACATTTTCCCCAAACTTTTTTCTTAATTCTAAAACTTCTTTTTCTTTCAACCCTTTTTCTATCATAAAATTAATTTAATAATATAAGTACATTATATCAAAAAAATTCCGATTCTATTGAGTTAGTTGACAAGACAGCGATTTTTATATAATATATGTTTGTATATATGAAGGGCCCTTAGCTCATCTGGTAGAGCGCCGCGTTTGCAACGCGGAGGTGGCCGGTTCAAGCCCGGCAGGGTCCACCAAAGAAGATGCCTCTGATTTTTCAGGGGCTTTTTCTTTAGGTGCCTGCAGTTCCGTAGCTCGTTGTTAATGCGACGAGTGAAGGACTGTGGATAACTTTCTGGCGGATAATTTGATTTTTAAAAAATAAGCTTAAAAATAGATTTGATGCGAAAAGTAATTGTTGATATTATAATAAAAATGTCAAAAAATATTCCATGAAAAATATTACGCCGCAAAAAAAATCATACAATCAGAAGAAGAGAAGAATCTCCCATGGTGGAGGATTTTTTTTAAAAAATAATATCAGTGTTATTGTCTCCGTCTTCGGACGGAGATTTTTTTTAACCGCGAAAGGAGGTGACGTATAAATTAGCAATTATGAATTTAGAGTTACGAATATGAATGATTCAATCACAAATGAAATGATTTCTCCGGATATTCAATAAGAGATTTTTCGGTCGGCGATTACGCCTCCTCAGAATGACACGCGTAATTTAACTCCGATATTTAATTAACTTTTTTATTATGAATACTAAAATAATTAAACTGACTGATTTTGTCATAGATTCCGCAAGGAAATATTTAAGAGAAAATAGTTACACGGAAGTGGTAACGCCAAAAATCGTTCGCGCGTCAGGCGCGTGTGAAAATATCAATACGCTTTTTGAAGTTTCGTCGGACAATGATTTTCGCTGGTTTAACGGTGAAAAGGCTTATTTGGCGCAAACCGGTCAGCTTTATTTGGAAGCGGTGGTGCCGAAGCTGGGAAATGTTTATTGCGTCGGCCCGTCTTTTCGCGCCGAGCCAAAAGTTGATGGACGGCACCTCACGGAATTTTTAATGATTGAAATTGAGCACCCGGGCGGATTTAATGAACTTTTGAGCTATATTGAAGGCACGGTGTCATCTGTGGCTCATGCGGTTGCCGCGCATCCGGCGGCGCAAGAGGAATTTGGGCTGACGCCGGAAAATATAAGCAGGATAGCCTCATGCCCAAAAATTTTTACAAAAATAAACTATGATCAGGCGATTCTTAAATTAAAAGAACTGGGAGAAACAATAGAATGGGGTGACGACATCAGTTCGGCGCAGGAAAAAATGCTGGTGGAAGTGTATGGAAACCAACCTTTATTTATAACTCGTTTTCCCGATCCGATGACTGATTTTGGCAAGCCGATAGAAGTGGAAAAGTTTTTTAATATGTTGCCGGACAGTGAAAATCCGGGCAGGGTGTTATCATCGGATTTGATTTTGCCATTTGGGGGCGAGGCGGTTGGATCCGCCGCGCGCGTGCACGAATGGGAAGTGCTTGTGGCACGGTTGCAAAATTCCCGAATGTTCAAAAGATTGGTGGAGCGCGGCGGGAGCTTAAAGGATTTTGAGTGGTATATAAATCAGGTAAAATCAAACGGCGCCGTGCCTCACGCCGGTTGCGGTTTTGGAATGGCGCGGATTATGCAATGGATTTTAGGCGCGAATGACATTCGCGAAGCTGTCGCTTTTGCATCAAACAAAGAGACTCTGATATAGTTTGACAATTGGAAAAAATAAGTTTAGCCTGTTTTTAGGAGGCAAGAGATGATTAAAGTCAGGAGAACAATTGAATCGACGGTTTTTGACTGGGGAGAAGTCATTGCAAATGAAGGTTGTCTTTTAAGGAGTGCAATAAAAGCCAGGAAGAACGCTTATGCGCCTTATTCACATTACAAAGTGGGCGCCGCAATCATGACCAAAAGGACCGATGATCGTGAGAAAGTTTACACCGGGTGCAATGTGGAACGCTGCAGTTATTCGCAAACAACACATGCGGAACAAAATGCGATTGATAGTTTTGTAGCGCAAAGAGATTCGGATGATGAAAGGTTGTTCGCCGTGGCTATTGCTGCCGCGCCGGAGAATTTTGACTTCATTATTCCACCGGAAACAAAGATACTTATCGGAACGGTGATTAATATTGAGGATGTTGGAGTTCCGTGCGGTCATTGTCTTCAAATTATTTGGGAGCATTGTGGCGGAAACCCCGATGTAAAATTAATATCTCTTTCTAAAAACGGTCTGGTTTTTTGCACCACGATTGGCAATGCGTTTCCAATGCGTTTCGGACCGAGCGATTTGAATATAAAACCATAGTTTGGTTTTAAGGAGAAAAAATAAAGGCGATTGATCTCGCCTTTTTTAATTTGCAATGGAAGACTTTATGAATAATTTTTTTTCAATTGTTCTAGCAATTCTTTTTCCGCGGCTATAAGATTCGGGTAGGGCAGGGTCAAATAGGAAATTTGTCCCGCGGAATGGGAAATGTCAGGATTTTTAATTGTAATGCTTAATTTTTCGGAATATAAAATGGCTTTAATGATATCGCCGGCGGTTTCATAAAAAATAATTACCACGTCCGTACCATGAGAGTTGGTAATAAGCTCGTGGATGACATCAGGCAGCATATCCTCAGTTGCGCCGGAGTGGACGAAATCAGCATGAGTCAAAAGCGTCCAAACAATTTTTCCATCTTGTTTTAATCTGGCTAGCGCCCGTCCCCAAAGTTTTAAGGTTTCAATGGCTTTGGTTCTGTAAAATCCGTCAACGATTTCATTGCGCCGCCCGCCTAAAACAATCAAATGGCTCGCTATTTCCAATGTTTTCGGGTTGATATTCTGCCGGCGAAAGTTTTTTGTTTTGGCGATTATGCCCGAGAGAACACAGTCAATTATATTGGCGTCAATATTTTTACTGTCTTCCAAGAGTTGCCAAATTATTTCGGCGGTTGATGAACTTTTTATATCCACAAAATTAACATCGCCGAAATTTTCGTTTTGCGGGCTATGGTCAATATTCACAATTGGCACATTGTCAAAAACAAATTTGTTTTTGGCGTAAACATCACCTAAGGATTTTAATTCCGGAGTATCCACTGTAATTATTAAATCGTATGGCAGAGCGCTGTGCCTTGTTTCTATGTTTTTTAAATCAATCACCCCTTGCTTCGGGGTAAGATAAATATTCAAAAAGTCGCCGTCCACGCGGTAGGAAAAATCTTTTACGCCGCTCTGTTTGATGTTGATGCTCAAAAGAGCTTGTGGAGCAGCTTCTAAAGTGCCTTTTATTTTTTGTACGTTTGGCAAAAAAGCGAATGATTCGGGTAATGCAAAGTCAGGAGAAATAATGTCTATGTTTTTGTTGTTTTTTTGGAGAATTTCGTAAAGCGCCAAAGCGGATGCCACCGCATCGCCGCCGGCGGGATAGCCAGAGCCAAGCCTGATATTTTTAAAAACGACCAAAATATTCTTGGCGTTTTTTATGCTCTGGATGACTTGTTGTTTGGTGGTAAGGGGCATATAACTCAATAGTCCAATCTACCATATATATAAAGGTTGTCAAGATTGGCTATTTTTGTTAAAATTTATTTGTATGAAAGAAATTCCAAAGGCTTATAATCCTCGCGATTATGAAGACAAAATTTATGCCGATTGGGAGCGGAGTGGGTTTTTTAATCCTGACAATTTAAAAGGAGCGCCTTATTCAATAATGATGCCGCCGCCAAACGTGACGGGTGTTTTGCATTTGGGACACGCCCTGGAAAATTCTTTGATGGACACCATGGCGCGCTACCAGCGCCTGCGCGGGAAGAAAGTTTTACTTTTGCCCGGCACGGATCACGCGGCCGTGGCGACTCAGGCAAAGGTGGAAAAACTCTTGCAAGAAAAAGGAATTAAAAATCCGCGCGTGGAGCTCGGCCGCGAAAAATTATTGGAAAAAATCAGAGAATATGCGGAAAGTTCAAAATCAACAATTTTAAAACAAATCAGAAAAATGGGCACTTCTTGCGATTGGTCGCGTTTGGCTTATACTTTTGACGAGACAAGAGGCAAAGCGGTCAACGCGATTTTTAAAAAAATGTATGACGACGGTTTGATCTATCGCGGATTTCGCGCAGTTAACTGGTCTGTAAAAGGGCAATCAACACTTTCAGACGACGAATTGGTTTATGTTGAGCGTGAAGCAAAATTTTACACTTTTAAATATTCAAAAGATTTTCCATTTACAATCGCCACGACCAGGCCGGAAACAAAATTGGGCGATACTGCCGTGGCGGTTAATCCGAAAGACAAGCGCTACAAAAAATATATTGGTAAGAAATTTGATGTTGATTTTTTGGGGCAAAAATTGCATTTGCAAATAATTGGCGATGTTGGCGTTGATATGGATTTTGGCACAGGTGCCTTAGGTGTTACGCCGGCGCATTCTTTGGTTGATTATGAAATGGCGCAAAAAAATGATTTGCAGATAATAAAAGTTATTGGCGAAGACGGAAAAATGACTGCGGAGGCGGGGCGATTTGCCGGACTTTCGGTTTTGGATGCTCGGGAAAAAATTGTGGAAGGTTTGCGGAAGGCCGGGCTTTTGCAGAAAGAAGAAGATATTACCCAGAGCGTCGGGACATCCGATCGTTTTGGCGATGTGGTAGAAGTGATTCCAATGACGCAGTGGTTTTTAGCGGTAAATAAAAAGATTCCAGGCAGGGGAAAGACGTTGAAACAATTGATGAAAGAGTCTATTGGTAAGGGAGGGGTTGATATTACGCCAAAAAGATTTGAAAAAATATATTTCAATTGGATAAATAATCTGCGTGACTGGTGCATTTCGCGACAGATTTATTGGGGACATAGATTTCCCGTTTACTATCGTAAACGGGAAATGTCCAATGATCAATTACCAATGACCAATGAAGGTGTCGCTTCGCGACAGGATTTATATGTAGGAGAAAATCCGCCGAAAGGAGATTGGTTGCAAGATCCTGATACTCTTGATACTTGGTTTTCGTCCGGACTTTGGACTTTTAGCACGCTGGGCTGGCCTCAAAACACAAAAACACAAAACGATTTAGAGCGGTTTCATCCCACGAGTTGGATGCAAATGGGGCATGAAATTTTATTTTTTTGGATGGCCAGAATGATTTTGATGTCGGAATACGCGTTAAAAGAAATTCCTTTTAATAATGTATATATCCACGGAATTTTGCGTGACGAATCAGGAAAAAAGTTTTCCAAATCCGCTGGAAATGGCATTGATCCGATTGATGTATCCAACGAATATGGCACTGATGCCTTGCGGTTTAGTTTGCTTTCAGGCATCAGCCCGGGCAATGACCAGCGATTTTATACGGAAAAAGTGGAAGGCGCGCGGAACTTGGTTAATAAAATTTGGAATATTTCCCGTTACATAACAACACAACAACACAAAAATACAAGAATACAAAAACAAACTCTGGCCGATGTATGGATATTGGAAAAATTTAACGTTTTAATAAAAGGAGTGACGGCTGATTTTGAAAAATACGATTTTTCGCAAGCAACGGAAAAAATGCGCGAATTTACTTGGAGTGATTTTGCTGACTGGTATTTGGAGATTTCCAAAATTGAAGGCGGCAAAGAGAAAATTTTAAAAGAAATTTTAGAAAAACTTTTAATTTTATGGCATCCATTTATTCCCTTTGTGACAGAAGCGATTTGGAGCGAAATGCTGGACAAGAAAAATTTGATTGTTGCGGCGTGGCCTCAGACACAAAAACACAAAAACACAAAAACACAAAAACAGGCAGAGAAAAATTTTGAAAAAGTCAGAGAACTTGTTACCAAAATCCGCAATTTACGCGCGGAAAATAAAATAGAACCGGGGAAAATAATCAATTTAGAAATTTTTTCCAAGGATGAAAAATTATTTGCCGATAATCAAAAAATAATTGAGGGGCTATCTAAATCAAAAGTCAAAAATATAAAATCCAAACTTTCCGCCCCGCAGATTAAAATTTTGGTTGATGAGCTAGATAAAGAAAAAAATAAAATCAGATATGAAAAAGAATTGACGGAAAAAGAAAAATACGCGGAGAGTTTGAAAAGAAAATTGGAAAATAAAGAATTTATTGCCCGCGCGCCAAAACAAGTCGTTGATATTGAGCGTGAAAAACTTGCGAAAACAGAAGATGAAATAAAAAATTTAAAAGAACAATTAAATCAGCTTCGTTAGCTTATTGGCTTCCTTAGCTTTTAAGAAAAATATGGATAATAAAAAAATTGAAGAACTTTTGACTCGCGGAGTTGAAAATATTTATCCCACCCCGGCGTTTTTGGAAAAATTATTAAAATCAAAAAAGAAACTGACGATTTATACCGGCTATGATCCCACGGCCCCGACTTTGCATATCGGACATGGGATTACAATGTTAAAACTTCGCCAATTTCAAGAATTGGGCCATAAAATAATATTTTTAATAGGCGATTTTACCGGTATGATTGGCGATCCGACTGATAAAGCTTCAGCCCGGCAACAACTTACCAAGGAACAGGTTTTAAAAAATTGCAAAGAATATAAAAAGCAGGCTTCGGCAATTTTGGATTTTGGCGGAAAAAATCCCGTGGAAATAAAATATAACAGCAAATGGTTTTTAAAAATGAATTTTGGGGATGTGTTGGAGCTTTCATCAAAATTTACTGTGCAGAGAATGCTGGAACGTGATATGTTTCAAGAGCGCATAAAAGAAGGCAAACCTGTTTATGTCCACGAGTTTATGTATCCGATAATGCAAGCCTATGACAGCGTGGAAATGGATGTAGATGGCGAAGTCGGGGGAAATGATCAGACATTCAATATGCTTGCCGGCCGTGATTTGATGAAATCAATGAAAAATAAAGAAAAATTTGTCCTTACGATGAAGCTTTTGACCGACAGTTCCGGAAAAAAGATGGGAAAATCAGAAGGAAATATGGTTGCCTTGTCTGACGCGCCTCAAGATATGTTTGGCAAAGTGATGAGCTGGCCCGACGGAATGATTGTGGCGGGGCTTGAGCTTTGCACGCAAGTATCTATGGAAGAAATAAAAAAGATAGAAAAAGAATTAAAAGATGGAGCTAATCCGCGCGATGCTAAATTGCGTTTGGCGCGCGAAATCGTCGCCATGTATCATTCGGAAGCCGAGGCTAAAAAAGCCGAGGAAAATTTTATTAAAACTTTTTCCAAAGGCGAGGCGCCCGAAGAAATTAGAGAAGTGAAAGTAAAGAGCAAGAATCTTTTGGATGTTTTGGTGGAAGCGGGACTCTGCGCCTCAAAAGGCGAGGCGCGAAGAAATGTGGAACAGGGCGGCGTTTCGGTTGATGAAAAAGTAATAAAAGATTTTAATTTTGAAGTGAAGCCGGGGAATGTGATTAAAAAAGGTAAACGGCATTTCGTGAAGATAAAATAACTCCGTTTCTGCGCCATTCCCAATGCTGTAGTTAATGTTTGTTCTGTTTTATGTGAAGCGAGTGACAATATTTTGGAATATAATATTTAAAATCAGCTAAAACAAGCTGATTTTATTTTAACTATTTTTCTCTAAATTTAGAGTAAGATTGTGCTAAAACCCTTGACAAAACTCTCATAATATGATATTCTATAAACAGTTTTTTAACAGCCTGGAAAGGTTATGACTCGTAAAGCGGATCGATGGTGCTTTAGGTAATAATGCCGACACATCATTTGATTATTTATGAGCCAAGGAGCACTGTCATGAAACCGACAATAGAGCAGATTGAGCATTTTTTTCGTCTCGTTGACAAGAAGTTGGTAACAAAAGACAACTTGCAGAGGTATCTGGAAAATCCGAACTCTTTACTTAATCCTATACTTAACGGCACGGTCATCAAAATTGACCGTTCCCAACCCTTTAACCCTGCCGAACTTATTGGAGCGGGCTGGGCTATCGCCGAGCAGGACGAGCTTTCGCTTGCCCTCTCTGAGGTGAATCTTGATAATGTTCACCTGGTAACAACTTTGAAGGATGGTGAGAACAGTGTGCAAGGCGAGGAGAAATTACGTCGCCTCAAGGCAACCGGGGAGATTCGTCTGGATGCCAAGGTCTTCCAAACCCTCTGGGAAAATAAGGAACTTATTCCAAAGAGTTGGAAGGGTAAACGTGTCTATTTTGACGGTACGATTCTTCGGGACCCGTACGGCCGCCGCTTTGTCCTGTACCTCTGCTGGTATGGCGACAAGTGGAGCTGGGGTTGCCGCTGGCTTAGGGATGTCTGGCGCGGCAGTGAGCCTTCCGC
>Ga0265297_10006587_pt1 | contig 16743 bp, 15 predicted proteins | sample Munlanlwell13791_FD_192502 | JGI IMG/M metagenome (GOLD analysis project Ga0265297, IMG submission 192502) | Leachate microbial communities from a municipal landfill in Southern Ontario, Canada - Leachate well 137-91 | ecosystem: Engineered > Solid waste > Landfill > Unclassified | place... | reverse complement strand
CTTTGAGAAGAAGCATTCGGTCGTCGTGGCGCGTAAAATGCTGGCGATGTCCCGGCTTCACCCCGAGCTCGACCCCAATAAATTGGCCCGAATCGGTCTACTGCACGATGTTGGGAAGGTCTTAGAGCACAATAGCGCTTTCACCAAGGCCCTGCTGGTCATTCTCCGTTTTTTTCTGCCATGTGTTTACGAGTTCCTGGCCGAGAAGGGGCGGACCGACCGGCGTTGGCGGCGGGTTTATCTCTATAAATATCACGGCGAACTAGGGGCGGAGCTGCTCGATAAAATCGGGGTTTCCAAGGAGATCTTAGTTGCGGTTAGAAAACACGATCCAAAGGTTGAGCCGCCGGCTAAAGACGACCCTTTGGAATTGGCCCTTCTGCAGAAGTCGGATAGTACCATGTAAATACTGAAATTCCACGGCCCTATTGTCGAAACCCCTTTGTATGGCAATGTTATCCCTCCCTTATACTCAAAGGGCGATTGTTAAGCCGGTTGTTCCGGACGTAAGCCGTCCGATAAGAAGCCGGCCAGTCGTGGTTTTTAATATGGCTTTTAAGGATTGGGAAAGTGACTCTCGGCCGAACTTTGTTCCCGCCGCGGCGCTTTCTCTCGCCGGTGTTATTCGGGAGCGAAAGCTGGCTACCCCGGTTTTTATGAGAGCGCCGTTTATCCAAGCGGGCCAGCTTGATCTGCCGCCGGATATTAGCCGCGAGCGGCCGTTAGTCTTTGCCTTGTCATTGTATGATGATCTTTTTAGGGAAACCCAGGATGAAATATTGCGGATAAGGCAGCTTTTCCCCCGGTCAATAATCGTTCTTGGCGGGCCGGGAGTAAATACCGCCAAAGATTTACGGCAATTAAAAGTCTTTTTTCCTGAAGCAGACGCGCTGATCAAAGGGGATGGGGAAAAAGCCTTCTGCCAGTTGTTGTCCTCTCTGAAGGATGGACGGATCGATCTTGAAAAGCTTGCGGCATCGGGCGTTGGCGGTATCTACGCGACAGCCGATGGCCGGGAATATGTCGATGATCGGACCAACGTTCTTTCGACCGAAGAATTGAACGCCTTGCCGCCCTTAACCGCTTTTCCCGACCTGGTTGCCGATATCAAGAAAAACGGCCGGCTGGCGGTTCATACTTCGCGGGGCTGTAAATACCGGTGCGTCTTTTGCTCCCATAAATACCACGATCGGCCGATCTATTGGTCGGCTGAGAGGATCCTCCAGGAAATAAAACTGATTAAAAGGCGCATCGAGCGGGGTGAGCTGCCAAAAGAAGCGCGCCGGATCGCTTTTTCAGACGATGACTTCTTTCAAGATAAGGCGAGAGCGGTCCGGTTTTTATCTTTGGTTGCCGCCGACCCGGCGATCAGAAATTATTTTAGGTTCTCTTTTCAGGCGGCCGTTGGTTCTTTTCTCTCCAGAGGGCAAGTGGATACGGATCTGATCGCGCAATTGCGCCGGATCAAGACCGCGCTGATGAATTTCGGCACGGATGGTTTTTCCGATAAAATGTTGCGCTGGTTTGGGAAATCAGGCTACAGCTGGCGACAGGCCGAGGCCTTAATGGCGGCGCTAAATGAAGCGGGAATACGTCAGAGCCATTATGTGATCTTGACCCATCCCCAGATGGACCTCCCGGCTTTTATTGAACAAATGAAAAATGTAATTGCCGCGATATGCAGCAGCCGGAGCCTGGCGGTTGAAATTAATTGCGTCCTTACGGCCATGGAAGGGACGATCCTGATGGAAAAAGCGAAGGAGTATATCCCGCACCAGCTGGACATTTTGGCCGGGTTTGATGATGAAAGAAAATACTTGCCGATAAAATTGCCTTTGGCCGGCGATCCCGATCTAGTGCTGGAAATAATCGAAGCGTTGCGGCAACCGCTTGCCACGGTAAAAGCCCTGGAGAGAGAACGCCGGGAATTACTAAAAAAGGGCTATGCCTGGCGTGGCCTGGCGGAGACCCTAGCTTTTATGATCCGTTGGCGGCGCCGGCAGCCGGATAACTATCAGGTTGCAGAGGCCTTGAGAAGCAGCAATCGCTTTGTGGTCTTCTACGCGCTAAGTTTTATTGTGGAAGAAGTGGAGCGGCAAATGGCCAAGTTGGAAAAGACTACTTAAGCTTTATATTCAGCTGTAACGGTCGTTAAAATTCCGCCCCGGACCTTCATCTCCGCCGTCACGGTCGCCCAGCGGGGGGAGGAAGCGGCTACTACGTCGTCTAAGATTTTATTGGTGAGATGCTCATGGAAGATCCCCATTTCCCGATAAGCCAAAAAATACTCTTTCAGTGACTTCAGCTCCAGGCACTTATCGTTCGGCGCGTAATCGATGATGATCGTCGCGAAGTCGGGGAGGCCGGTCTTTGGGCAAACGCAGGTGAATTCATCGGTCTCAATATGGATCGCGTACTCTCGTTCCGGGTACTGGTTCTCCCAGGTGTCGATCTTCGGGAGCTTTAGTTTGCGGACATTTTTCTGCAGGCCCTGATAACTATTTTTCATCGGTATTTATTCATCTCATCGCGGAGTTTTTTAGCTTCGGTCCGCGGATCGGCGGCATAAAGAATCCCGCGCGAAGAGTTGATCACGGCGCGCAGTCCCTGTTTGTTGATCCCGAATTTAACGGCTGCCGCCAGATCTCCTCCCTGGGCGCCGACCCCGGGGATCAGGAGCGGCATGTCGCCGGCAATTTGCCGGATTTCTTTAATCTCTTCTGGTTTCGTCGCGCCAACTACCAGCCCGCAATTGCCGTGCTCGTTCCAGGCGTTAGCATGTTTGGCGACGGTAAGGTAAAGCGGTTCTTTGTCCCCTTTGGTCTCAAAATCGCGGCTGCCGGCATTGCTGGTCAGGCAAAGGACAAAGACCCCCTTGTCGGGGTAATCCAGGAATGGTTTTACTGAATCATACCCCATGTAGGGGCTGACCGTGACCGCGTCGGCTTTAAAGGCCTGGAAAGCGGCTTTGGCGTAAGCATCCGAAGAGTGGCCGACATCGCCACGCTTAGCGTCTAAGATGACCGGCAGGCCGAGTTCGTGGAGATAGTCGATTGTTTTCATCAGCGAACTGATCCCTGGCAGGCCGTACATTTCGTAAAAAGCGGAGTTTGGTTTGTAGGCGCAGACCAGATCTTTAGTCGCGTCAATAATACTTTTATTAAAAAGGAAGAAAGGGTCTTCGGAGTTGATCAGGTTGGTCGGGATCTTTTTTAGATCGACGTCAAGACCGACGCAAAGGAGGCTGTTGTTTTTTTTCGCCGTCTGGTCTAAATGGTCGACGAACCTCATGTCGGGATTTCTTCAGAGCTCGCTTCCTCGGCTACTTCAAGCGTTCCTTCCCGTTCGGCCCTGGCCCGTTCTTTTTCGGCGATCATGTCGCCGATAGTGACTTTCTTTTCTTCAACGGCGGCCGTCTGTTGGACTTCCTTAAGAGCTTGGCGGTCCCGTTCGACGTGGACCTGTTTGATCGAGAGACCGATCTTCTGTTCGTCCGGAATGACCCGCAGGATCTTGGCGTCGACGGTGTCGCCGAGCTTGATGGGGGTGCCGTCCGGATATTTGGCTTCTTCCGGGTTGACCACCTGTTCCTTGGAAAGTTCCGAGATGTGGATCAGCCCTTCGAGCCCGTAACCGAGCTCGACGAAAACGCCGAACTTAGCGAAGCGGAGAAGCTTGACCTTGACGACCTGGCCGGCCCGGAAATGTTCGGCGGCGCTGGCCCAGGGGTCGGGTTGCAGCTGGCGGAGGCCCAGGGCGACCTTTTTGTTGATCTTGTCGACGCCAAGGACGAAAACCTCGATCTCGTCGCCGAGTTTGACGACTTCGGTCGGGCTCTTTACCCGTTTCCAGGAGAGTTCCGAGAGATGGATCAGCCCTTCGATGCCGCCGAGGTCGACGAAGGCGCCGAAGTTCTTGATGCTGACGACTTTTCCTTTGCGGACCTGGCCGACTTCGAGTTCGTTGATCAGTTTGTCATGGTCGGCTTTTTCCTTGTCACCGGCCGCCATTCGATGGGAAAGGACGATCTTCCCCTGCCGGCGGTTGACTTCAATGACCTTGAGCGGGATCTTTTTCCCGACGAAAGACTCGAAGCTTTCTTCCGTCCGTTTGCTGACCTGGGAGGCGGGGACAAAGCCGCGCAGTCCGTCGCAATCGACGACCAGGCCGCCTTTGAGAGCTTGAATAACTTTCCCTTCCAGGAGCGATTTATTGCGGAAGGCGTTCATGGCGTTATACCAGTTACGTTCGTGGTCGGCGTGGGCTTTGGAGAGGACGACGTAACCCTCTTTATCTTCCAGCCTCTCGATGAAAACGTCGATGATATCTCCGACCTTAACGACTTCGTCGACCGTGGTGAAAGGATGTTCGGAGAGTTCGTTCGGGAGGATCAAACCATCGGATTTGTACTTGATATCGACCAAGACGCCGGATTGATCGACTTTAACGACCTTTCCTTTGACGATGTCGCCGACTTTATATTCATTAAAGGTCGAATCATAGCCGCTTGCCGGAGCGACCGGCGTGGCTGGTTTTGGTTCCGGGGTTTTAACGACCGGGGCTGGCGCCGCTGATTTTAGGACCGGAGCGGTAAAAACCTGTTCAACCGGCTTGGGGGCGACTGGCTTGGCCGGAGCGGTAAAAGTTGTGGCCTTAAATTCTTCTTTGGCCGGAATGCTTTCTTTTTTATCCGGAGAAGAGAGCTTGCTTTCTTCGAGCGTTTGGCGGATCAATTCTTCGACTTCGGACAGGGAAGCATCGGCTTTGCCGGTGCTGATTTGTGTTCCTTTAAAATCGTTTTCCATAATACGGTTAGAATATCATAAATAGAAAGGGGGGTCAACAGGAGTGGCTTGATTTATTGGGCTTTTTTCCTTTTTTTCTTGACAAATTATTAATAAACTCTACAATGTTAGGGGATTATGAGAAATCTTATTGAGCCGACTTTCGGGTTCGGTTCGCACTTGATTATAGATAGTTTTGGCTGTCCGAACGAGAAATTGGCGGACGTCGCCTTCGTTCACGATATGCTGGATACTTTTCCCGAGAAGATCGGCATGACTAAAGTTGCGGAGCCGCACGTTTTTCGTTCGACTGGCGGCGCGGGGGAGCCGGCCGGTGTTTCCGGCGTGGTTCTGATCGCCGAATCGCATATTTCGATCCACACCTTTCCTGAAACCGGCCATGTTTTCATCGATATTTTTTCCTGCAAAGATTTTAACGCCGAATACGCGACCCAGTATCTTTCTGAAGCTTTTCAATCGAGCCGGCATGAAGTCACCCGGACCAGCCACGGCGTGGAAATGATGAGCGCTCAAGGGATAGAAGAGCTCCAGCCGCGGCGCGAGCGGGCGCTGGCGATCCACTAAGCTCGTGACGCCGACTTTTCTTGAGATCGAACCGCAATATTACGATTATCGCCGTTCCAAATTCGTGGTTATCCCTTGTCCGCATGAAGCGACGACTTCCTATGGCCGGGGGACCAAGCATGGTCCAGCCGCGATCTTACAAGCTTCCCAACAGGTTGAGACCTTTGACGAAAGTTTGGGTTATGAAACTTACCAGCAAAGTCCGATCTATACCGAACGGGCTGTTGGTTTGAGCCGGCTGACCGCGGCGGTCAAAAAGGTCGTCGACGATGATAAGATTCCGGTGATCTTGGGGGGGGAACATTCTCTGACCCCGTTCGCGGTGAAGGCTTGCGCCGATAAATATCATGATCTTTCGGTCTTACAGCTGGATGCCCACGCCGACCTCCGCGACAGTTACCGGGGGAGCAAACACAGCCACGCCTGTGCCGCCCGGCGCCTGCTGGAGATCGCGCCGTTGGTCCAGGCTGGAGTACGAAGCCTTTCCAGGGAGGAATGGGATTTTGCCAAATCGACCGGCCAACTCGGTAAGATCCATTGGGCCGGGAAGATCAAACCGGAAAAAATTGTCGAGCAACTAAGCGACAACGTCTATTTGACGATCGATGTCGATGTTTTTGACCCGGCGGTCGTTCGCTCCACGGGGACGCCGGAGCCGGGAGGCTTGCTTTGGACCGAAACGCTGAATTTATTAACCAAGATCTGTGAAAAAGTTAAAGTTGTCGGGTTTGACGTTGTTGAACTTTCCCCGCAAAAAGGGGACCTTGCCTCAGATTTTACCGCCGCGAAATTGATCTATAAATTGATGGGCCTAGCCGCCTGAATTTCCCCGCTAACTGAAATTTCTTTGTTTTAACGCCGATAACCAGATAGGTGAACAACATATGGTAAGTAGAATAACGAGAAGGCCGGTCATTACTGATACCAACGCTAGAAAACAACACAGTTTTGGCCTGGTCCGAGTGTTGCAAAAACAGGCGCAGAAAACCGAACGAGGGAATGCTGAAACGATCCGTTTGGCCGGTTTAATGCCGACCCACATGATCGAACTCCTCGATAAATTACCGGAGATGGTCCACATTATCGACCGGAGCGGCCGGATCGTATACATTAACAACCAATGGCAAACGAGATTGGGGCGGACCGAAGAAACGACCGTCGGATCGTCTATTTTTGACCATCTGCCGGCTGATCAGCGCGAAGCGGCGATCGCCAGGTTTAGAATTAAACTGGCCGGCGGAAAAGTAGAGAAAGTGATCGACCGGGCTTATCTGACCAAAGATGGTAAAAAAGTATACGTTAATACCAGCGACCATTTTCTCCGCGATCAGAAAGGAGAAGTCGCACTGATCATCACGGTCCTTCAAGACATCACCCAAGTCAAAAGGATGGCCGCCCAAGCGGCGGTCAATTCGATCATGGGGGTGATCGCCAGAGGGTTCGGCGAAAACTTGCGGAATATGCTGCAGCCAATCGGCGGTCAGGCGGCTTACATTGGCAAGCTGGCCAATGAGCCGGCGACCAAGGAACTGGCTCAGAACATTGGGGTGGCAACAAAGAGAGCGAGAGAATTCCTCGATCGGTTTATTGTTTTGGCCCGATGGCGCGCTGGGGACATTGAAATATGCAAGTACGACCTCCGTCAGATCCTCGGAGCCAGCTTTGACGCGTATGAGGACATGATGGGCGCGCAAAAAAATATCGGGGCGGAAGTTAGGATGACGGAAAAAACGGAAAGCCTGGCTTCCTCGGGCTTAACGCTGGACGCGGATGTAAAAGTAATAAGCCAGGTCTTAGCAGAATTGTATAAGAACGGTATTGAAGCCGGCGTAGAGGCCGGCGGTGAAGTAACCCTCGAGATCGAGCGCCAAAGCTTAGTTAATGAAAAAGTCGATGACTTGCGCAATGTTCTTAAGCCCGGCGAATATTTGCATTTTACGGTCAGAGATACGGGGAGCGGGATTGATAAGAATGCCCGTAACGATATCTTTAAATTGTTCTTTACCCAGAAACCGCAGGAAGCCCATACCGGCTTGGGGCTGTCACTGGTTTACGCCGGCGTAACCGCTCATAAAGGCGGGATCATGGTTGAAAGCGAAGAAGGAGTTGGGACTGCGTTCCATCTTTATATCCCGGTCGTTTACACCAACGGGAACGGGCAATGAACCACGACGTAGTCGTCAGAATAGTCCATTCGGCCGACCAGGCCCCGCTTCCTCACATGGACGAATACTTTCCGACGCCCGAAAAAGAGGTCGAAAAATGGCAGCGGCTGGTCCGGCGGCTAACTTTGGCGGCGATCATCGCCAGCGGAATTTATTTAGTCTTAAGATAAGTTTTTCAGGATTTCGGCCATTTCGGCCGGCATTGGCGCTTCAAACTCCACTCTTGCCCCGGTCCGCGGATGGTCAAACTTCAATTTATAAGCGTGCAGCAATTGGCCTTCGGCCTTGAGCTCTTCGTTTTTTTTGCCGTAAACCTGGTCGCCGACAATTGGGTGCTTCAGGTGGCTTAAATGGACCCGGATCTGGTGGGTTCGGCCGGTCTTGATCTTCACTTCCAACAAAGCGTACTTTCCCAATTCTTTTATAACCCGATAATGGCTGATCGCTTCCCTCGACCGCGTGCTGCCGGCCGGGTCAAGGACCGTCATTTTCTGCCGGTTGACCGGGTGGCGGCCGATATTGGCCTCGATCGTCCCTTCCTTGGCCGCCGGGATACCGTGGACCAAGGCGAGATATGTTTTTTCGACCGTCCGGTCTTTGATCTGTTTGGTGAGCGAGCGATAGGCGAGGTCGGTCTTGGCAATGACGATCACCCCGGAAGTGTCTTTGTCGAGCCGGTGGACGATCCCCGGCCGCAAAGGGGCGCCGAGGGTCGCGAGTTGGCCGCAGTGATGAAGGAGGGCGTTGACCAGGGTGCCGCTGTAGTTGCCGGGAGCGGGGTGGACGACCAGGTTTTTTGGTTTATTGACCACGATCAGGTCCTGGTCTTCGAAAACAATGTCAAGCGGGATCGCTTCGGGACCGGTGGTTAGTTCTTTAGGGGGCGGAATTTCGACCGTGATCCGATCGCCAGCCCTAAGTTTATAGCTGGCTTTAGTCGGCGTTCCATTTAGGTTGACCAAACCTTGGTCAATGAGCTCTTTAAGCTGGGAACGGGAGAGGCCTAGGTCTTCGAGCCCGGCCAAGAATTGATCGAGCCGCTCTTTTTCGGCACCAACAGGGACGATTATTTCGCCGGCCATTTTTTTAGCAGGCCGCCGATGCCAACCGCCAGGATCGCGAGCGCGATCCATTGCGAGGGGGTTAGACTTAGCCAGTGGATCGGGCTGTAACGGAGGAATTCGACCGCGAAGCGATAGGTCGAATAGAGGATAAGGCCCCAAAAGAAGACCTGGCCGTTGAATTTTTTCCTGGGATAGAGCCAAAGCACGATTCCAAAGGCGATCAGGACCAGCGCAACGGAATAAAGTTGGGTCGGGTGAAGATGCCGGTCGGGGAAATAAGCGCCGGCCAGGCAATCGTTCGGGAAAACAATCCCCCACGGCAGTTTAGTCGGTAAGCCAAAGCAGCAGCCGTTTAGAAAACAGCCGATCCGGCCGATGGCGTAACCAAGCAGGGCGCCTGGGGTGATCGCGTCCAGAAGCCGGCGCAGGCTGATGTTTTTATCGTTGGCATAGTAAGCGATTGCCGCCAGGCCGAAGATCAACCCTCCGAGGAAGACCAGCCCGCCGCGCCAGATCATGAAGATCTCCAGGAGATTTCCCCGGTAAAAATTCCACTGGCCGGCGACATAAAAAAAGCGGGCGCCGATAATTGAGGAGACGATCAATAAAAGCGCTAAATCGATGATCGATTCACTCTTGATCCCTTCTTTTCGGGCGAAATAAAGGGCGAAGCCGATCCCGACTAGAAAACCGAGGGCGACCATTAAGCCGTAAGAGAACAAGGAGAGCGGGCCGAGTTTGAATAATATTGGATGCATTTTAATCCCCCTTTTTTTTGAACAAGACGACCAGGATGATCAGGCCGACGCCCAGGTCGATCATGATGTCGGCCAGATTAAAGACCGGCCAGACCTTAAAATCAATAAAATCGATGACGTAATGGCGGACCAGGCGGTCAAAAAGATTGCCGAGCGTTCCTCCCAGGAGCAGGGCGAGGCCAAGCTTGAGTTCCCAGTCGCTGGCACGCAGACGTTGCTGAAAATAGACCATCAGCGCGGCAGCCAGCAAGCCGATTACGAGCAGTAGCGGGGAGCGTCCGGTCAGGATCGAGAAAGCGGCGCCGGTGTTTTGGACGTAGGTCAGGCTAACGAAGCGGCCCAAAATAGGAATAACCTGGCCGACCGACATCGTTGAATGGACCAGCTGTTTTAGCGCTTGGTCGGCGATAACGATCGCCAGGGTCAACAGGTAAAAAGGCATGTTTAATGGACGCGGGGCAGCGGTTGTTTGGTGTAAGCGTCAAGCAGGGTGCCGATCTGCTGGAAATAGTGGCCGATCACCGGCGTATTGACCAGCTGGGCGATGAGAATGGTCAGGACGTAAAAAACAATGCCCAAAACAATCGTCGTGCCGAGAGCAAAGCCGACCCCCTGGGCAATCCCGTTCAAAAAAGTGAACAGGATGTAACGCCACGGTTCGTGCTTGTCACGCCGGATAGTTTCAATCGCTTCAAAGAGCTTTTCGTCTTGCACTATGTTCCCTCTTGCCAGCTGGCAAGATATTTTACCTGATCCGGGGTCAGTTTGTCGATCCCAACGCCCATCGATTTAAGTTTTAAGGTCGCGACCCAGTTTTCGATCTCCTGGGGAACATTGTAGACCTTGTTTTCCAGCTTACCGGCGTTCCGAATGGCAAATTCTGTCGCCAAAGCCTGGGTCGAGAAACTCATGTCCATGACGGAGGCGGGGTGCCCTTCAGCCGCCCCAAGGTTGACCAGCCGTCCTTCGGCCAGGACGAAAACGCTGTGGCCGTTCGGCAGGATGTATTCATCGACAAAATTGCGGACGTTCTTTTTCTCTTTCTTGGCCAGTTTCTTTAAGCCGACCAGATCCAGTTCGATGTCGAAGTGGCCGGAGTTGCAGACGATCGCGCCGTTCTTCATCTTCTTGAAGTGTTCCGGGCGGATAACGTGCATGTTGCCGGTCAGAGTACAGAAGAGATCGCCGATCACGGCCGCGTCAGCCATGGTCATGACCTGGAAGCCGTCCATTGCCGCTTCGATCGCTTTGATCGGGTTGACTTCGGTTACGACGACATTGGCCCCCATCCCTTTGCAGCGCATGGCAAACCCTTTGCCGCACCAGCCATAACCGGCGGTAACGACGGTTTTCCCGGCCAGGAGAAAATCGGTCGCCCGGATGATCCCGTCGACGGTGCTTTGGCCGGTCCCGTAACGGTTGTCAAAGAGGTTTTTGGTCTGGGCGTCGTTCACGGCGATGACGGGGAACTTTAAGGCGCCGTCTTTTTCCATCGCTTTTAAGCGGATCACGCCGGTCGTGGTCTCTTCCATGCTGCCGATTATCCCATCCGCGATCGCCGGGTATTTGCTGGAGATGGCGGAGACCAGGTCGCAGCCGTCATCCATCGTAATGACCGGCTTGTGTTCAATGGCGGCTTTTAAATGCTTAAAATATGTTTCGTTATCTTCCCACTTAATGGCGTAGACTGGGATCCCGTAATCGACGACCAGCGAGGCGGCCACGTCATCCTGGGTGGAGAGAGGGTTGCTGGCGCAAAGGACGATGTCGGCGCCACCGGCTTTTAAGGCCCGGACCAAGTTGGCGGTCTCAGCCGTCACGTGGAGGCAGGCGCTCATCCTTTTTCCTTTAAGGATCTGGCTTTTTTGGAATTTTTCCTTCACTTGGGAGAGAACCGGCATATCCCGTTCCGCCCATTCGATCCGGAGCTTCCCTTTTTTTGCCAGACTTAAGTCTTTAACGTCACAGTTCTTCTTGGCCATCAAAAAATCCTCCATTTATAAGTTGAAATTACGAACGATGATTAAATTATAACATAATAAATGGGGGCCGGACATGAAAACAATTGAAATTATGTTGATAATCAGCGGATAAATAATTGTCCATAAACAAGAGGAGCACATTAATGCCAATAAGAGTAGCGAGCCCAGCCTTAAGATTGAGCTGGCCAACCGAGATCTCAGATCGGCCAATAGAAAATACGCGGACAAAGGCGCATGTCAATTCATTTAGCGGCTTTAAAATTGGCGAGAAAAGCGTTCGCGTTGTTCGTCAGGAGCTGGCTTTCGCGGAGACAGGGGTTATTGTCAGCCCTACCGATAACGATGGCGGACGGGTCAACCAATCGCTCCTGGAGCGGTTAATAGGAGTTTGGGGAATAAACGTAGCGGGGGCAATGTTTTGTTCCAAGAATTTGGAGAAGCAGGACCATGTTTTGATCCCGGGGTATGGGACGGAGGCGGAAATGATCCTGCATATCAAGAATAATTATCCTTATTTGCCGGGACAGGTCCATCCCTGGGATTCCCTGATGATGCGTCATTATCTGGCCAGTTCGATCGAACGGGCCATGACGATCGCTAACGGCCAAGTCGTTAGTGGCCAGCTCAAAAAACCGACGATCGCCTTTGTTTTGTATGGCGATGATCATTTATTGTCGTTAGAAGATATTGCCAGGACAATGGTTAATGTGATATTCGACCAGATCAGCCGTACCGGGATCAATGACGCGCAGATCTGCGTTCCTGAGGAAAAGCCGTTTTATACGTTTCACGATGTGTTAGTTGAAAAGGCGGATAAACTAAGGAATGAAGGGGCAGCCGTCGCTTATGAAGTCTTTTTTGCCAACCTGTCTTCTAAGTATTTGTACGGCTATCAGGGAGTTTAGGCTGCGCTGACGACCTTGGCGCAGCGGTCGCAGATGGTTGGATGAGTGCTATTTTTCCCCACGCTTTCACGCCAGTTCCAGCAACGCTCGCACTTTTCACCGGGCGCGTGACTGACTTTTGGTTCCCCTTCCCCTTCGGCCAGAGTGACCTTCGAAGCGATAAAAATCATTGGCAATAGTTCGGCGACTGACTGCAGGGTGGCCAGTTCATTCCCCTTGGCAAAATATTCGATCTGGGCGTCGATTGAGGCCCCGATCTCTTTAGCGTTCCTGACCGCTTCGATCTGGCGATAAGCTTTTTCCCGGGCGGCCAGGATAATGGCCCACTTGTTTTCCAGCTTTTCATCCAAATACTGGCGATCGACCGCTGGCATGGCGGCCAAAAAGATGCTTTTCTGTTCCTTAGCGTTCAAAAATTGGTTGATATTTTCCGCCGTAAAGGAGAGGACCGGCGCCATTAGTTTGACCAGCGTGATCAGGATCTGGTTCATGGCGAATTGGGCCGAGCGTCGCTCGCGCGATTCTTTGCCGCCGCAATATAAGCGGTCTTTAGAGAGGTCCAGGTAGAAAGCGGAAAGGTCATTGACGCAAAAATCGTACAGAGAGTGGTAGACCAGATGAAGTTCGTACCCTTCATAAGCCTTGGTCACTCTTTCCACTAACCGGTTGAGCTTCAGGAGTGCCCAGCGATCGATCTCCAGCAACTCGACCGGGGAAGCGGGGCCGAAATCCGATAAATTGCTCATCAGGAAGCGGCAGGTGTTGCGGATCTTTTGATAGGCATCCTGAACTTGTTTCAGGATCTTTTCGGAGGCGGCCATGTCGTTGCGGAAGTCGGTCGAGGCGACCCAAAGGCGGAGGACATCGGCGCCGTAGCGCTTGATGACGTCCTGCGGGTCGATAACGTTTCCCTGCGACTTGCTCATTTTCTTCCCTTTGTCGTCGATTGTAAAACCGTGGGTCAAGACGCTGTTAAATGGGGCCCGCCCTTTGTAGCCAACGCCGAGGAGAAGCGATGATTGGAACCAGCCGCGATGCTGGTCGGATCCTTCCAGGTAAAGATCGGCCGGCCAGCTCAGGCCCGGGACCGTTTCCAGGACCGCCGCGTGAGACGAACCTGACTCGAACCAAACGTCGAGAATGTCAGTCTCTTTTATAAATTCCGTGCCGCCGCAAGCCGGGCATTTGGTCCCGACCGGAAGAATGTCTTTAGCTTCTTTCGAGAACCAGCCGTTAGTTCCTTCGCTGCGGAAGAGCTCGCGGATAGCCTTATTAAAGAGGCCGGTCATTTGCGGCTTACCGCATTTTTGGCAATAGAATGCCGGGATCGGAACTCCCCAGGCTCTTTGCCGGGAAATACACCAGTCGGGGCGGCCTTCGACCATTCCCCTGATCCTGTTCTCCCCCCAATCCGGGAACCATTTGGTTTGACCGATCGCCTTTAACGCCTCTTGCCTTAATTCGCGATGATCGACCGAGATGAACCATTGTTCGGTCGCCCTAAAAATGACCGGACTCTTGCAGCGCCAGCAATGAGGGTAGGAGTGCTTGATGAATTCCAGCTTTAGGAGGGTGCCGTCGGCTTTCATTTTTTCGCCGATGATCTTATTGGCCTCATCATATGATTTGCCGACCAGCCAGTCGGGAACGGAGTTGTCGAATTTGCCGTGGGGATCGACCGGCATGACGACCGGAAGTTTGTACTTTAAGCCGACCTGGTAATCTTCGGCGCCGTGGCCGGGGGCGATGTGGACCAGCCCGGTCCCTTGTTCCAGGGTGACCAGTTCGCCGAGGACGACCGGGACCTGGCGGTCAAGGAAGGGGTGGCGGCAGAGGATCCCTTCCAGGTTCCGCCCGTGGGTCCGTTCAATAATTTTGTGTTCTTTGATCGCCAGTTTTTCCAGGAAAGAGGCGAGTAGTCCTTCCGCCACGACATAAACCTGGCCGCCGCCGACATCAACAAAAACATATTCCAATTCCGGGTGGGCGCAAATGGCGACGTTGGCCGGCAGGGTCCAGGGAGTGGTGGTCCAGATAACGAAATTAACCGGCGCGGTCAGTTTAGCGAGCGGCGAGTTGTTGTTCAGAACAATTGACTTGTTATCAACCACCGTGAATTTAACGAAGATCGAGGGGGAACGGTCATCCTCGTATTCAAGTTCCGCTTCAGCCAGGGCGGTTGTATCCTTCGGACACCAATGGATCGGCTTTAAGCCGCGGTAAACGTACCCTTTTTCCGCCAGGACGCCGAACAGTTCGGCGATTTTCTCTTCGTATGAGTGGTTTATGGTCAGGTAGGGATTGTTCCAGTCGCCAAAAACGCCAAGCTTCTTGAATTCTTCCCTTTGCAAGTTAACGTATTTTAACGCGTAGTCGCGGCATTTCTCGCGGAACTCGGTGATCGACATCTCTTTCCGCTTTTCCCCGATCTCTTTGATCAACTGGGTTTCGATCGGCAAACCGTGACAATCCCAGCCTGGGACGTAGGGTGAATGGAAACCCTGCATTGATTTAAACTTAACCACAATATCCTTGAGGATCTTGTTCAGCGAGTGGCCAAGATGAATATCGCCATTCGGATAAGGGGGACCGTCATGCAGAATGAATGGCTTGTTTTTGGCGTTTTTGTCCTGTAATTGAGAGTATATGTTTTGGCCGTTCCAATAGGTCAACATCTCTTCTTCGACTTTGCCGAGATTTGCCCGGATCGGGAATTCCGTTTGTGGCAGGTTTAGGGTCTTTTTATACTCCATAAGTAAATTTTATCATTTTTTAGCGGCTAAAACAACGACGTTAAGCGGAGGGGAGAGTAATGGTGACCGTCGTTCCCTGGCCTTCAACACTGTTGAATTTAACCGAGCCGCTCTGGTCTTCCAGGATCTTTTTGGTAATAGAGAGGCCCAGTCCGGTCCCAGTCTCTTTGGTAGTGAAGAACGGATCGAAGATCCGTTTCAAAACTTTAGGAGGGATCCCGGGACCGGTATCTTTGAAAACAACGTGGCTGGAGCCGGAGTCGGGCAGGATGGAGAGGGTGATTGTCCCGCCTTTGCTGCCGATCGCTTGAATGGCGTTGGTTAAAATGTTCATAAAGACCTGGACGATCCGGTTTTTATCGACCATTGCCATGATCGGGCTGTCGATCGCGTATTGTTTCTCGATCTTCACGTTATTTCGTTTGATCTCATAGCCAAGAATGGCGAGGACTTTTTCGATCACCGGGGCGAGCAGGGTCGGCTCCTGGTTCAGGTTGTTCATTTTGGAATAATCGGAGAGCCCTTCCAGGATCAGTTTGATCCGCTCGACTTCAGAGGGGAGCATTTTAAGGACGCTTTCTTTGAATTCCGGGTCATCCCAGCGCTTGGGCATGGCGTGAACGACGGTATATAGATAGGTAAAGGGATTTTTCAGCTCATGGGCGACGCCGGCGGTCGCGGTCCCGAGCGCGGCCAGTTTTTCCGCCTGGACGCAAAAGGCTTGGTTTTTCTTCAGTTCCTCAAAGATAAAGGCGTATTCAATGTTCATGGTGATCTGGTGGCCCAGGGTGGTCAGGAATTCGATGTCATCGCGGGAGAAAGCTTCTTGATTGAATTTCTTTCCAAGGTTTATAGTTGACAGGAGCATTGGTTTGTTGAAGTAGCCGCTTTCCGAGATGCTGGGGATGATCAGGGTCGCGTTGAGTTTTTTCATTTCGTCGATAATCGCTTGCAGGCGGAGCCGTTCGTTGGGATGGTCTTTCCCCCGGACCTTTACAAGGGCCTGAACCTCTTCAAGAATAATTTCCCGCCGGCGAGCGAGCAGTTCCTCGACTAAGGGGGAGTCGCCGGCGATCTCGGTCCCGATCGAACTGGCGGCCTCTCGTTCTCCGGCCCGGACGACGTAAGCTTGTTTGTCCCGGTCGAGGACCATGGTTGAAGCGGCCGACAGGAACATCTCTTTGGTCAGCAAGTAGGGGAAGAGGCGGCTGAAGCGTTCCAGGTCGACCTCCGGTTTGGCGATCGCGTTGATATATTTGCTTAAGACTAATTGGTAGCTATAACGTTGACGGAAAAGAAGATTGTCGATCACTCTTTCAATGGCGTTGCGCAGCGGCTGGAATAGAACGGCGATAATGAAGGCGGCAACAATTCCGACCCAAAGAGAGCCGTGATTAGTCGTGACCTTGATGTACTTGACCCCGATCAGGATCAATGAGACCAGCCCGCCGGTGAGTAAGGTGCTTAATAAGTAATAAATCGTGTTTCGTTTGACCGCCAGGTCGACGTCGAGCAAGCGGACCTTCGCCGTCGCGTAGATGACGATCGCCATGAAGATCAGGGTGGAGATATAGCCGATCGGATAGGCGGACGCCTGGTAATTTGGCAGAAAATCGGCAATGCCGAGCAGCGTGCTGACGAAGGCGAGCAACAGGAGAAATGATTGGCGAGCTAAAAGTGGGCGGCCCTGTTTACGCGCCTGAAAATAGTTCAAGGCCAGGAGCCAGACCGCGACGGCAAAAATGAT
>Ga0265297_10006586_pt1 | contig 16744 bp, 18 predicted proteins | sample Munlanlwell13791_FD_192502 | JGI IMG/M metagenome (GOLD analysis project Ga0265297, IMG submission 192502) | Leachate microbial communities from a municipal landfill in Southern Ontario, Canada - Leachate well 137-91 | ecosystem: Engineered > Solid waste > Landfill > Unclassified | place... | reverse complement strand
CCCAGCAATTTCTTCTGAGTTGTCTTAACCGGCAGATAAACGATGGAGTCCATGTCGAAAAAGAACACTTGTCCTCTTTTTTCCAAAACCCCGACCACCTTGAAGGGCTTGCCCCTGACATAGACATTCTGGCCCACGGCCTCGTTGTCTCCGAAAAGTTTTTCTTTCACCTTCGAGCCCAGCACGATGACCGAACTCAAAGAATCCTCTTCCTCTGTCGTGTAAAATCTTCCCTCGGCAATGTTGATTTTTTCAACCAAAGGAGCCTGAGCTCCGTACCCGAAAACTATTGAAGTGGTGTTCTCTCCTTCGTATTTGATTACTTCTTGACTGGTGAGATAGGCGTAATAAGCGGCGACATTGTTCAGTTTGGAAATCGCTTCCACGTCGCTGTTCTTGAAAGTAGTGACGCTTATGCCCGCGGCCATGTCCGTGCTGCTCCCGCTCGTTCCCCGGCCCGGAACCCTGACCTCGACATTGACGACCTCGGAGCCGTACATGTCGATTTCTCCCAGAATCAATTGCTTCAAACTTTCTCCCGATGCCAGCATCACGACCAAAGAAGCGATGCCTATGGCCACGGCAATCATGGTCAGAACAGCGCGACCCCTCTGCTTCTTCAGACTTTCAAAAGCGATTTGAAAATAATTACTCATAGCGCAAAGCTTCTATGGGATTCAATCTGCTGGCTTTTCTGGCCGGAGCCAGGCCAAAGACGAATCCGACGAAGATGGAAACGAAAGAAGCGACGATTATTGACGGAAAAGATATTATCAAGTCCCACTCGTATCCCATGAAACCGGCGACGGAAGCTATCATCGCCGATATTAATACCCCCAAAACGATTCCGATTATTCCGGAGATGAAGGTGATGGCGGCCGTTTCAACCAAAAACTGCAGCATTATATGAAAATTCTTGGCTCCGACCGCTTTTCTCAGCCCTATTTCATTAATCCTTTCTTCAACCGTGGCCAGCATTATGTTCATGATTCCGAATCCTCCCACGATCAAGGAAATGGCGGAAACAGCCACCAAAAAGAATCTTATTGCCGTGGTAATCGTTCCCAAAGCATCCAGGGCTTCCTGAACCGAACGAATGGTGAAATCATCGTCTTTGGGGTCGTCGATATTGTGCCTGTCCCTTAAAAAATCCTCTGCATAGCCTATGGCCTTGTCTATATTTTCAGCATTGTCCACTCTGAATCTTATCATGCTGACGTAGTCAATGCCCAACAAAATGCTCTGGGCGGTTTTGACCGGAACCATTATCTCCTGGTCCTGATTCTGGGTCAGCCCTCCTCCTTTTTCTTTCATTACTCCGATAATGGTGAAATTGCTTTTTTTGATTTTAATCTTTTCTCCCAGAGGATTTCTGTCTCCGAAAAGGTCTTCGGCAATCTTGCTTCCCAGAACAGCCACTCTGGCCTGGGCTTCTTCCTCTTCTTTGGTGAAAAATCTTCCCTGCTCCACCTCGGCCTCTTCAACATCGATATATGACGAACCCGTGCCGACGAAATTGATGTCTGCCTTTCTGTCTTCCCAAACAACCCTGTCGTTTCCCTTGACGTATGAAGACAAAGCGACAATGGAAGGGTAATTGCTTTCCAGCAACGCCTCGCCGTCTTCGTATTTAAGGGTGGTGATAACCACTCCGAAAACGGAAGAAGGCGGACCGTTTTCTTCCGCCTTGCCCGGAATAATGCTCACCATGTTGGAGCCCATGCTCTTAACCTCGTTCAATATGAGGTTCTGGGCGCTGGTGCCAACGGACATGACGACTATAACGGCCGTCACCCCGATGATGATTCCGAGCATGGTTAAAAAAGACCGCATCTTGTTGCGAGCAATCATTTTCCAGGAACTGAGAACGGCCTCGAAAACGTTCATGTTATTTCAAAAGCTCTTTATTGTTTTTAGACGACTGCCTCTGCTCCACTCCGTAGTCGCTGACAATCAGCCCGTCTTTGATGTTTATAATCCTTTGGGCGTACTCAGCCGTATATTTCTCGTGCGTAACCAGAACAATCGTGTTGCCGTCGCTGTTCAAATCTTCCAAAAGCTTCATTACCTGAAGTCCGGACTTGGAATCCAGATTTCCGGTGGGCTCGTCCGCGAATATAACCTGCGGATTGTTAATCAGGGCCCGGGCAATGGCCACTCTCTGTTTTTCTCCGCCGGACAAGCGATTGGGCGTGGAATCAAGCCTGTGGCTCAGCCCGACTTGCTCCAGAATTTGCTTGGCTTTTTTGATTCTTTCCGCTGCGGAAATGTCGGTATAAACCAAAGGAAGCATGACGTTCTCCAGAACAGAAGTCCTGTTCAAAAGATTGAACGACTGAAAAACGAACCCGACTTTGTCGTTTCTCATCTCCGCCAGCCGGTCGTCATCCAGCCGGCTGACGTCTTTGCCTTCAAAAAAATACTGGCCCGAGGTAGGCTTGTCCAAAAAGCTCAGAATGTACATCAGGGTTGATTTCCCGGAACCGGAAGGACCCATGATGGAAACAAACTCTCCTTTTTCAATGTCAAAAGTTATTCCGTTCAAAACCTTGGTCACCACGTCTTCGGCCCTGAATTCTTTTTTTATATCCTTGATGCTGATTAACATGCTAGTCCAGAGTTTTTAAAACGACTTCGTCTCCCTGTTCCGCGCCGGAAAGAATTTCCACGTTCCCGTCATCTCCCTTCATTCCCAAAACGACTTCTTTCTCAACTATTTGCCCGTTTTCCAGCACCCGGACATACTTTGTTCCGTCTTTGCTCAAAACCCCTCGGCTGGAAACATATAAGATATTGGAGCGGAAATCTGTCTTAATCAATATGTTGGCCGTCATGCCGGACTTTACTCTTTCATCGTTGTTGTCATCCAGGGTCACTTTCACCTTGTAGTAGACAACGTCCTGAATCTCGGTTGAGGCCAAGTCAATCATAACCACCTTTCCGCTGAATTTAACGTCCTTGCCCAGGGCGTCGAGCGTTATCTCGGCTTCGTCATTGGTCGATATCTTGACCACATCGGTCTCGGGAACATCAACCTCTATCTCATAATGAGGAGACAGCATGTCTATCATGGCCTCGGCCGTGGATACGGACTCTCCTTCTTTTTTGTAAATCTTGGTTACTACGCCGTCAATGGGAGCCCTGATAACGGCTTTGTTCCTGTTGGCGATTGCCTGGTCCAGGGCGGCGCGGTAAAAAGCAAGGTCAACTTCCCTGGGAGGAGCAATCAAAGAATTGTAATTGGCCTGCTGAACCTCCAAAGCGGCCTGGGCCGAGGCAACCGTTGCTTCGGCCTTGCTGATATTGTTGTTGTTCTGGGTTTTCAAAACGCTGATGTCGTTTTGAAGGGAAGATATGGTGGTCTGGGCTGTGGAAATGTACGCCTTTTGGTTGTCCAAATTGGTTTTGTCCGCGGAAGTGACTACTGAACCGTAGGCCGAGTTGGTGCAAACATCCCTGACCACGGTCAAAGAGCTCAGGACTTTGCTCAGAACAGCGACCATCTGGCTTACGGCCGCATCAATGTCTTCCTGCTTGTTGCTGCTCTTGGCCGCGTCAATGTATGTCTTGACCTGGTTCATCGGCTCTTCAATGTTGTATTTTTCCTCGTCCCTGACCCTCAAGCTTTCCTGGCTGCTGCTGTAGAAATAGGTTTGCTGAATCGTGGTTACGGCGCTGTCAGCATTGTAAATCTTGATATAGGCGTCGTCCAGAGCTGTCAGGGCGTAAGAATATTTGGCTTCCAGGCTTTTCTGAGCCAGGTCCACGGTCTCCTGAAGCGTCTTATCGGCCTGGTCCAAAGTAATCTGGGCGGAATCAACCTGCTTCTGGGCAACGGCAATCTGCTGGTCAGTGGCTCCGGCCAATTTCTGGTTCAGAGTGGCCTCGGCCTGGGCAACGGCGGAATTCAATTCAGTCAAAGAAAGATTGGCCAGCCAGTCGCCGTCCTTGACCTCTTCCCCTTCTTCAACGTAAATTTTTGAAACCCGTCCCATAGCCTCGAAATGCAAGGAAAGATTTTGGGCGGACTCGATTTTTCCTGTTGCGTCAACCGTCTGCGCCAAATCACCCCTTTCCACCTTGACTGTTTCGTACTGGGGGGTTTTTGATTTGCCGAAAATCTGGAAAACCCCGATAACAACGACCAGAATAACGACAATCAGGATAATTATGCTCTTTTTTGACATATTTTTTTATTTAGAATTATTTTCTCAATAATACTACTTTTTACGGGGATTGGCAATATACAAAAACCGCGCCCGTAAAGGGCGCGGCTTGGTTGTTTAAATCAATTACCAGCTCTGCCTTCTGTCTCCGCCTCGATTAAAAGGTCGGTCTTCCTTAGGCCTTGCCTCATTGACGGTCAAACTTCTGCCGTCAAATTCCTTACCATTGAACATTTCAATAGCGGTTTGAGCTTCCTCATCGCTTGCCATTTCCACAAAGCCAAATCCTTTTGACCTTCCGGAAATCTTGTCCATGATAATGGTAGCTGACTCAACTGTTCCAGCCTGAGAAAAATATTCCTTCAGAGCTTCGTCAGAGGTGTTGTAAGACAATCCTCCAACATACAATTTTTTTGCCATATTTCCTAAACACAAATTTAAATTATTCCGCAAGTCGACCCAGGTTCTGCCTTCCCAGTACACTTAAATTTGTGTAAGGAAACATAAACTTTAACTTGCTTTATGATAAATTACACTATTTCCTTTAAAAAGTCAAATGCTATTCGTCGAAATTGAACACCTTTTCTATCTTCTCCTTGAAAACTTTAGCCACCCCGTAAGCCAGCCTCAGAGAAGGAACGTACTTGCCCTGCTCCAAAAAAACGATTGTTTCCCTCCTCACCCCGACTTTTTTGGCAAGTTCTTCCTGGGTCAGCCCCATTTTCGCCCTTAATTCCTTGATTCTCGTTTTCATAGCATTAAATCTTCTTTTCCGGAATAATAGAATCTGAATAAAATGTTCAGGAATATCATTCCCAGAATCAAAAGACCGAGCAAATCTCCGATAGCCGTCTTAAAAGGATTGAAATAGTTTATCCACCACAAAATCAATACGGCCATCAGGGTTATTTGAAAAGAAGCGGCCAGGGCGGTGTAGGAAATCTTTTTGGTCCTCTCGTCCTGCTCCGGCCCGTCGCCGTATCTTTTGTACCTGATTAAGCTTGATAAAAGCAGGGACAAACCGGCCGCGAGCATTATGGTGAAACTGAAAGAATCAAACCTTGAAGCAAAGCTTCCCAGCAAGAGAGCGATTCCTCCGACAATACCGAACAAATGTCTTTTTTTCATGCGACAATAATGTTATTATTATATTTCTTATGTTATATCATTCTAACACCATTGTCAACCTTTTTACTTATTCTGCTTCCTTTTCTGCCTTGTTCTTTCTATCTCGCTCAAATACTGCTTTCTCAATCTTACGCTGTTCGGCGTTATCTCCAGATATTCGTCTTCGTTCATTATGCTCAATCCCCTTTCCAGAGTAACCGGCAGGGGCGGAGTCAGCTTGATGGCCTCGTCAGAACCCGACGCCCTCATGTTGGACAATTCCTTTCCCTTGGTCGGATTGACGTTCAAGTCGTTCCCTTTGGAAACGTTGCCGATGACCATTCCTTCATAGACATCATCGGCGTGGCCTATGTACAAAACTCCTCTCTCCTGCAATCCCCAGAGAGAAAATCCCGAGGCCTTTCCCGTAACCATTGAAACCATGGAACCGACAGACCTTTTGTCTATTTCTCCCACATAGGGCCTGAATCCGATTACCCGGGTGGCCAAGAGGCCTTCTCCGCGGGTATCGATGACAAAATCGGGCTTGTATCCCAGCAATCCCCTGGTCGGCATCTCGAAAACCAGCCTGACGTGTCCCTGTTCCGGCCTCATTTCAATCATTATGCCTTTTCTTTTGGAAAGCTTTTCAATGACTATGCCCGACATGTCTTCGGGAACGTCGATAATGACTTCTTCAAACGGCTCCAGTTTTTTCCCGTTTTCCTCCTTGATAATCACCTGGGGCTGGGAAACCTGCAGCTCGTAGCCCTCCCTTCTCATATTTTCCAAAAGCACGGCCACATGCAGTTCTCCCCTTCCGTAAACCTTGTAATGGTCTGTTGAAGAAAAATCAATCTTCAGGCCGACGTTGATTTCCAGTTCCTTTTTAAGCCTTTCTTTGAGCTGGCTGTTGGTTACGAACTTGCCGTCTCTTCCGGAAAAAGGAGAGTTGTTGACCAAAAAGTTCAAAGAAATGGTCGGCTCGTCTATCTCAATGACGGGAAGGGCTTCCTGCTCCGGGTCAAGACAGATTGTTTCTCCTATAAAGATGTCGGCTATTCCGGCAACCATGACCACGTCTCCGGCGCCGGCTTCTTCGGCTTCCCTCCTGTCCAGTCCGTAAAAAGTGAACATCTTGATTATCTTTGCTTTTCTTATTTCATCCTTGACTCCTTTGACGTAAACCTCGTCTCCTTTCTTGATTGTTCCTTCATATATCCTGCACACGGCCAGTCGGCCCAGGAAATTGTCGTAAGCGAGATTGAAAGGCTGAGCTCTCAAGGGCTTGCTCATCAGTTCTTCCGAAGACGCCGAGGGAACCTTTTCCAGAATCAAGTCCAGCAAAGGGGCCAGGTCTTTTGACTTGTCTTCCAGTTTTCTTTTGGCCACTCCGTCGCGGCCGCTGGCGTAAACGACGCTGAAGTCAAGCTGTTCGTCATCAGCTCCCAAGTCAAGAAACAATTCAAAAACCATGTCCTTGGCTTCTTCTGGCCTGGCCGCGGGCTTGTCTATTTTGTTAATCACCACGATGGGCTTTAGTCCCAGCTCCAAAGATTTCTTTAAAACGAACTTTGTCTGGGGCATGGGCCCTTCCTGGGCGTCAACCACCAGAAGCACGGAATCGATTGAGCGCAGAACCCGCTCCACTTCGGAGCTGAAATCAGCGTGGCCCGGCGTGTCCACTATGTTGATTTTAGTATCCTTGTAAAAGACAGACGCATTCTTTGAATAAATGGTGATGCCTCTTTCTTTTTCCAGCTCGTTGGTGTCCATGGTAAACCCTTCTTCAACCGTTCCCGTCTGCTTCATCAGAGCGTCGGTCAGGGCGGTCTTGCCGTGGTCCACGTGGGCGATGATGGCTATGTTTCTTATTTCCATAATTTAAAAAAATCTGCCGAGAAGGCAGAAAGCTTCTTTTGATGTATATGTGGAATATATAATAAAAAGGGAAATTTGTCAAAAAAATTACAGCCAGGGGGCTGTAAATCAGCAATACTTCATTGTCTCCTTCTTCGGATTAAAGGACCCGTGCTCGACGCAACGGGTATTCGGACAGTCATAGCAGAATTGGTCGCATTGCACTTTGATTTCGGGGCTGTAGAATCGGGGGTTGTTAATACACCACCAGTTTGTGCACTTTTTGCATCCGTAAAGAGAATCCTTGGACGGACAGCCGGATTTGCCGCAAGACAAGCAGCAACCGACGCATTCGTTCCTGGCCATGAAAAGTGTTGCCTTCATCTTACTCCTCCTGCTTTTCAATTAACTGCTTTCTTTTTATACGTTTGGGCGATATTTGTCAAATAAGCTAAACAAAGGTGATTGCCTCTCCTCTCTTTTTTCCCCTGCCCGTTCTGCCTATTCTGTGAACGTAATCGTCATAGGTGGCCGGAAGGTCGTAATTGATGACATGGCTGATATTGTCTATGTCCAAGCCCCTGGCCGCCACGTCAGTGGCCACCAGTATTCTTCCCTGGCCTCCCTTGAAAAAGTCTATGGCTTTTTTTCTTTTGACCTGGGTCTTGTCTCCGTGAATCGATTCCGCTCTGAATCCTTTTTTGATTAAATCTTTGGACAGTTTTTCCACTCCGTGCTTTGTTCTTCCGAAAATGAGAATTTTGTTGAAATCTTTCCTGTTAAGCATTTCGCACAAGGTTTCCAGTTTTTTGCCTCCCTCGCCAGCTCTGACTATATCCTGGTTGACGTTGGCCGAAGCTTCCCTGGTTTTAACCGAAATCTTGGCCGGTTCTTTCAAGAATTTTCTGGCCAAGGCCTCTATTTCACTGGGAATGGTCGCTGAAAAAAGCAAGATTTGCTTCTGGGCGGGCATCTGCTCCATTAAATATTTCATGTCGTTGATAAAGCCCATGTCAAGCATTCTGTCCGCCTCGTCCAGAACAACCGTTTTGAAGCGGGACATGCTCAGTGCTTTTCTCTGAACCATGTCTTTGATTCTGCCCGGAGTGCCTATGACGAAATCGTTGTTTCTTTTTAAGCTGTGGAACTGGGCGCCGACGCTCGTTCCGCCGATACAGACAACCGAATACAGATTCAAGCCGACGGAAAAATCCCTGAACTCTTTTTCAATCTGAAGAGCCAGCTCCCTGGTGGGAACGATGATTATGGTCCTGTTCTCCCTGCTTAAAAGTGATTTGTTGATTGCTGGAATCAAAAAGGCCGCTGTCTTTCCCGTGCCGGTATTGGCCACTCCGACCACGTCTTTTCCTTCCAGAATCAAGGGGATTATCTTGTCCTGAATCGGAGTCGGGTCCTGGTATCCCTTGCGGGCAATGTTGTTTTTCAGTCTCGTCTCCACCTTAAAATCAGCGAACTGGTAAGTGGGCTGGTAAGCTGTTTCTTCCTCGTCAGGAGTGCTTTTCTGGACAAACCTGGAAACGTCTATTTTATTGGCCGAAAAAGCGCTTTTCCTTCTGGGAAAGCTTTTCTTTCTGAAAGCCGGACGCGTTCCAAACCTGTTGAATCTTCTGTTTTGCATGTTTTTTTAATAAAAAAAGCGGGGTCCCTTAATACAGAGACTCCGCCCTTAGTGTCTCAATATCTTTTGTACGTTATGACTATATTACATTTAAGATAAAATGTCAATAGCAGAATCAACGCTTCTTGTTCTTTCTCATTGAAAAAAGCTTAATCACCTTGGATATCCTGGCCAAAAAGAAAATCGCCGCCACTTCAAGAGTAATCAAGGCCGCCTCGGATATGCATCCCAAGGGCTTGCCCTCCAAAGAAGTGCTGTAATAGTCCTTGGTCCAGAAATTAATGACATAGAATAAAAGGGTCAGGCCTATCCAGGAATAAAGGAAGAACTCTCCGGCTCTTCGCGTTTCTTTTTCTCCCAGCCACCTCAGCAATTCTTTGTGGGCCGAATAGATGAATAAAACTCCTACGTAAAAGAACCCTATGCGGGAAGGAAAAAAGTTGCCCCGGCTGAAAAACTCTATCACTACCATGGCCATGGCGACAATGGTAATGATGGCGCAGGCTATAAACAGGTTCCTGTTGATTACGGCCTCCACCTTTCTTGTGTCCACCAAACACTCTTCAAATGTTTTTGCCATATTGTCTCTTTTTAATAATTAAGTTGCTGCCACCCTTGTTCCAGGCCGAACCTTAAAAGCGTTTGGAAAACAGTGGGGTCCAGCAAGTAAATGAGGGCGAAAGAGCTCAAAAAAATAATCACGGCCAGCCATTTGGTGTATATGCCGTAAGTCCTGACAAAGAGAACTATTGAGAGAATGGCGACGATTGCCGGCCCGACAATCTTCAAATCGCCCAAAGGCACGAGATAGCCGCCTATGGTTGTTTCGGTCATGTTTAAAAGAGAAGCCAGGTTGAAGTTTATGTTAAAAACAATCAAAAAAATCTCCAAAGTGAAGATTAGCAGAAGAACCCAGGAAGCTGCTTTGGTGGACACGCCCTCGGTTCGGTAAACCTCGTAGATGACCGCGGGCAATAAAAATCCCACCAGAATCAGGGGATTGTGCTTGAAAAAAGCCCATACGACGCCGACAATCGCCAATAAGGTTAAAATTGCGCAAATGAGCGCCGCGTATTTGGTTGGTTTGGCCATATTCGTTAATCAATATTATTATCTTCTTTCATTATATATCTTGTCTTGAAAATAGTAAATACGCGGGCAAAAAGAAAAAAGGACGATTCGTCCTCTTTAATGTCGCAGGGGTGGAAAAGAACCTCTGTGCCTGACAAAGTTCACTGTCGTGGCCCGGCCATTATCTATAAGAAATTCTTCCAGAGACCTCTCGTCCAGATGCTCGTTATCTCCCTTTGTTTTGACTGCTCCCCTGGCAACCCATTCTCTTACGGTAGATACGGGCAAGCCCAAATCACTGGCAACTTCGCTGATTAGGCAACCCTTACCTCTTACCGTAATGGAAACAATCTTTGCAATCGGGTCCCGGCGAGAACCAGAGCCTCTGCCTTTGTCGGAATCGTCATCAGGCCGGGGGTATACCCTTGAATCGATGTCGTCGCTTTTGCCCTGGTCAGGCCTTGGTGTTTCATCTCCGCCTTCTCCAGGTCCTTGGATATCCTGGTCCTGACTTGTGTCTGGGGCTGAACCCGCATCAGGATCATTGGGACTTGCTCCTGCTCCTGTGTCTGTGTCTGTGTCTGTGTCTGCGCCAGGAATTGGGCCTGAGTCAGTGTCGCTCGGGCCTGTATCTGCTCCTGCTCCTGCTCCTGTGACGTCTGGATCCGGACTTGAGCCTCCTGAATTGTCGCCAAAACCTGTGTCTGGGTCAGGATTTAAGTCTGCGCCCTCTCCTCCTGGTCCGGGAGGAGTTCCTCCTTGTCGGCCAAGAGACGCATCGAAGCCTTCCACCTTAAGAAGTTCCGGAATCCTTTCGAGTTGTTTTGGGTCAATCAGCCAGCCTTTTGCCCATCTTTTTGCCGGCAGGTCTTCCGACCTGATCAATTTAATGATATCCTCGTAAGGAACCTTCGCTTCTTTTGCAAATTTTCTTCCGGGCAGCCAGCCGGTTGTATCGATTTTTTCCGGCTTTTGATCCTTCTTTTTGCCCACCTCAAAGGATGTGCCCAAAAGCGAATTCAAAACTTCCTGGATTAAAACCGCATGCTTTTTAAGGTCTCCTACGCGGACCACGTATTCTTCCTTATCAGGAATCTTGGCCGCTGATTGGGATAAGCCGACAACCAGAGGAGTGATATTGCAGCCACTCACCTCTTTAAGCTGTTTTACGGACACCCATGATTCGTTTGGTCTTCCTTCTAACAGATTCACAACAACCACCTCCTTTTTTGATTTAAAAGTGCCGTTTTCGGTCACAATCGCTCGCAGCGATTTAATTAAGGTATAGAACAATAATTAAGGATTGTCAATCTTTAACTTCTTATTAAAAAATGGTAAAAATAAAGCAGCCCTTTAACTTTTTACAAGGGTGAGTATCGATGGAGAAAAAGCGATGCACAAAGGATTAAGGCTAATGATTATTGCACTGATCATGGCCCTCGCTCTCATTTGTTGCGTTCCCGGATTTGGTGCGGCAAGCGACGTTAAAGCACCCATACTCGCCCCACCAGGCAGCGCAAGAAAAGACGAGCCTGACCCATGTCGCCGTAGATTCATGGAACAAGGAACGGGTCCTCCCGATTCCGTAGTCGTTTCCATGACAGCCGATCCGTGCACAATGTACAACCGAGAGAACATGCTATGCGCCCGAACCGAACTGGTCCTGACACCACCTGACTATGTGACAGACCATATCACCCAAATTCCAGGACCCCCGGGGTCTGCTCTGACCTAAGCTACGACGCCCCGTCTGTAGAGCTGTTAAGCCAGCAAAATCTTAAGCCAGAGAAAAGACCAAACACAAAAGGAGGGCAATGCCCTCCTTAAAATTGCAACAAAAGACTTAAGCGGTCTTTTTTGTTTTTAAAATAAAGGCCGTATTGATATAATACGGCCTATGCGACTATTCGGAAAGCGCATGAGGGCTTGGCTGTTCTGGCAACCACTCTCCCGTTGCGGTCATTCAGCCGGCAAAGTGTCGGCAGCCCGTCCAGCAGAGAAAGGCATAATTCCGGGTCGTTCTTCTTGTGCTTGTACCTGGACTCAACGGCCTGCAGGCAATACCTGGACAGAATATTGTTGGTCTGGATGGCGTAAGAAATGGCTTCCGCCACGGTAAGAAAAGGACAATCGTACCGCAACTCGTTAATCCTGACATCAACCAGCCAATAGCATCCTTGCGGCATTTGGTAGCTGTAATTGTTTTTGATTCTGGTCAGCGGAACGCTGTTCTGGCCGAAGCCGTTTTCGTTTTCCAGCATTTTCATTAAAATCGAGGCATTGAAAACGCTTTCATCGATAACCGGCACCAAGGGCAGATACTCCGCCGCCGGGTTTTCCCGTATCGGAGTTTCCGAGGCTCTTGTTACGGCCCAACCCTTTTTGCTTTTCAAAACAAGCAGGGCTTTGTCAGCTTCTTCCTCTTTAACGTCTCCCTCGTCAATCAGACGCCTTAAGCATGCCTCAAGAACAAACAATTGTTCGTTGGCAACGGCCAAAAGCTCTGTTTGAGAGTAAAATCTTTGCTCCCTGAAGAGTTTCTCGATTTCCGCGAAACACTCGTCCAATTCGTTGGTCGGCACTTTCTTAAGGTAAAAAGCAACCGACTCCACCGCCTTTTGAATGGCGTACAAATTCTCTTCCACAGCTTTTTTGGGGATAATAATGACCTCCTTTGTCAATGAACCACGGCTCAACTATAGACAAAAACAATCGATGCGTCAAATAAAAAAGGGTCCTAATCAGCTTTTTTTAAAAGCGACAGGGCCCAGAGTGCGCCGAGGAAGATAAGAATAAACGATAAGGTTTTCCAAAGAAAATCAATCAACGATCCTCTGGTCAGGCCAATGGGGACAAGCCCCATCACGACAACCAGCACACCGAGAAAATGAAGCCGTCCAAGATTGTTGTTTATCGTTATAGTTGTCCACAACGCATCAATCAATACGCAGACCAACAAAATGGCCAGCCCGAACATGAATGTCGGATAGAACACCATAAACAGAGACATCCCCGCTACAAGCATTACCATCCCGACAATCGCGACTTTAGCCGAAAAGTTTAAATCCAAACCGTATCCGCTCCTTGCCAAACTAGGTTGTTAAAGTTGGCTGAGGTTAAAATAACACGTTTCGGGGAAAAGTCAACCGCCAATACAAAACCGGCCATTTCTGACCGGTCCTTTGATTACCATCCCGGAGACTGGCAGGCGTCGTCAACTACTTGCTGCAAGCCCTTGTCGTTTCCAAACATTTGGTCAAGAGTGTCCGTATTCAAAGTTCCTTTGGGGAAATAGCAGTCCATGTCCAAAACATTGTTCAGTTTTCTCTGAAAATGACATTTCTCGTTTTCCACCCCAAGAATCGTTATCTCGATGGAAGTTGTGTTGTCCGACCCCATCATTTTGGTGGTTACGGGCAGACACCCGTTCATTCTGTTTATGAAACACATGGGGCTGTCGGTCTCTCCGCAATTAACCATTTCTTCTCCCGTCCCTCCAGTTTGCTGGTTGCCGCCGGCTCCTTCCTGCCCTCCTTTGTTGTTTAAAAAGAAAAACACTCCCCCGCCTATAATCAAAACGGCTATTACGATATATATGATTTTATTGTTCATTGTTTTTTAACAAAAACAATTATTAATTTTGTCGACTTTATTAAATAATTTCTCCCACATTCTTTTTCCATTCTTCGAAAGAAGAATGAACGACCCGGCCGGCAAAAAGCTGACGGATCAGTTTAAGCTCCGGAATCCTGCTTATCGCGTTTTTGTATTTCAAATAGTCGGGCTTTTCCAAATCCTCGTCCTTGAGGTATATGGGCTCTCTCCTGAAATTGATGGCAATCATGCACCGATTGATTTTTTTGACCAAATCGTCAACTTTCTCGCTTTCAGGAATTTTGAAGAAATAACTGGCCTTACCCCCGCCCTCTGCGGTTGACGCCGACTCCATGGCGATAAACTCGCCTTTCTTGGAGCTCACCGGCACCAGGAACCAAATGTATTCACCGGTTAAATCGCCCATCAAATCGCGCTTTATTCCGAGAAAAACCTGCTTGGTTTTGGACAGAGACATCAAATAATCGTAAGATTCCTTGATTTCCAAATCAGCCAATTTTTTCTCCAAGCTTGACCAGATTGAAGAAGAAACCCTGTCAATCGCGTCCCGGCTCACTGCCCGGCCGTCTTTCAAAAGCTCGCTTGCTTTCTTAATGGTTAAGGGGTCTGACTCTGGCAAAATTCCTTTAAGAATTGACTGGGTTTTTAGAGACAGCTCGTTCAAGGATTCTTTTATGGCCTTGCTCAAAGATTCGAATCTTTCTCCGAAATGAGACAGAGAAACCTCGGCATCTTCAACGACCATTGATACGGCGTAATCTTTTTCGGAAAAATCATTGATTTCGGCGAAAGAAATCCTGATTAAGTCCCCTTTTTCCGGCTTTATGGTCAGGCCGGTATCGGAAACTTCCACCTCCGCCTCTCCCGACGCTTCTTTTCCGTCTTTTCGATAAACGTAATTCCCTTTGAAACTGCCCTTGCCTCCCCCTTCTTTCATCAAGAGTTCTTTTTGAATTATTTCATGGCGAAACTTGGTCAACAGCCTGGCCAAATCGTCATATTGATAGCCCAGCTCGGAAATTATTGCTTTTCCTCCGCCTTTAAGGGATAAATTGATTTTAAAATCTTCAGCGACCAGCTCGCCAATATCCCCCAGCAGCAGGGGCGTGGCCTTGCCGCTTTCCGAAAGAATGGAAATTTTTTCTTCGTCAAGGGCAATCTTTGCCTGGCCCGATTCGATTTCGTTCCCTGCTCCGTCAGTCAAAACAAACCTCCCGTCGGCTTCAAGAACGACTTCCGGCTCTTTCTTCTTTTTTTTCTTTTCTTCTTTATTTTCGCCCGTCTGCTTAAGAGCCGACTGCATCAACTTTGCATATTGCTCATTGTTGTCCATATGTTTATTTTTCTTCCGTAAAAATTATTTCTTTGGAGCTTGATAAAAGCTTTAGCGCGGTTTCAGGCAGAACAATGCCGAACTGCTTGGCTGCCGGGTCGTCTTCATTGATTTCTTCCGCTGTTTTGTTGAACGCCTCTATACTGATAAGGGGTATTTTCTGGCTTTTTATCTTTGCCACCATGCCCGGCCTTAGGACGCCTGTTTTAAGGGAGCCGGAAACAACCAAGCCCTTGCCCGCGACTTTGAATATGTTCTGAGGGATGAAAATTGCTTGAGCCATGCTATTTCATTTTTTCTCCGCAATTGCCGCAGAATACGGTGTTGGCCGGGTTCTTGGCTCCGCATTTGGGGCATTTCTTGGATTCCAAAGAAGCGCCGCAATTATTGCAGAACTTGCCGCTTCCGGCAGGCTTTCCGCAGGCCGGACACAAGGTCTGCTTGGCTTCAATCTCACCGGTAAAAACCTGGGTGCCGGCTGCTTTGGCCGCTATGTCCTGGGCTTTTTTCTTTGCCCTGGACGCCGCCACCTCGATCGCTTCCCTGGGCGCGCACTTGACGCATAGATTGTCCTGCTCGTTCCAACAGTTTTCGCAAACCCACTGGGTGCACTTGGGACAGCGGTAAAGATGGGCCTTGGCCTCGGCCTGGGCTTTTTCCAGGGCCGCATCGTATTCCTTGCGCCACTCCGGCGACTTTCCTTCATGCTTGCCGGAAATCACATCAGTCACTTTTTCAATTCCGTATCCGACATTGTATTTCCCCGCCACTTGGGCCGCGGCGCCGAGAAGGCCGCCGACCGCTCCGAGGATTTTTCCTTTCTTGGTTGATTTGGCTTCGATAAACTTGGTCTTGTATCCCTCATTGCAGACAGCGCAGAAAAAAGTGAACTGGAATCCGGCATCCGTTGAATTATCGGCGAAATTATCTGTAAAAGGTTGTAGAGACATGTTTTTTAATCTTTTTACTTGTTATTCAAGGGCTTGCCGCACTTGATGCACTTGTCGCTTATGGGCGGCTGCTCCTGGCCGCAGTTGGGACAGGTTACCATCAAGCGGGCTCCGCAGTCTTCGCAGTGCTCTCCGAAAAACGTTGTTTTCCCGCAGAACGGACAGACTATTCTAAGATTCTGCTTGCATTTTGAGCACATCTTCCAGTCTTTTTCAATCGGCTCGTGGCATTTGGGACAACGGAACGGACCGAGAGGATTGACTTTCTCGCAATAAGGACAGGCAGTGGAATCCGGCGGAATCAGTTTTCCGCAGTATTTGCAGGTGTGCTTGTATCCTACTGTCGGCTTATTGGCCGCATCCGTGCCTGTCGCCGCGTAAGGAGCGGAAGGCTCTGTCTTTTCCCCGCCCTTGGAGTCGAAGAACGCCAAGTACCCGGGAACAGCAATGCCCACAACCGGAACTATTATCAAAATTCCGAACCAGTTGGGCTGCCCCCTTCTTTCGGCAATCGCCATCCAGACGATAATGGCCATTATTATGTTAACAATCGGAATCAGGAACAGAAGAATCCACCATAAGGGCTTCTGGGCAATGCTTATCATCAGGAAAATGTTGCCAATCGGAATCCAGGCCAGCCAAGGGTTGGGCGTGTTGGTCTTTTTGGCCAAAACCTGAAGACAGATGGCGAGGTAAACGTAGAAAGCGAGCCAGAGGAAAACATACCAGCCCGAGAACCAGCTCATGGCTAAAAGTCCTCTGAAGAAATCAAACGGATTGAAACCGCCGGGAGGCAAGGACTGGCAGGAAGAAGCGCTCAAGCATTGTTCTGCCTTGTCGCAATTTTCCGGCGCACAGGTTCTTGTCTGGAAAATTTCCGTCTCTTTGCATCCGCCCTGGCCGCATTCGGAACCAATCCAGGCCGAACACATGCATCCGCCCGTTGCCTTGGCGCATTTTCCGCTCTGGCACTTGTTTCCCTCTCCGCAGTAGACGGGCGTAG
>Ga0265297_10006585_pt1 | contig 16744 bp, 16 predicted proteins | sample Munlanlwell13791_FD_192502 | JGI IMG/M metagenome (GOLD analysis project Ga0265297, IMG submission 192502) | Leachate microbial communities from a municipal landfill in Southern Ontario, Canada - Leachate well 137-91 | ecosystem: Engineered > Solid waste > Landfill > Unclassified | place... | reverse complement strand
TTTAAAATGGATTTTGTCGCTTTGTTCAATAATATTTTAAACTATTCTCTCGGCAACAATACCAGGGATTTCTTGATCGCGCTTCTGGTATTTTTTGTTTCAATAATTGTCTTAAATCTTTTCCGAAAATGGGGAGTTTGGACTTTGAAGAAGATAGCCGATTACACTAAGAATAAATATGATAATTTTTTGGCCGACGCGATCCAAAAGGTCGGATGGCCTTTTTATATTATCTTTTCTTTGTTTGTGGCCGCTCAGTTTCTCAATCTGGATCCGCAGTTTACGAAATATTTTTACTTGTTTGTTTTTTTGGTATTTTTTTATTACGCCTTGCACATTCTCCAAACCGTGGTTGATTTTTGGTTTTTCCGCATCAAAGAGAGGGCGGACGAAGGGGATGAAGACTATGTACAGCTTGGAAAGTTTGTTCGAGCGCTTTTTAAATGGGTTTTGTGGTTTATTGCCATTCTTTTGATCTTACAATATTTTGGAATTAAGATCAGCGCCATCTTGACCGGGTTGGGAGTCGGTAGTGTGGTCATCGCTTTCGCCCTGCAAAATATTTTACTTGATATATTTTCTTTTGTTTCGATCTATCTGGACCAACCTTTTGTGGTCGGTGATTTTATTGTTGTCGCGGATGAGTCCGGAGCGGTTAAAAAGATCGGAATCCGCTCCACCAGGATCATATCATTGAAAGGGGAGGAAATGATTATTTCCAATCGAAAACTTCTCGACAATATAATCCACAACTACAAAAAGACCATTAAAAGAAGAAAAACCTTTGACCTCTATCTGGCGGAAGAGACTTCGGGTGAAAAATTGCGAGAAATGCTCGACGCTATAAAGAATATCATAAAAGCGGAAGACAGCGCGGAATTTGAGCGGGCGCATTTTAGCGACATCAAGGATCAGGCGTATGTTTTTGAAGTAGTTTACTTTGTCAATTCAAACGACTATAATAAATATATGGACGTCCAGCAAAATATCAATTTTAAGATCAAAGAGGCTTTAGATATAATGGGCGTCAAATTGGCAAAATCCTAATTAATAATTTTAAGCGTTGAAAAATGAAAAAGATTAAAGAAAAGGCCAAGAAGATCAAAGCGAAAAAGAAGCCGGCTCCCGCGTCAAAGCCGAAGAAGAAACCGACTAAAAAGAAAGCGGCAAAGGTTTTGAAAAAAAAGACAGCATTCGCGCCCAAAAAGAATAAAGCCGAAGAGGCTGATTTTTCCGCGAAAAGAGTGAAAATAAAAGTTGTGGGTATTGGCGGCGGCGGCGGAAACATAGTTTCCGAGCTTTCGAAAAAATTAAAGGATTTTTCTTCGCAAAAGATAGATTTTGTGGCCGCGAATACGGATAATCAGGCGCTTAATTCTCTTTCAAAGAACGTTCGAACTTTCGCTTTCGGCCAAAAACTGACGAGAGGCTTGGGTACGGGCAGGGACGTCGTTCTGGGCGAACGGGCCGGACGCGAAGACGCGGAAAAGATCAAAAGCATCTTTGCCGAAAATAAAGACTTGTATATCATAGTTTCATCGTTGGGCGGAGGCACGGGTACGGGCTCCGCGCCGATTTTCGCGAAGATCGCTAACGATCTCGGATTGACCGTCCTTGGAATATTTACCTTGCCCTTTGCTTTCGAGGGTAAAAAGAAGATGGACGCGGCCATTGATTCGCTTCACAAAATGAAAGAAAATTTGAACGCTTATATGGTTTTGCCCAATGAAAAGATATTCGGGCTCGCGAAAGAAGAAATTTCTTTTACCGATGCCTTAAATCTTTTAAACAGCCAATTATCAAGCTCTCTTGAGGGGTTATTGCGAACGGTCTATTCGCCCGGGCTTATAAATATTGACTGGGCGGACATAAAGACAATATTGGAGGGTAAAAAGAAGGTTGCCTATTTGAATATCGCCAAGAGCAAATCCAGCCAAAATCCGGATGATTTCGTGAAAAGTCTTTTAAAAAATCCAATCTTGGAATACAAATTTGAGAACGCGGATAATGTTTTGTTTAACGTGGAGGGATCGAAAAATCTGTCCTTGCAATCTTTGGCTCAGATCAGCCGAAAAATAAGCGAACTTGCTCCGAACGCGAAAATAATCTTCGGTCTTACTCAAAACCCGAAAATGAAAAACGAACTCAAGATCACGATCCTCGCGACCGCGAGTGAAGGGAAAAAGGAGGCGGAAAAAGGAGGCCCGAAAACAAAACCGAATTCCAAGAAAAAGAAAGCCAAATCTGATAATTTGAAAAACATTAAAACATCCGTTGATAAGGAAGCGGCAAATGTTCAAAAAAAAGAAGAAGACAAAGAAAAAGTAGAAAAAGAAGAAGCACCCGAAGCCGAGGAAAACATAAGAAGAAACGCGCTTGAAATAAAAGAAGCTGAAAGAAAAGCCATAGAAAAAGAAGAAGAGGATGAAAAGATATTCGAAATACCGGCGTTCCTCAGAAAAAAACCGAGATAATCAGACCAATTAATTATTTTTGATATGAAAAACGAAGTGAAGAAAGCGATCTTTCCCATTGCCGGACTGGCAACGAGATTTTTGCCGATATCCAAGGCGGTTTCAAAAGAGCTGATTCCTTTGGCTGATAAACCCTTGATCCATTATGTCGCCGAAGAGGCGATGCTATCCGGAATAAACCAAATCCAGCTTATAACTCGGCCGGGACAAAAAGAAGTTTTAAACTATTTTAAAAGAGATGTTAATTTGGAAAAAAGATTAGAGGAAAACAAGAAAGCGGAAGAACTTAAGGCGTTAAAAGATTTGGAACAGCTTTTCGGTAAAATGGAATTTTCCACGGCGTATCAGCGGAAAGCTCATGGCAACGCGGATGCGATATACAAAGCCAAGGATTTTGCCGGGAAGGAGCCGTGTGCCGTCAGTTTTTGTGACGATATTATTGATTCTGAGGTTCCGGCCTTGGCGCAAATGATAGAGGTCTTTAAAACGTGCCAGCGCCCGATAATGGCGCTAAAAGCCATGCCGGAGAAGGAGTTGTCAAAATACGGAGTGGTTGATTATGAAAAAGTCGCCAATAGTTTTTATAAAATCAAAAGATTCGTGCAGAAACCAAAACAGGGACAAGCCTGTTCCAATTTGGCTTTTTTGGGAAGGTTGATCCTAACCCCCGATGTTTTTGAGTTTTTGGGCAAACACAAGGAAATGATGGAAAATGATTATTGCATCGGCCAGGTTTTGGGAACAATGGCGGAAGAAGGCAAGCCGTTTTATGGTTATGAGATAAAAGGTGATTGGTTGGAGTGCGGGAACAAATCGTTATGGTTCAAGTCGTTTTTGACATTGCTCTTGAAAGATCCGAAATACAAAGACGATATTAAAAAGTTTTTGGCTGATTCAAAAATATTGCAATAATTATGATTTATGATGTGGCGATTATTGGGGGCGGTCCGGCCGGCATTACAGCCGGTATCTACGCGGCCAGGCAAAAAATGAAAGCAATTTTGATTGCCAAAAGTTTTGGCGGACAAATGGCGAATAAAGCGGTTGATATTGAAAATTATCCGGGTTTTGAAAAAATTTCGGGATTGGAATTAATTGAAAGATTTGAAAGCCAGTTAAAAAGCAAAGACGTGGAGATAAGAAGCGAAGATCTGCACGAGATCGATCTTGTGAATGATAATTTTAAAATAATCTTTGAGGACAGCGAATTTATCGAGGCAAAGACTGTGATCATCTCCGCCGGAGCGAAAGCCCGGAAGCTTGGAGTTAAGGGCGAGCACGAATTTATGGGGAAGGGGGTAAGCCATTGCACCACTTGTGATGGTCCCTTCTTCGAGGGCAAAGATATTGTTGTCGCGGGAGGAGGAAACGCCGGATTTGAGTCAGCTCTTTTTATGCGAAATTACGCGAACAAGATCTATATTCTGGAATATGGCGACAAGGTAAGGGCGGATGAAGAAAATCAGAAGAGGGTGAGAGAGAGCAATAAGATCGAAATTATTCTCAATGCCGATATTAAAGAAATAAACGGCGAAAATTTCGCGCAAGAACTTGTTTACATTGACCGAGCTACGGGACAGGAGAAAAAATTAGCCGTACGCGGAGTGTTTGTGCAAATAGGTTATGAGCCCGCTTCACACATCGTGGAAAATTTTGTCGATTTGAATTCAAAAAAAGAAATTATCGTTGACCATAATACTTTGGCGACAAAAACTCCGGGTTTGTTCGCGGCCGGAGACATTACGGACGGATTTTTAAAACAAGTAGTGGTAGCCGCCGCCGATGGTGCCAAGGCGGCGATGTCAGCTTATAAATATTTGGAAGCAAAAAATGGATAAAACATTAATACAATCCATAAAGGCGAGAGAGATATTGGATTCGCGCGGTAATCCGACCGTGGAAGTGGAGTGTGCCACGAGCGCGGGCGTTTTTGTTGATAGTGTTCCTTCCGGGGCTTCAACAGGCGAGAGAGAGGCCGTTGAATTGCGCGATCAAGGGAAAAGATACGGCGGTAAAGGTGTGTTGGCTGCTGTTGAAAACATAAATGATATCATCGCCCCAAAATTGCTCGCTAAGGACGCGAAAGACCAAGAGGAGATAGACAATATCCTTATAAAATTGGATGATACTCCGAACAAATCAAAATTGGGCGCGAACGCGACCCTCGCGGTTTCTATGGCTGTCTGCCGCGCCGCCGCGGGCTCGTTGGGTAAACCGCTTTACGCGCACATCGGAAGCATCGCGAAAAAAAGAAAAGAATTTTTTATGCCTCGCGCCTGCTTTAACGTGATAAACGGAGGAGCGCACGCCGGTAATGATATTGATTTTCAGGAATTTATGGTCGTGCCGAAGAGGGGTAGCTTTGAAGAAGATCTGCGAGCCGGATCGGAAATATATTATCAATTGAAGGGCTTCATCAGTCAGAATTTTTCTTCGTTAGCGATCAATGTGGGCGACGAGGGCGGATTTGCGCCGCCATTGACCGTTCCCGAGGTTGCGTTGGGGTTGATCGTGAAAGCGATCCAAAAATCAAAATATTTCGACGAAGTGGATATTATTTTAGACACGGCCGCTTCGCAATTTTACGCTAAGGATGGAACCGGCGGTTATTATAAAACGCAGATGGGTGTGTTTACCACGGAAGAACTTTTGAATTATTACGAAAACTTGATTCGCAATTATCCCATTATCGGAATAGAAGATCCCTTTGAGGAAAACGATTGGAAAGGATTTGTCCGAATTACGGAAACGCTCGGTAAAAATATTATGGTTGTGGGCGATGATCTCTTGGTCAGCAATTCAAAATATATTAAAGAGGCGAAAGAAAAAAACGCTTGCAACGCGGTCTTGTTGAAGCTAAATCAGATCGGTACGGTGACGGAATTGATAAATTCGGCAAAGCTGGCGCAAGATTATGGCTGGAAAATTATAATTTCTCATCGATCAGGAGAGACAACAGATGATTTTATCGCCGACTTGGCTGTGGGAGTTCACGCGGATTTTATAAAAGCGGGAGCGCCGGCGCGCGGGGAGCGCGTGGCAAAATACAACCGTTTGTTAAAAATAGAAAAAGATTTATTAAATATTAAGCATTAAACATTAGATATTATGGCCATCAGATTATTTACCACCCCAACCTGTTCCTATTGCGTTACTTTAAAAAAGTTTTTACAAGAACACGATGTTCAGTTTGAAGTAATTGATGTTTTAGCGGACAAAGAAGCTCAAGAAGAAATGGTTCAAAAAACAAACCAAATGACGGTTCCGGTTTTGGATATTAATGGCGAATTTATTGTCGGATTTGACCGAAGGCGTATAGTTGAGAGCTTGGGCCTGAAAGACGAAGATTAGTAGCTATTGACAAAAGTGTCAATATATGTGATTATTAAAACAGGAGTGATGAAAAATGTTCTTTAATAACCCGGTTTTTTCAGCGTATGCACAACCATTGGGAATGATCGGAGTATTACTTATGATCATTATTTTCATTGCGGTTGTGTTCATGCTTCTCGCGTTGCTTGCCGAGGCCGCAAAGCGTTTGCCTGTATCGTCGATGAAAAATTATGGCGAGAAAACGCCATTGTTCAACGAGAGCGATAAATGCAAGATTATCGGAATATCTGTTGCGATTATCGCGATTGGTAGTTGGGAATTCCTTGCGATAGGCGTTCCCGCCATAGTGCTACTTTGCCTGCGAAAGAGGGACTGTAAAAATCCTTCCGCGAAAAACATTTCGCCAATAACTTAGTTTACAGCTTTGTTTGAGGCGATTTTTTTATATATTGCTTAATATTCTTTTTAATAGTAAAATTAGCTCAAGATTATAAGTATAATTTTAATTTTATGCCTAAAAAAATCGCAATCAATGGATTTGGCCGAGTCGGCCGCTGTGTTCTCAAAAATATTATCGGCAACGAGCTTGATGTTGATGTTGTCGCCATTAATGACCTGGCCAATGCCGAAACATTGGCACACTTGTTTAAATACGATTCCGCTTACGGTATTTATGAAGGGGAAGTTTCTTTTGGATCTGATTATCTGGAAATAGACAGCAAGAAAATAAAATTGCTCTCAGAAAAAGATCCGGCGCAATTGCCTTGGAAGGATTTAGGCGTTGATGTTGTGCTTGAATGCACCGGATTATTTACGGACAAAGAGGGCGCGGGAAAACATATTGAGGCGGGTGCGAAAAGAGTGATTATTTCCGCTCCGGCAAAATCAGACGATATCCCATCGTATCTTTTGGGTATAAACGAAGACGAGTACAAAGATGAGCCGATAATAGATATGGGTTCTTGTACCACAAATTGCTTGGCTCCGCTCGTAAAAATACTGGAAGAGGAATTCGGCATTGCTAATGGATTTATGACCACCATCCATTCTTATACCAACGACCAGCGCATTTTAGACTTACCACACAAGGATCTGCGCAGGGCGAGGAGCGCGGCGGAAAATATTATCCCCACTACGACAGGGGCCGCCAAGGCCATCGGCAAAGTGGTGCCATCAGTCAAGGGAAAATTGGACGGTATTTCCATAAGAGTTCCAACACCTGTTGTTTCTTTGGTTGATTTGGTGTGTGAGCTTAAAAAAGACACAACAATTGAAGAATTAAATGGAATTTTCAGAGAAAGAGCGAATAACGGAGATTTTGAAGGCATTTTGTGGGCGGAAGAGAAACCGTTGGTGTCTTCCGACTATATTGGCAATTTTTATTCCTCAATCATTGATTTGCCATCCACTATGGTAAACAAAAATATGGTAAAAGTTTTATCCTGGTACGATAATGAGTGGGGTTATTCCGCTCGCTTGGCGGAAATGGCCGATTTCATCGCCCACACCCTTTAATTTTCTCAAAAAAATAAAACAAGCCAAATGTTTTAGCCCTGTAGTGTGCTTCGCTCTACTACAGGGCATTTTTATTTTTCATAAATTTTGTTATAATATCATCAATGAATAAAAAGTTATTCAAAGCTTTTACTTTAATTGAACTATTGGTGGTAATGGCGATTATTGGTATCCTTTCCGCTTTGGTCATTATTGGGATGAATTCAACAACGCAAAAAGCCACAATTGCCAAAGCGCAGGTGTTTTCCAATTCCTTGCGTAATTCTTTGATGGATGATTTGGTTTCCGAGTGGAAATTTGACGATGCGAGTAGTGGAAGTAGTATAGCCGCTGTTGATTCTTGGAATCGTATGAACGATGGAGATTTGGTTAATTTTGATTTTAATACTACAGACGGTTGGAGAACGGGAGCAAATTGTCTTTCTGGCAATTGCTTGCTGCTTGACGGAAGCAATGATTATGTGGATTGTGGGACAAACACCTCGCTTGATTTTGGTAATGGAACAATTGATAACCCCTTCACCTTGAGCGGATGGTTTAAAATGAGCGATATGACAAGAAAAGGACTAATGGGGAAATATGTGGTTAGTTATCAATACCTTCTTTGGCTTACAAGTGAAGATAAATTATCTTTTAGTTTATATGACGGTACTACCGCGTACATCAGAAGGTATTATAATGCACCCCTTACTAATTACGAAAATCAATGGATTAATATTGTTGCCACATATGACGGTTCGGAAAGTTCGGCTGGAATGAAAATATATCTTAACGGAACGAGAGCAGATGATACGACTGATAATGCGGGAGTTTATGTAGCAATGGAGCAATTGGGCGTTGCTTTTCGAATAGGGACATTTGGTGCAGGTGCTTACTACGTTTCCGGTTTAATTGACGATGCTCGTATTTTTGACGCTGCAATGCCAACCTCTCAAATCCAACAAAACTATTTTGCGGGACTGAACAAGATTTTTACCAAACAAATTATCAGTACAGCTGAATATCAAAAAAGAATTGCGGGATTAACATCAAACCATGCGAAAAATTAATGCATTCACTTTAATAGAACTTCTCGTTGTTATCGCGATAATCGGAATATTATCGGCTTTGATTATCGTGGGGATGAGTTCGACGACACAGAAGGCAACTATCGCCAAAGCACAGGTGTTTTCCAACTCTTTGCGCAATTCCTTGATGGATGATTTAGTTTCTGAATGGAAATTTGACGATGCGAGCAGTGGAAGCAGTATAGCCGCTGTTGATTCTTGGAGTGGCAATAATAGCGGCACCTTGACTAATTTTAATTTTGACACAACGGATGGATGGCGGACAGGAACAAACTGTATTTCGAATAACTGCTTGGCATTTGATGGCGGTAATGATTATGTAAATATTGGAGACCCGGCAAGTGGGAATTTAGATTTCGGGGTTGGTGATTTCTCAGTAGAAGCTTGGGTGTATTACACAGGGAGTACAGCAATTAATAACATTTATGGTTTTTTAACGAAAAGTGCGGGGGACAGCAGTCCCGGGTATTGGATGGGTTTTACAACTTATAGCGGTAATGGTGCAAATTTGAAACTCCTTTCCTCTATTACTAACGGAACATGGGGAAGCGGCAATATAGAAAATGGATCCTTTTTCTCTCCAAGTACCTGGCAATATATTGTTCTTACAAGATATGGAACAACTCTAAAACATTATCGAAATGGCGTTAGTGATGGTCAGGGTACCAAAGCGGGAGTTGGTGCAAACGTTGATAATGCGGTATCTCAAAACATAGGGAGATATGGAAGCGCATACTTTACGGGTTTAATAGATATAGTTCGGGAATACAGCGGAACCATACCAACATCTCAAATCCAACAAAACTATTTTGCGGGCATAAACAAACTATTCGCCAAGAGTATTATCACCGCGTCAGAATATAACCAAAGAATTTCCGACCTATCAAACAATTACGCCAAACAATAGTCTTTAGGACTTGAGGGCCCAAACATTGAGGAAACAAACAATGAACAAAAGCATAAAAACAGAAATAGCATTTACGTTAATCGAGCTATTAGTCGTAATAGCGATTATTGGTATTCTTTCAGCCTTGATCGTTGTGGGAATGAACGAAACAACAGAAAGCGCGAACATTGCCAAATCCAAAGTTTTTTCCAATTCCTTACGGAATAACTTAGCGTTAAATATTGTTGGGGAGTGGAAATTCGAAGGTCCAACTGGTGCCGGTCAAACCGTCACAACTCTTGACCTCCAAGATAGTTGGGGAGGACATAACAGCAATATAGTAATTAACGGAACCCCTATCGTTAAAGGAGGTAGTGATTGTGTTGTGGGAAAATGTTTAATCTTTAACAGTAGCACCGATTACGTGACTTGCGGGAACGGAGGAACAACCGACCTGAGTGTGTCTTCTGGAGATTCATTGACAATCGAAGTATGGGTAAACATTAATACTCTGGGAAGGAGTCATGCCATCGTATCCCAATGGAGGCCTTGGATTTTTTTCATAACAACCGCCAATAAATTGAATTTATATATCAGGAGTAATGGAGGAGATATTAGCGCCTCCGCAAACACAGCGCTCATTTCCAATAAATGGTACCATGCGGCCGTCGTATACACCAAGGCAAATCGCACAGCTACCTTTTATTTGAATGGGAAATCCGACGGAGCTCCCGTCTTTGCCACAGAGATGGATAGTTTAACTACCGGTAGGGTTCAGGTGGGGGGCTATGGTAATCTCAGTAATCTTTTAAGTGGAAAAGTTGATGATTTTCGAATTTATAATACTGCCATACCCACTTCCCAAATCCAACAAAACTATTTCGCGGGATTAAATAAAATGTTTGCAGGAAATCAAATCAATCAAATAGAATATAACCAACGAATCACTGAATTAGTAAATAATTACGCCAAAGAATAATGTTTGCGCCTTTAAGGTTCAAACATTGAAAAAATGGATAAACATATTAAAAAACAATTAGCGTTTACATTGATAGAACTATTAGTAGTAATAGCGATTATTGGTATTCTCTCAGCTTTGATCGTCGTGGGGATGAGTTCAACAACACAGAAAGCCACAATAGCCAAAGCGCAGGTGTTTTCCAATTCATTGAGAAATGCCTTGATGTCAAATATGGTTTCGGAGTGGAAGTTTGACCAAGTAGATGTTCCTACTTCTGGAAAAACTCCGGATTCTTGGGGAACAAATAATGGTACGCTCGTGGACGCATTGGGAGCTTGCGACGTAAGCCATTGCCCTCAATGGGTTGCTTCTTGTGTTTATGGAGGTTGTTTTAATTTTGATGACACGGGTGATTATATTGATTTAGCTTCTATTATTTCGTTGAGCGGTGAATTTACTGTTGGTATCTGGGCATACCGAGATACAAACAATACTTATGATTTTATAGTCGGAAACAGCGGCAACGATTGCAAAATAGGCTTTCATAGTAGCAACAAAAAAATGTTTGTTAGAATAATCGCTGGTGGCACGTCGGACAGTTCAAGCTCTGGCGAGATTTTAATTAATACGTGGAATTATATTGTGATAACAAGAAATTCAAGCAATAAAGTAGATTATTATCTTAACGGTGGTAACGCTCTAAGGCTATTTAGTGATGTCGCTCAGGTTGGGAATTTCGAATTTAATCGTTTGGGTAATGATAGTGGCAATTATTATGATGGTAAAATAGACGAGATTCGCGCTTTTACCGCTGTCATACCCACCTCTCAAATCCAACAAAACTATTTCGCGGGGTTAAGCAAGATTTTTGCCAAACAAATTATCCGTACAGCTGAATATCAAAAAAGAATTACGGGATTAACATCAAACTATGCGAAAAAATAATGCATTCACTTTAATTGAATTACTTGTTGTTGTCGCGATAATCGGTATTTTGTCTGCTTTGATTGTTGTGGGAATGAGTTCAACTACGCAGAAGGCTACGATCGCCAAAGCGCAAGTGTTTTCAAATTCATTACGTAATTCGCTAATGGACAATTTAATCTCGGAGTGGAAATTTGATGACGCGAGCAGCGGAAGCAGTACGGCCGCTGTTGATTCTTGGAGTGGCAATAATAGCGGCACTTTAACTAATTTCAATTTCAACACTACTGATGGCTGGCGGACGGGAGCGGATTGTATCGTGGGTAATTGTTTGCTTTTTGATGGGACCAATGATTATGTCGGGGCCGGCAATGGATCCGGATTTAATAATCTTACCGCTTTTACTATAGAATTTTGGGAAAAAACTGCAACTCCAAATAGAGATTTTATGCAAAAAGCGGTAGCCGCTGGAAATCAAAGAAGTTTTGGTGTAAGTATGCCAGCGTCGGGAATTACCGAATTTCGAATAAGTCCCGATGGTGTTTCGTGGTCAGGATTTGAGGTGGGGTCAGTTAATGTTGCGGATAATAAGTGGAACCATATAGTAACTATATATTCCGGAACCCAGCTAATGATCTATGTTAATGGTGTAAGAGATACACCTCCCGCAAGTTATAGTGGTGGGGTCTTTACGGCGGTAGCTGATTTTAATATAGGAACCAGTTATTTTATCGGTCCCTTTTTGGGATATTTGGACAATATTCGATTTTATGATTCTTCCGTATCAATGTCCGAAATAAAACGAAATTATTATTCTGGTTTGAATGATTTATTGTTTGGCAACGGAATCACTCAAAGAGAATATAGTGATCGCATCGCAGAGTTTAATGCTTATTATGCTAAAAAATAAATTAAAATTGGCATTTACATTGATCGAGCTATTAGTTGTGATAGCGATTATTGGTATTCTTTCCGCGCTGATTGTCGTTGGGATGAGCAATGCGACAGAAAAAGCAAGGATTGCTAAATCTCAAGTTTTTGCTAGCTCATTGAGAAATGCCTTAATGTCGAATATTGTCGCGCAATATACCTTTGATGATATTGATTCTTCTGATTATGATCCGACCACAAAAGTACTCAATAATGACGCTGGGAATGTTCCTGATTCTTGGTTGAGCAACGAGGGTAGGGCTTACGGGGGCCCCACATTAAAAGAGGGAAATGATTGCGTTTCGGGAAAATGTTTATCATTTGATGGAACAGATGATTATATCAATTGTGGAAGCGGAAGTACTTTGAATATCAGTAATTTTATTACAATTAGCGCGTGGGTTAAATATAATACAACTACCACACCTTTTGTTGTTTGGGCCAACGATTTATATCGTTTTGCTGTTGGAAGTAATCATAGCGGTGCATCTACAGTTGACAGCGTTGCTTTTACTCAAACAGGCATTCAAATTGTTGCCCTATCTCAATCAAGCGTTGTTGTTCCCAATATGTGGACTTACATAACATATACAAAAAATGGGAGTGGTGCAACAAATAAATTATACATTAATGGCATACTTGCTTCGCTTACTACTAACTCCCTTTATGACTATAGTTCAGCGGGGACTAATTATATTGGGAAATTTGCAGGTACTCAAAATTTTAGTGGCCCAATAGACGATGTCCAGATATATAGCGCAGCTATTCCCATCTCTCAAATTCAGCAAAACTATTTCGCGGGACTAAACAAATTATTTGCTAAAAACCAAATTAATCAAATAGATTATCAACAAAGATTAGTCGATTTATCAAACAATTACGCCAAAGAATAACCCTCCTTCGCTCCTGCGGAGCTACGGCGAGGCGAAGTAATGTTTGGGGGCCGGGCCCCCAAACATTGAAAAACAATGAATAAACAAGCTAAAAAACAATTTGCATTTACTTTGATCGAGCTATTGGTAGTAATAGCGATTATTGGGATTCTTTCCGCTTTGATCATCGTGGGAATGAGTAATGCGACAGAAAAAGCAAGGATTGCTAAATCCCAAGTTTTTGCTAACTCGTTGCGCAATTCCTTGATGGGTAATTTAATTTCCGAATGGAAGTTTGATGGAAGCGGGCTTAATGATGGGGATTTAGCAAATAATAATTACGTCAAAGATTCATGGAAGAGTTATAATGGTGGAGTAACCGGACATGAACCAATTGTTAAAGTTGGTGCTTCTTGTGTCGTAACTCCCTGCCTACAATTTAATGGTAGTAGCACTAGTTACATTATAAGCGTTCTTGACGAAGGAATATTAAAACAAAATAATCAGACAGGTAGCTTTACTTTGTCTTTGTGGGCGAAACCGAATAGTCAGCCAGCTCTTGCTGAAAGAGTCTTAATCGGCAGAACGGGTTGTCACGGAGGGCTAACGGCAGAACCTAGTAGTAATTTTCGTTTTGCAGTAGCCACTACAGCTTGTTGGACTGGTGCTTCCCAAGTATTTAGTGGAGCCATTTCCGATTTTTTTAATTGGCACTATATTGTTGGGACGTACTCAAACAACAATCTTAGAATTCTAATTGATGGAGTTTCGAAAAATACCGGTTCTCTTTCTGGTACATTACGTGATTACGATAACAATTTTTATATCGGTGGTATAGGTACATACGCTTTTGATGGCACCATAGACGAAGTTCGTATTTATAACGAAGTAATGCCAACTTCCCAAATTCAACAAAACTATTTAGTCGGACTAAATAAGCTTTTTGCGAAAGATCAAATTAATACAGAGGAATACGAACAAAGAATCGCGGAACTAACATTAAGCTATGCAAAATATTAAAATTAAAGCTTTTACTTTAATAGAGCTGCTTGTGGTCATCGCCATAATCGGCATTCTTTCCGCTTTAATTGTTGTGGGTATGAGTAACGCAAACGACAAAGCAAACATTGCCAAAGCTCAGGTGTTTTCCAATTCTTTACGTAATTCTCTAATGAATAACTTAATTTCCGAATGGAAGTTTGATCAAGTTAATAATCCTTTAACCGATCAAACTCCGGATTCTTGGATTGGTGGCAATCATGGAACCCTAAAAGAGCTTGGATACGCGGGAGTTTGTGATGCCACTCATTGTCCACAACAGCAAACAACAGAATGTGTTTCTGATAAATGTTTTTTATTTGATGGAACTAATGACTTTATTAGTGTCGGAAATGCAGGCTCGTTAAATATCGGAGATAATATGACGATAGGGGCCTGGATTAAGCCTAATGCCTTGATGGCTTGGAACCAAATAGTAAGAAAATATTATTCGTACGCGTTCGGAGTTTTAAGTAATGATGAGCTGTCTCTTAGATATTATGTGGGCGGGGTTTGGGGAAATTTGGTTACTACCTCCAATGCCGACATTGTTTTAAATAAGTGGGCATATGTTGTTGTAACTCGATCGTATTCCGATACCACAGCTACGGGTAAAATATATATAAATTCGGTTGTAAAAGGCAATACAACCCGGGTCGGTTTTGCCGATACGCCAACCGAGTTTGTATATATCGGTTCTGCTGGCGGGTCGTCGGAGTTCTTTCATGGTTATATTGATGAAGTTCGTATTTATAACGAAGTAATGCCAACTTCACAAATTCAGCAAAACTATTTTGCGGGATTGAATAAAATTTTATCTAAAAACGAAATTACAAAAGATGAATATAATTCCCGCATCGCTAGTTTAGTAAATAATTATGCCAAAGAATAACCCTCCTTCGCTCCTGCGGAGCTACGGCGACGCGAAGTAATGTTTGGGGGCCGGGCCCCCAAACATCTGAACCTTTTGATTCTTTATTCTTGATTCTTTATTCCTGATTCTTCTTCAAATCAAACTTGCTCGTAAATGTTTTCGCTGGTATAATTAAGTAGGTTCACCCTGTTAAATAATTTTAAATTTTTCAATTCACATATACTGCGTATATGTTCTGAGAAATAAGAAAGTAATAAAATCAGGGAACTATGTCAGAAATTTAAAATTGTAATTTAAACCAGAGTTTAAATTACATTTAACAGGGTAAATGGAGATATTAAATTTTGCGGAAACAAAAAAACTACTCTTAAAATACAAAATACCGTTTTGCAAAACGGAAATTTTTAATTCGAAAGAAAAAGCCCAAGGCTTTGCGGAAAAGATCGGCTTTCCCGTTGTCCTCAAGGTTCACGGTTCAACCATTTTTCACAAGTCCGATATTGGCGGAGTAAAAACAGGCATTAAAAACAAAGAAGACTTTGAAAAAGCCTGGGAGGAAATTACGGAAAACAGCCAACTCAAAAAGATCGAAGGCATCCTGGTTCAAGAAACCGCGTATGGCAACGAGCTTGTAATCGGGATGAATAGAGATAGCCAATTCGGGCCGGTATTGATGGTGGGACTTGGCGGTATTTTTGTGGAAGTTTTAAAAGATGTCGTTTTTAGAGTCGCGCCGATAAGTAAGGCGGAAGCGGAAGAAATGCTCAAAGAATTAAAAAGTTATCAACTGTTGCAGGGCTTTCGCGGAAAGCCGGGTGTGAGTATTGACGCGATTGCGACGCTATTAGCGAATATCTCGAAATTGGCGATGAACGAAAAAAAGATAATTTCTTTGGATTTTAATCCCATAATGGCAAACGAAAAGACGGCCGAAGTGGCTGATTTCAGATTAATAATATGAGCAAAGAAAAAATAAAAAAACTAAACCGAATTTTCAATCCGAAAACCATTGCTATTGTCGGTGCGAGCGACAAAGAGGGCAGTGTCGGATACGGACTTGTTAAAAATATTCAAGACGGGAATAATACCCGTACGGTTTTTTTGATCAACCCGTTTATCAAAGAAATTTTCGGAACAAAGACTTATTCTGATATTACAAAAGTAAAAAGATCGATTGATTTGGTGGTTATCGCGGTGCCGGCGCCGATTGTTTTGGAGATCGTAAGGCAATGCGTAAAAGTTAAAGCCGGCGGAATAATAATTATCGCGAGTGGATTTGGCGAATCGGGAGAAGAAGGAAAGGGTCTGGAAAAAAACATTGTGGAAACTTGCGTTAAGGCAGGCATCCCTCTAATCGGTCCCAATTGCCTTGGCATAATGAACACAAGCGAACAATTAAACGCTTCTTTCGCTCCTTTGGACCCGCGAAAAGGGAATATCGCTTTCTTATCGCAATCCGGGGCAATGGTGGACGCCGTATTGGATAGGTGCGCCAACGAGAATTTCGGTTTTTCAAAGATTGTGTCTTACGGCAACGAAGCCGATTGTGGCTTGATCGATTTTTTGGAATATTTGAAAACAGACAAACAAACAAAAGCCATAATCGTTTATTTTGAGGGTGTGGCCGACGGGCGCGGGTTTATGGAGATGGCTAGGGCGGTTTCAAAAATAAAGCCTATTATCGCGATTAAGGCCGGCCGGGGCGAGGCCGGGCAGAAAGCGGCATCAACCCACACCGGGTCGCTTTCCACGGGCTATGAGGTGTATAGGGCCGCTTTAAAGCAATCCGGAGTCATCCAAGTGGATTCTTTGGACGCGCTTTTGGACTCGGCCAGAGCTTTTTCTTTTCAAAACCGGATAAACAACGGTA
>Ga0265297_10006583_pt1 | contig 16754 bp, 17 predicted proteins | sample Munlanlwell13791_FD_192502 | JGI IMG/M metagenome (GOLD analysis project Ga0265297, IMG submission 192502) | Leachate microbial communities from a municipal landfill in Southern Ontario, Canada - Leachate well 137-91 | ecosystem: Engineered > Solid waste > Landfill > Unclassified | place... | reverse complement strand
GCGAGATTCACGTAGATTTTCGTGCCGGTTATCGGGGGCTCGCATTTCGCGTATCCAGGGGCGCCTGCTTCGGCTTTGGGTTTCGCCGCTATTTCGCCCTCGTAAACTATTCCCCTTTCCCCGTCCACGCTCACAAGCATTTCATCCCTCAGGACGGTGGTGGCGCTTCCTGTGCCTACTATGCACGGGATTCCCAGTTCGCGCGAAACTATGGCCGCGTGGCTGGTCATCCCGCCCTGATCGGTAACTATGCCGCCTGCCTTTTTCATCGCAGGAACGAAGTCCGGGGTGGTCATCGGTGCAACGAGTATGTCACCCTTGCTCATTTTTCCTATTTCCTTCGCGGTCGCGCATACTTTCACTTTTCCCACTCCGATTCCAGGGGATGCGGCAAGGCCGCGCAGTATGGGTTTAGCTCCGGTAGGGGTGTTCTTCCTGCTTTCCACCGTGCTCACCGCAGGGGTTTGTTCTTTCCTCAGCGTGGTTATGGGCCTGGACTGCACGATGTACAGATTGCCTTCATGCACCGCCCACTCTATATCTTGAGGGAAATTGTAATGCTCCTCAATCTTTTTGCCTATTTTCGCCAAATCGAGTATCTGGGAATCAGTGAGCTTCTGGCTTTGCTGGGCATCCTCCTTTATGTCCGCGTGCTGGTTCTTCTCCCCTATCTTCACGAGCATCCAGGTCTGTTTCGCCACCGTCTTGTCCGATATCTCCATCCTCGACTTGCTCACCCTGTACGTGTCAGGTGTCACTTGCCCGCTCACGACTGTTTCGCCGAGCCCGTACGCTCCTTCTATCGTTATCGTATCCGCATCCTGGGAAACCGGGTCCACGGTGAACATCACGCCGGCGCGCTCGCTCTGCACCATGAGCTGCACCACCGCGGCCAAGCCTACTTTCATGTGCTCGAAGTTGTTCTGCACCCTGTAGAATATCGCGCGCGGCTCGAAGAGGGATGCCCAGCACTCCTTCACGGCTTCCACAACGTTGTCGCTGCCCCTTATATTGAGAAAGGTGCTCTGCTGGCCTGCGAAGCTCGCAGTGGGCAAATCCTCGGCGGTTGCCGAGCTTCTCACCGCGACGTAGCACTCTTTTCCGGAGCGCTCGCTGAGCTTCTTGTATTGCGAGCGGATTTCCTTCTCTATTTCGCTCGGGATTTCTCCGCCGAGTATGAGGGACTTTATTTGCTCGCTCGCGCGGTTGAGATTATCGGAATCGTTGACGTCCAGGGACGAGAGTATGTCCGTGATGGGGCCGGTAAGCCCGTTGTTGCTGAGATGGTCGAAATACGCGCTGCTCACCACGACAAAACCAGGGGGGATTGGGAAGCCGTTGTTCGCCATTTCGCCGAGGTTCGCACCCTTTCCGCCTGCTTCCGCGAGGCTGGATCTGCTCAACTGCTCAAACCATTTTACATAGGCCACTAGCTCACCCACAAAGCAGAATTTGCTATTAGTTCGGGGAAAAGCTTAATAAAGAATTTGAAACATAGAACTACAGTATCCTATAAATAATAACATTAAAGCGATGACCATGGCCAACGGAAATACTGTGCAGAAGCTTAACGCATTGGCTACTTTCAAAGTGGGGCGGATATTAGTTAGTCGGATAGGAAAGGGGCGGATACCTAAAAATACGATAGACAGGTTTTTCGAGTTAGGAACGAAAATTATACCTAATACGGAGAAAGAACTTCGCGAAGCCGCGGATAAACCAGAAAGGGCGGATGATGAAACCTCCAGAGCAGTGAAGTCCGCGAACATGGCAACCGGGAACATATACAAGAGATGCGCTGAACTGTGCAACGAGGACAATAATTTTGGCAGGGCTCTCTGGGAATACGCAAAAGCAGGCACGAGTTATTTGCGCGCTGGCGCTTATATAGAGGCGGCGGAAGCGTTCGAAAAAGCGGAAAAATTCAATGAAGCTGCCGAAGCATTTGCGCTGGGCGGGTTTTTCGACGAAGCGCTCGAAATGCTGAAGAAAATGGAACCGATTGACCGAAAATAGGGCATAGATTTAAAAGGTTGAAGAAAAAGAAATGAATTTTAGTGATAAATTATGGGTAGTGCCTTGGTCGCTTTTCGTATCGTTTCTCGCCCCCCAGTTAAGCCTGCCGGGCGCCCCGTAATGGATTCAAAAGCCGCGTATGCGGCCTATTTCAAGGATGGAAGCATGTCGGGCAAGCTAAACGCGCTCAATAGAATAAAGGAAGAGGTCAAAAGCGGCCGAAGCCTGAAGCCTTACATAGGGATTTTGAAGAGCGGGCTTAGGGAAAAGGACGCAGATATCCGATTTGTAGCTGTGGAAGCGTGCAGGGAATCCGCATCCATGGGGCATGGCTGCGAGCTCCAGCCACTCCTCCATTTCCTTGCAGAATCCATGTCCCACAAAATCTGGTATGTTGCCGAAACTTCCGCGGACGCGCTTTTCCTCGCGGTAAAGGAAGGGGCGAGGCTCGATGAGGCAACTGCGGCCCTGGTGAAAGAGGGCACGTCCCATGAAAGCCAGGATGTAAGGATAAACGCCTTGTTCGCCCTCAGCATACATGAAGGCGGAATACTGAACGGCGGGAAAACGCATCTTTACAGAGTGATACTGGCGGAAGGGCTTGACATAGAGTATGTAAGTTCAATTATGAATATGGCCAAGAGCGATTGGAGATGGGGCGTATCCAATTTGTCCCATTTGTTCGGAACGTTTCCGGCATCAGAGACCGGCGAAATGCTGGTTGAGAGATTAAGAAGGCTGGATATCCAGACTGCAATGCAGGAGCCGGAAGCCCTTCAGGAGCTTATGTTCGCGCTTTGTCATGCCGACAGGTACGTACAGCTTGAAGCGCTTTGGCAGATAAGGGAACTCATTAGAAACGGCCTGCCAGTTGAACTGCTAGACTCTCGGATGAAGGCGGTGCTGGCCGAGGCACATGCAAACGTCGGAGTCAAGCCACCCGCTGGCATTGGATGAGGAATTTGTTTCAAGTTTTAGGAGAAATGCCCGGGCAATTTTTTTATCCCTGCCTTTTAGACAGGTAATAGAGCACAGCTCCCACTATCAACACGAGCAGCAGGAACGCGAGCAGCCACCATGTCCAGCTCCAGTCATAGCCTTGCGCTGGCTGAGCAGGGGGAGTCACCGGAGGGGTCACGGGCGGAGTCACCGGAGGGGTCACGGGCGGAACGTACGGGGTCTCGTTCTGCGTCACGTTTGTGAGGTTCTGCGCTGGAGGCGCGGAAGTTTCGTTCAACGAAAGGTTCTCCTGCGGGACAGGAGGGGTTCCTCCCTGGGTTTGGTTGGTCTGGTTGGAGGCAGGAGGCTCTTCCTGAGGCCGGTTGCACAGCGCGAGCTCGAAAGGCCCTACGCTCGCGGGATTGTACGAACCTGATGAAAGCGAGTCTGCGGAGTAAGTGCCGCCCTGCGTTATCGTGAACGGGGCGATACCTCCGGAATCCGTGTCCTGTTCGTCCATGAGCGCGCCGTAGTCCGAATTCAGGTAAAGCCTCACAGGGATGCCGGAAAGCGCATCTTCGGAATAAGTGGCTGTTATCTCAAGCAGCCCAGACGTGCAGTTGAACGAGTAATCCAGCGTGGGGTTCCTCCTCGAGGTCCCGCTGCTGCCCCCGCTTCCTCCTGGCGCGTATGCAATCGGTATGTAATAAGTGGACGGGGTTATGGGATCAATCGGAGTGAGGGAAGTGGCGTTCTCGTCCACGTTCGCGGGGCGGAAACTCCAGCGCCTGCTCGCGTAGGCGCCTACGCCGAGATGGGCCGTATCGTAACCCGTGAGGTCCGAGGAATTGTAGTAGAACGTGGGCAGGAAGGACGCATACTCGGATGCCGAGGTAACGTTGAGCCCGTAGTACGTGCCCTGGCTGGACTGAACTATCTTCGCGGAGCTTATGTGCATGCCGCTTATGGAGCGTATGCTCGTCCCTGAAAGTCCGGCTTCGGTTATGTTCAGGACCTGTATTACCACATCTGTTGCATTGAGCCCGAAGCTCAGGTAATCAGTCGTGAAGTTGTACCCGCGCGTGCCGAGCGTGGAATCTTCGATTATCATCTCCAGAGCATACAGCGAGGAGGGGGCAAAATTGCTTTCCATGCCGTTTAATGCCGATTCTATTTCTGCAGCCAGCCCGCCTTGGAGCACCCTGCTGCCCCGGAAGCCGGAATATAATTCGGGTTCCTCGTCCGTCATCGGGGAAAAGAAGTAGTTGTTCCCTGAAAAGTTGAGCTCCGACGCCTCCATCGCTATCGCGCAGGTGGAGTTGCGCATGATGTTGTTCGCAAAGTCGAAAGTCTGGCTCTCTATGAATCCAAATGAGTATATGCTGGTGGTCAGGTTGTTGGAGAGGATGTGGCTGTTTTGGGAGCCCATCATTAACATTCCGTACAGGTTACCGTAAAACTGCGAATTTGAAATCGTGTTGTCGAAGCACGACTCTTCCAGGACGTCGTGGACGGACCCGTCCTGGAACAGGTAGTACAGCAGAAACGCCCCGTCCGAAAAGCCTATCATGCTGCCGTTCACAGTTGCGTATTCGAAAGTGTTGTTGTTGGACGCCAAGACGTTCAATATGCCGAATTCGGTGTCCGAAATCTGGAGGCCGGAGAAATTGTTGTTGTTGGAATAGAGGCCGTTAAGGGCGCCGACCATGGCGTAGTACACCGAAACATTGGTGAGCGTATTGTCCGTGGAATTGAAAATCACAACCAGGCCCAGGAGGGAATCTTCCATCCCCCTGTTGTCTATTGAAACATTGCCTACGGTGTTGTTCGTCGATTTTATGATTAGAACTCCGAACAGGTTGTCCGTTGCCTGGGAATTCGAGAGCGCGGAGTTGTCCGTGCCTACGAAGAACACGCCGTTGTTGGATGCAACATCTGAGCCGTGGATGGTGAGATTGTCCAGGGTTGAATAATCCGCGTTGCAGATGAACAGCTCGGAAAGCTCGGTGCTGCTCAGGTTCGCTGATTCGTTGGAATAGAATATGGGCTTTCCCCTCGAGCCAGTCATGTTCACTACTATATTGTCGCAGTACGTCGTGTCAATTTCGAGTTCGGATATATTAAGGACTAACGACGGCAGGTTTAGCAGGTTTACAAAATCCATGTAGCTGTTGTCGAACGCCGAGTCGCCGGTGAGGTTGTTGCCGCTGCTGCTATCCAGGTAGAATCCTATGGTGTTGTAAGAAGCTTCGGATGAAAGTATGGTGTTGTTGTCGCTGTAGGAGATTTGGAAGCCCTCAAAAGAATTGTTGGAGGCATTGCAGCCGGTTATGGTGTTCGCGTACGAGTTGTTCAGATAGAATCCGTACTCGTCGTTAAGATTGGCCTCGCAGGATTCGAACTCGTTGGCCGTCGAGAGCTTGATGTAGAAGCCGCCTATTGAGTTGTTGTACGCGTTGGAATCAGAAAACTCGTTGCCGGTGGATGATGAGATGTAATATCCCAAGTCCGAGTTGTTGTACGCGAGGCTGTCTTCAAACAGGTTGTTGTGGCTGTCTATCAGGGTGAAGCCGTTGAATGCGTAAACTTCATCATCATGACCGTTGTTGTATGCGATGTTTGAGGAAAAATTGCTCCCGTTGCTTGAATCCAGGTAGAACCCGCTGTCGTTGTTTCCGAAAGCCTGGTTCTCAATTATAGTATTTCCCGAGCTGTTCACGAAGTAGAATCCGAGCTCGTTGCTTGTGGCGGTGAGGTTGTACAAATGAGAATTGCCGCCAGTCAGGTATATTCCTGCGAGATCAGAGCCCTGCGCCACGAAATCGCTCATGTTCACGCCGTTGGCAGAAATCGTAAAAACCGCAATGCTTGAGTTGGAAGCGTTCACGAAGACAGAGCTGTTGTAGCCGTATATCCCAATTGTTTTGTTCACCAGCACGTTTTCGGCATAAGTGCCAGGGCAGACAACTATGGATGCACCGCTGCTCGCTGCGTTCACCGCGCCCTGAATGGTGGCGTAATTAGTTTGCGGCGGCGTGTAGCACGGAGCGCTGTTGTTCACGTATATGCTGTCGTTCGAAGGAAGAAACAGCGCATGGCTGCTGCCGAGCAATGCTAACAAAACCAGGATAATAGATAACAAACCGGCGGGCTTCACAGACTTCACCTCTTGGATTCTCTGAGAAACCTTCCATGAAAAAATTTATAAATGCGGGTTCGCAGGCATTAGTCCTGTTTAGACAGTTCGAGTATCGCCTGTGCGAGGTCGCCGTTGGACTTTTTGAGCGCATCAAGCGCCTGCTCGCGCGTGCATTTCGCCTGCTCCATTACCATCTTCACGTCGTCTTCGCTCAGGCTCGCTTCAACAGAAACCTTGCCCTGGATTTGGTAGGACTTCTGGCCCTGGGCTGTAATCTCCACTATCTGGGGTTCTGAGATGATTATGCGCTCGCCTTCCCGCTCTATTATTACGCGGTTCGCGCTCAGTTCCTGCGAGTTTATGCCCATCTGCTTGAGCATCTTCTCCATCTGTTTCGGGTTCATGTTCGGAAGCATAAGTAACACCTGGCTATTCTTTCCAATCGCTGCTTTCTCCAATTCGCTCCTGCCCTACATCCTATTTCTTCAGTTCAAGGTTAGCTTTTATTATCCTGACGAGCTTTTCCTCCACTTCCAGGACCATTTTCTCCCCTTTTTCCCTGCTTATGCTTTTCACGCTCCCGATGTAGCCGGAGGGCGTGAAAACGTCGGACGGAGCCGGAACCACGTAGCCCTCGTAGGGCTGGAAGCTTTCCTGCTTGGGCTCCTTGTTCAGCTTTCCGCCCAGCGCGAGAAGCACGCTCGCCTCGTTCTCATCTGCGTGGCCTGTCTCGGTTTTCAGCAGGTTCCACCATGAAACTATCGCGGCCTTGAAATCGAAATCGTCGCTCATCTCCTTTAATGTATTTTTTATTATGGATTCGTTCCCTCCGTGGCCGTTTATCACCAGGAATTTGCGGAAGCCGTTTCGTATTAGCTCGGAAAACACGTCATACACAATCGCAGAGAGCGTATTCTGGGAAAGCGAGACCGTCCCTGGGAACCTTCTCAAAGTGTAGCAGAATCCCAAATTTATAGGAGGAAAAAGCAATGAATCGGTTTTTTCCGCTACTCGTTTTGCTATTCCGTAGGGAATGAACGTGTCTGTTTTCAAAGGAAGGTGCTTTCCGTGCGCCTCGAACGCGCCGAACACCAGGATGATTGTTTTGTCCTTCTTCACTTCCGAATTGATTTCGTCCCAGCTCAAATCTTCAAGCAACATAGGAGCACCGTTCACAGGGCTTTCTTGGTTCTTTCCTCGGGCCTGAAGAGGATGTCTTTTCCCTTCAGCCCCGCTTTTTCCCCGTTCTCAAGCGTGAAAAGAAATTCCGAGGAGACTTTCTGTATTTTCACTTCGCCTTTTCCGGTCTCAAGCACGATGAGGTTCTTGGTCTCGTCCACGACTTTTCCCTTTAGTCCAATCCATTTCCTGCACGAGGAATTCACTATCTCCGCCGGGAGCCCGATAAGCTCGTGGATGCGGAGATTTTTCGCGGTGCGCATAATATCAGGATGAATATAGAGAATGGTGGAGAAAAATGAAAAAAATCACGAAAGATTTTCCTTGAGCTCGGTCTTCCTGGTCTCCACGCGCCTCATCGCCGTGATTTGCTTGAGGCGGTTGAACACCTTGCTCGCGAACCTGCCGAACACGATTTCCTGCATGAGCTGGTCCGAAGTGAACTCCTCGGCCATCTTCTTCACTTCCGCGTCTATCGCGTGGTGGAGGTTCTTCTTCGTGTTCTGCGAGACCGCGCTCCCTGTTATCGCGAGTATCTTCACCCTGAGGACCTGGTCGTCCTTTGTTTTCAGGTCCTTCACGAACGTGATGAGCGAGCGGTTCCGCCTCGAGAGCGTCCTTATGTACGACGGCGAAATCTCGTGCCCTATGAGCTTCGTGTAGGCGCTCTTGCCCTTCACTTCCATCACGCGGAACTTGAGCGAGGTGAAAATGGAAATCTGCGAGGGCTGGCCTGTGATTTCCGCAAGGCTTATGGACACTATGCGGTTCTTCAGGTTGTCCTCGTCGCTTGAGATTATCTCGGCGATTTCCTTGTTGTCGAATATGTGGGGCGCAAGCACGTTGTACCACTGCTTGGTCTTCCACTTGTCAACCACTTTGGTTTTCTTGCTTGGAGTTGCCATCGGGAATCACCGTCACTTCACTATGAGCGCCGCGGTTTCCGCGTCGTATTTCCAATCAGATGGAAGCCTTCCGTTCCTGCGGTAGTACTTCACTAGGCGCTGTATCTTGGACTCCACGTGGAGGAGCTTCACCTTCCCGTGCACGTCCATCTTGTTCCCCTTCATGTGGTTCCGCATCCTGACTGCTTTCCTTATGAGGTTGAGCAAATCGTCGGGGTACTGCGGGCGGAGGTTCTCTTCTTCGAGGAACTGGTTGAGCGTCTTGCCCAGTATCGGCTTCACCATCGGCACCGCGTACTGGTCCCGGAGCACCATCCCTATCATCGTGGGAGGAGTGCCCTTCTTGCACAGCCCGCGTATGATGTCCTTCACTTCCTCCTTGGAGTAATCAACCCACTTCGGGGCCACCTTGCTTTTGGGCCTCTTGCGGGAGCTTTTCCCCTTTTTTCCTGAATGCAATCTTGCCATTAAGGTTCACCATTAATCGTTCTTACTTTTTTGCTTTTTTTGCTTTTATGGTATAAGTAGAATACCACCTGGCGAAGGCAGTAAAAGCATTAAACCTATGCGAAATACGGTTTTTAAGCGTTTCGTTTTCCGCGAACGTCAGAAGTTCCGGGTTGCCGTCTTTTGGGACGAATATGGGGTCGTATCCGAAGCCTGAGGAGCCGCATTCACGCCCGCTTATCGTGCCGTGCACATCTCCGCAAAAGGTGCGCGCGCCGTTCTCATCCACATAGGCTATGCACGCCTTGAAATATGCGGAACGGTTGCGCGAGCCAGCCATCAATTTGAGAATTCCGGGATTGCCGAGCTTCTTCTGAACCCACGCTGAATAAGCGCCCGGAAAATTATTGAGCGAAGGGATGAACAGCCCGGAATCCTCGACTATGAGCGGCTTTTTCACTTCCGCGAAAATGGATTCCGCGCTCGCGAACGCGACTTCCTCCACGTCCTCGGCGCGTATTTCCGGGCGGGACAGGTTGAGGCGCTCCAGCTCTATCCCGTAGGGCTTCAGCATTCCGGACGCTTCCTCGAATTTGTGCGCGTTGCCGGTTGCGAATAGTATTTTAATGGAAACCACCGTATAGACAATTTCATATTAGGTTTAAAAAAGTGATAATCATGGCAAGGAAAAACGGGAAAGAGGGTGCGCAGGCAGCCAAGATTGAGATTAAGCCTATCCCGGGAAGCAAGCCGGCTGTGGGAAGGAAAATCCCGGCGGCCATAGGGCGCGAGATGAAACCAGAGGAGCCGAAGCCGGAAACAGTGAAGGTGGAGGAGAAGCTCCCGACGAAAGAGGAAGCCGAGAGGAAGAAGGCGCTGGACGAGGTGGACAGCGCGATGAAGAAGCTAAGCATATACCCTGTGAGCGCGAACGAGCAGGCGAAGGAAGAGGCGCTCGCCACGCTCAAGCGGATTTACAGGAGCGACTCGCCGAACGTGAAGCAGGTGATGCTGTACGTGATGCACGAGCGGCTGACCAAGTTCGGGGAGTTCAGGATTCCGAAGAATTTCGAATATTTCAAGAAGAAGATGCAGCAGGCCGAGCCGGTCCAGCTGAGGATGAACGTGTACAACGAGATGTTCAATTACACCAACTCCCTGGAAGGGATGCTGGAAATAATCAACCTGCTCTCCGAGCTGGATGATGATGCGACGAAGCTGCTCACCCACCACTTCTCGTTCTTCTCCTCCTCGGACGGGAGCGAGGGCGCGAGGATGCTCAGGAACGCGGTGGTGGATGCGCTGGGAAAGAGCAAATCCCTCTACGCGCTCAAGACTCTGCTCGCTTATGCAAACAATGTGGACGGGGAGCAGCTCGGGGGCAGGATACTCTCGGCCATAGCAGGGTGGAGGGAGAAGCTCGGGAAAATGAAAATCGAGCAGAAGCAGAAGGACGCGCTCATGGCCAAAATAAACGAGCTGGTGCTGCTGGAAAGGGAGGAAGGGCACTATAGGTAAACTTCAACCGGGGCAATTCGTTCAGCTATTCCAGTACCGTTCAGTACAATAAGTTCGTATTGCAGTAGAGCGGCTCGTCCACGAACCCCGAGATGAAAAGCTTGAAATAGCCCACGTAGGGTATTGCGAACACGTTCGCGCCCTTTATGTTCTTCTCCTGGACCGGGGTGTTGGCAAGGTTCCGCGTGTGGTCATAAAACTGTATATCCAGCACGTCGTTGTTGTCCCCCTTCGTGAGCACGTAGGTGTAGTTGCCGGCCCGTATTTCCAAATAGGTGCGGTGGATTATGTCCCCGGTGTAGGAGAACAGGTCCCCGGTGTTGGGCTGGTAAACTATGACGTCGTTCTTCATGTCCGGCTTGAATTCCTGCCCGTTGTACGTGAGGGACGTCACGCACGGGGTGTCGGCTGCCGTATCTGTGCCCAGGACCTTTCTTTGGCACTTGGAATAATGGAAATAGAGCGGGCCCCTTTTCTCCACGAAGAGAGACGGGGAAGAATAGAAATCGGCGCAGACCTTGTCGGTGTACTTGTAAACCTGGCAATAGGAAAAGAGCGAGCCGTTCACCAGGAATGTTCCCAAAGGCGAACTCACTTCAGTCTCGTGCGAGTAAACTTTCGCGAAATCCTCGGGGCTCATCTCTATCCTGGGCGCGTTCAGGCTCGCCGCAGTCGCGCCGCGTATTATCGTGAGGTCCCCGCGCTGGAGGTTGGGGAGCATGGAACACGAGACAACGGCGCTTATCGGCACCGATGTGCCCAGGAGCACGGATACTGAAAGCCAGAGCAGCACCGCGATTCCCAGTGACTTCAGCGTGTCGTACATCTCGTACCTCACGCCGTGGTGCTGCACGCCCTGCTGGATTTCTATGAAAACGAAGGCGATGAACTCTACTGCAACCAGCACTCCGAATATGGGGCTCTTTGTGAGCAGGTAAAATATGAGGGTTACGATGAGGATGGAAATCTGGGCAGTGCTCTCCTCGAACCTGGTAAGCTTCTCCCCGACCTTCTTCAAGTCCACCAGGACCACGCTCACTTGGCTTTCTTGAGCGCCTTCTTGAGGTCGGTTATCTGGGAGCGCATGTCGTCTATGGCGCCGAGGGTGAGGTCCAGCGCGTCCTTGCTCTTTGTCCTTACTACAATACGGGGCTTCCCGACCGTCGGATGGTCCACCTTGTAGGACACAAATTCAACCGCGTCGTTCTTGGAGAGGGCGCCGGTTATGAGCTCGGGAAGCGTGTAGGACTCGTGCCCGAAGATTTCGAACTCCAGCAGCGTCTTCTCGTGATTTATTATTTTTATCTCCATTTGCTCACCTGAACCTTGCTTAGAACTTTATCTCGTTGAGCGTCACTTCGTGCCCGTAGGATTTGGCGAGCTTGCGCCTCTCGGTCCTGCCGCAGTACGTGCACTTCACCGCAGGCCCGGCCAGCGCCATCTCGTGCCTGCAGGCCCCGCAGTACGCCTTGACTACGCCTAAATCGAAGCCTTTCGTGCTGAGCGCGATTCCTATCTTCACGTCTTCCACGCGGGCCTTCACTATGTCCCCGCGCTTCATCTCTGTCTTGGCGGTCGGGACGAACCCCTCGCGTATGTTCATCACCCTGAGCACGCCGTAATCCTGGGCTGGGCAGAAGCGCTCGCGGCCGCGCACCAGGGGCTCTATCTCTATGAGCGCGAGGTTCTCCATCACTTCGGAAACTATCCCGTACACTACTTGGCCCGGGTGGATGCGCACCACTTCCTTCTTGGAGAGCACGCTAACTTCGCCGTGCTCGCGCACGACCCTTCCGGGCACTGCGGCGTAAATCTCGTTGTCGCGTTCGTACGCGCCCTTTCCGGGCGCGGCTTCTTCCGCCTCCCCGATTTTCTTCCCGGGGTACGCGAAACTCTTCTCGTCTTCCATCAAATCACTTCAATCAGCATGATTAGCGCATTATGCGTTTGCCGTTCATCTGTTCATGAGAAATAATAAACCCTGTTAGTCTCAATCAACGCTTCTAACTCTTCAATAGCAATAGTATGGATGGATAACATATTTAAATAGATTTTGAATAATGCTCAGTATGGAGAATCCCATTCTCGTGCTCTGCATAGACAGGGACAACGACCTTTTCGAGAAGGCCAAGATTCACGGCCCGGTCATAGGCAGGGACGAGAACATCAAGGCTGCGACCAAGCTCGCGCTCGCTGACCCCGAGGACCCGGACGCGAACGCCATATTTTCCGCAATAAAGACTTACGACGAGATAAAGAGCGAGGACAAGAACGTGGTTGTAGCCACGCTCACCGGGCACAAGAAGCTCGGCTACCGCGCGGACATGGAGATTTCGAAGCAGATGGACAAGATAATAGAGGAGACGCACGCGGAAACCTGCGTGTTCATATCTGACGGGGCCTCGGACGAGGAGATGCTCCCGATAGTGAAGAGCAGGATGAAGATAAACTCGTCGAAAGTTGTCGTGATAAAGCAGGCGAAGGAGCTCGAGAAGACGTATTTCGTGATACTGGAGAAGCTCAAGGACCCTTACTACGCGAAAATCATACTCGGGGTCCCGGCGATGATAATATTCCTGCTCTCGCTCGCGAGCCAGTTCGGATACGGATGGCAGCCCATAGGCATACTCGTGGGCACTTACCTCATACTCAAGGGATTCGGGATAGACGAGAGGATAAGCGGCGTGATGAGCGAGTTCAAGTTCTCCATAGACAAGACGAGCTGGATAGCTTACACGTCTTCTTTAGTGCTGCTCGGGCTTTCCGCGGTGGCGGTGTACCAGGCTTACGTTGAAGCGTCCGCGATGCAGCTGCTCGGGGAGAAGGTAATCGCGTACGCGGTGAGGGCAGGGCTCCTCATCACTCCGTGGGCGCTGCTGTTCATACTGGTAGGGAAATCCCTGGACGCACTGGCCGAGAAGAGGAAATTCCTCATTACGAGGTACGGGCTTTACGGGAGCGCCATCATGCTCACCACCATGCTGCTCAAGATAGGGTGCGACTGGATATTGAACATATCTCCGCCGTACGTGAATTTCGCCGACTTCCTGCTCACGATACTGGTGAGCCTGCTCGCTGGTTACGGCGTTATACAGGCAGTGAAGATGATACGGGAGGAGGCGCTCAGGGGAATGAAGCTGGAGGGCAAGGAGCTTATAGGCGAAGGCGGAAGCTACATTGGAAAAGTCGTGGGAGTGAACATGAAGGAGGGCCAGCTCATCGTTCAAACGCCGTTCGAGAGGAAGATAAGCGTGATGCTCGAGGACATAAGCAGCATAGGGGACAAAGTGGTAGTGAGGCAGTAGTCTTTCATTTGCTTACATTTTTAAACATTTTATATCATTACTTATTCTAACACTGCTGCGTGATAGGCTATGGTCCAAAAATACAGATACAAGCAACGTACGGGTTCAAATTTGCGGAATTTAGATAATCCAAAATTATTAACTGAGGGATTAATGGGGGATTACTTCGGCCTAAACGCAAGAATAGAAAAATGCCTGGCTTCGGCTAAAAGATCATATGGTATTTGTAAGTATGCAGAAGCCGGAGATCTTTATCGCAAAGCTGCGCTGGAATTGGCAATCTACTGCGGGATTATGCATGGAGAATGTACGCGTGAAGCCGAACGGGCGTTAGAGATATACGCGTTTGCAGAAGAATCATACGTGAAAAGGCTGAAGCTGCTTGAACAAGGGCAGAACGCCGGATTCGATACCAAAAAATCCGCTGAGATGCCGAAAATAAAGGGCAAGCTCGCAGAAACATACAGGGAGATGGGAGAACTTAGGATTACTACAAACCAGAATATAGGGGAAGCATTGGCCCTTCTGGAGAAAGCAGGGACGCTTTATCTTGAGGCAAGGCGGTACGGAGACGCCGCAAAAAACCTTACATCCTTGGCACAGCTGCAGTGCATGGTGGGCAATTGCGAAAATGCGCTCGAGTCTTACAAACGCGCTTTTGCGTCTTATTTACGCGGAGGCGACTATTGGGATGCGAAAAATGTCATGGGGAATGCCGTGGGAATGGCTGAAAAATACCTTAAGGACAAGGAAATTCAGCTATGCGGCTGGGCTTTAGAGGAGTGCGAAAAAGCGATGGGAAAGGAATGCGAATTGCAGAAGAAAGCGGATGCGCTTAGTTGCATGGGCTGGATTGAAAATGTGCGGGGTATGAGTGAAAGATGCGTCGGGAATGAAGCTTCAGCGCTTGAGAGCTATGCACGCGCCCTGAAGCATTATGCAGGCGCCCTTGGATGCCATTTTAAAGCTGCGGAGAAAGACCTGGATTCAGGAAAATTTTATCCCGCCATTCTGGCACACAAGAATGCGTTTAAGCTTTATGAAGAAGATATAAAGAAGGTAATCGCGAACGTTGGCGATTGCCCGGAATCAGAAGAAATACGGGCTATTTTGCGTGGCGAGGCAAAAAAACTGAGTGCGAGAGAATACCGGGCTTTGAACCAGGAGATTGGGCCTATCGCTAAAAAGCTTTTAGATGCTGCTGGCAATCTGGGCAAGATGGCGGAAACGTAATTTGCTTACATTTTTAAACATTTTATACTATTACTCTTTCTAACACATTTAAAAAATAGAGGTAATGATATGGCGCGAAGATGCGAACCCAATGCACGTGCAAATATGCATACCAAAGAAGAGTGGAGAACAAGAAACGTGCCGAAGCTGGCTGTTCGTAGGCACGACAGCCCCGAATTACCGAATCCTATGTGCGAAGGTGAGCAAAAGGGCGAACCGGGCAACTCTAGAACTGGACCGAAAAGGTATCTGGAACCAGAAGAGATTGACAGGCGCAAAAAAATGATGCATGAATTTATCAAAAACAAAAGATATGCGGATGCGCTTCTTGAATGCAAAAAAGCCGCAGGGGAAATAAACCTGAGAATGGGAGACCGCGGCCTTTTCAACGAAGCAAAGGACTGTGTTGTGGCGGCAATAAGGAAGGGAGATTTCAGGACAGAAGCAATAGAAGAAACGGAAAAAAATGCCGGCGACGCGTGGATGCTTAAAGCTTACCTGGAGGCACATTCAGGCAACTACAAAGCTGCCGTGAACAGTTATGGCATAGCTATAGAGAGATATATGTGGAATAGCGAGGGCTATTTCATGGAACAGGCCAATGCGGCGGATACAGAAGCCATGGAAGTGGCCAGAGCGCATCTGGGTAGAGAGGAAGTGCTGAAGTTAAAGGATAAGATTAGGTTTTGCATCTGCAATCCTGGAGCGCGCTGGAAACCGGATGGAGAAAACTGAATGATTTGAGGGTTATTATGACACGCAAACCATGGTATAACTGCGGATCCAAGGGTTATATATCACCCAGCGAACCACTGCTGACGGAGTCCAAGATTGGGCGCACAGGGTCAAGACTCGCACAACTGGGCAACGGCCCAGGGGAACGGATTTTGGTGGAGCCCAAAAACGGGCCTGGCGCCGCGGAAATAAGGGAAAGAATCTTTGAATGCAAAGAGAGCGTAAAACATCTTTTGGAAGAGGGTAAAATTGAGGAGGCGCTGAAGAAACTGCGCGAAGCAGACGAGTTTCTCAAATCCGGCTCCAATAGCGGGGACCACGGCCTGTTCAAGGATGCGATGTGCTGGGCATTGAAATGTATAAAAAAATCGGGGCCAGGCAATCGGCAGGAGCTTGGAGATGCGTGGAGGTGCAAGGCCTGGTTGGAAGCACGCGAAGGAAATCATCTTAGGGCATTGAAAGATTGCGCTGCGGCAGCGGAGAGGTATTTGAGCGGTGGTGCTCACTGCACGGCCGAATGCGCTAAACGTGCGGCGGTTGCTTACAAGGAAGCAAAGGGGGCGGCCTATAAACTGCGGTCCGAACCGAAGCTGCTGAAGCATGTGCTGGAATCCTACGAACGCATGGAGAAGGCATTTACGCCTGCATTGGACAGCGCGGAGGCGGAGCCGCATATCCAGCACTGCGTGAAGGATTTGAGGCATGCCCTGGCAACAATGGAAGGGGCTGGAAAATTTCATAAATTTTTTGGGCATCTGTAAATTACAGTATGCGCAGTCTGATACAATTTACAGATACAACGAGAAACGCCTAATTCTTTTCCTCTTTTTTCATGTTCTTCTTTATTTCAGAAACCAATTTCTTTTTCCTGGGGCTGTCCTCAAGCACGTAATCAAGAACCTCAGCGATTGTTGAGACAGGAATGACCTTTATCTTGCTGAGCGACTCCTTCGGGAGGTAAACGTCCATCTCGTTGGCTTTTGGGATGATTACACTCTTCATTCCTGCGTCTATCGCGGCTTCAATTTTGCCGTTTATCCCTCCGACCGGAAGCGAATCGCCGCGCACTGAAAGCGAGCCTGTGAGCGCGAAGCTCTGGTCCAGAGGAATCCCTTCAAGGGCGGAAATAACCCCGACCGCAATAGAGATGGAAGCGCTGTCCCCCTCCACTCCTTCATACGTCTGCAGAAACTGTATGTGGATGTCTTTTTGGGAAAGGTCCTTGCTCTCGTATTTCTTCAGGATGGCGGAAACGTTGTCCACCGCTTCCTTCGCAATCTGCCCGAGCTTCCCGGTCGCGATTACGCGCCCCTCGCTCCTTGAAGCCGAGGGGGTAAC
>Ga0265297_10006581_pt1 | contig 16754 bp, 11 predicted proteins | sample Munlanlwell13791_FD_192502 | JGI IMG/M metagenome (GOLD analysis project Ga0265297, IMG submission 192502) | Leachate microbial communities from a municipal landfill in Southern Ontario, Canada - Leachate well 137-91 | ecosystem: Engineered > Solid waste > Landfill > Unclassified | place... | reverse complement strand
AAAAATACTTATTTTGAACTAAAAAAGGGTTTACGAAAAAGAAAAGGGCAAAATTGAAAGATTTTAGCTCTAAAATTTGTTTTTCAACATAGAAGGTCACAAAGGAAACACATAAGGATTACATTAACTAAACAATATTGAATTACAAAATACAAAACAATCAGATTTACCAATGAAACCAATCGTAACGGCGCTATGCTCTTTCGGCATGTCGGGCCAGGTATTTCACGGACCATCCCTGAAGGTGCTTCCGCAATACAAAATTCACAAGATCCTGGAAAGGAATCACAGGATATCAGAGAAACACTATCCACAGTCAACCATCGTAAATGATTTTGACAAGATCCTGCACGATCCGGTAATTGAATTGGTTATTATCAACACTCCTGATTATCTGCACTTTGAAATGGCAAAGATGGCCATGGAAGCAGGCAAACATGTCGTTGTTGAAAAGCCCTTTACCAAAACAAGCGAGGAGGCTGAAAAGCTCATTGAAATTGCACAACACAACGATGTCCTGTTGACCGTCTACCAAAATCGCCGGCAGGACGGCGGCTTCCAAACTGTGCGTAAAATACTGGAGAACAATTTTTTGGGGCGGGTTGTCGAATACGAATGCCACTACGACCGCTATCGCAATTTTATTCAGGAAGGTTCATGGAAAGAGGATGGTGACGAACGAACCGGCGTCTTGTTTAATCTTGGTCCACACATTGTCGACCAGGCGTTGGTACTTTTTGGCAAACCCAAAACCATAACCGCCAACCTCTCAGTATTGAGGACAGGAGGCAGGACAACCGATCAATTTCATATCCGACTTCAGTATGACGGATTTGTTGCCACCCTTAGATGCTCCTACCTGGTCAGGGAGATGGGACCACAGTTTATCATCCATGGAACTGAAGGCTCCTTTGTTAAAATGGGTACAGATCCACAGGAGGAGATGCTAAAGTTGCACAGACTACCTAATGAACCAGATTGGGGCAAGGAACCACCGGGCGATTGGGGTAAACTTAATACGACGCTGGATGGGGCTCATTTTGAAGGCAAAATAGAGACCATTCCGGGAAATTATGCAAATTTCTACAAAGATCTTTATGAAACGATCCGTAACGGGGCAGAATTAAAGGTAAAACCCGAGGAGGCTATGATGACCATCCGGGTACTGGAAGCGTGCCTGGCAAGCAACAAAGAACAAAGAACAGTTCCATTTATCTGAATAATATTGCAATTTGAACTGAGATGAACCTGGTGATCCTACTTTGTGATAACTCATTCATTGATATGGTATTATATTGAATTATCCAAAATCAGATTCATGTACAATTGCATTAATTTTCACACACATAAACAATCTGACCAGGATGGTCAAATAACGATATACAACCAGTTGTTACATGAGGCAACCGGTGCTCCGGACGGCCTTTATTCGGCAGGACTTCATCCCTGGCATGCCGATAAGCTTTCGGTCGTGCAACTTTCGAAGGTATTGGACATGCACAAAGACAGTAAATACCTAGTTGCCCTGGGTGAAACCGGATTGGACAAAGTCTGCAAAATACCGATAAACACTCAACTTGATATTTTTGAACTACATCTAAATAAGGCAGTTATCCTGGAGAAACCCGTCATCATACACTGTGTTAAAGCATGGGAGGAGATGTTTGAAGTGACCAGCCATTACCATGTTCCAATGATTTTGCACGGCTACAATGGCAGCGACCAATTGACTGCGAATCTGGTAAAACGGGGATTTTTCTTTTCGGTTGGGCCGATGATTCTCAATCCCAACTCCAGGATATACCATGCAATAAACCATATACCTCCCTCTGCCCTATTTTGTGAAACAGATGATTCGGACCATTCGATCCAATCCATTTACCATGCAGTAAGTGGAAAAATAAAAATGACTGAGATGGATCTTAAAAGGACTGTTTTTGAGAACTTTGTGAGATTGAGAAACAACTTAATTTAGGTATACTCAACTTGTGTAGCGGAAGGCAATGTTATAAAAAATGTACTCCCCTCCCCATTAAGACTTTCAACCCAAATCTTGCCATTGTGGCTGGTTGCGAACTCTTTGCACAAATGCAATCCCAATCCGCAACTAAGCTCACCATTTGTGCCGCTCCTCGAAGTGGATGAATCTATCTTGAATAGCAACTCCTGCATCTCTTTGCTAATTCCAATGCCTGTATCTTTTATGGAAATTTGAATAAAATTATCAGGATGCACCTCTGCAGAAATTGTCACAGAACCACCATCAGGCGTAAATTTTATTGCATTTGATACGAGATTCCTGATCATTGACCTGACCATATTTTTATCTGCATATACCAGCATGTCACCCTCGACATTAATCAATAGCGATATATGTTTCTTGTTGGCAGGATCGAGGAAAGTCATGATACTCTCATTAATTTCAGGAAGTAGCGCTAAATTTTCGGGATGAAAACTAGTCATTCCCCGTTTGATCATTGACCATGAGAGAAGATTTTCCAGTAGTCCGTATAAATTTCTCGCTGAGTCCCTCATTCTACCGGCAAGCAGAATGACTTCGCTCAACGGTAGGTTGGGTATTTCATCCGCCATGACCTCTGTTAAACCCAGAAAGGCATTGAATGGATTTTTTAGATCATGGGCAATGATGGAGAAAAATTTGTCTTTCTCATTGTTAAGCATCTGCAATTCGGCATTTTGCAACACAATCTCCTCTTCCCTTTTCTTTCTTTCGGTAATATCCCTAATTACACTGATCATGTGAGATTCATTGTTCAACGTGATTATCCGACTAGAAATCAAACCCATCATAATACTTTTATCTTTAAGCCTGAATTCTGCTTCATAATCGAAGCAATATCCCTGCGTTTGAACAAGTGAAACAAAAGCTTTCCGCTCCTGCAAAATGTTCCATAGGTTTAAATCGAAGACCGTTTTTCCCAATGCCTCCTCGGAACTGTAACCGGTTACTTCCTTGAATTTAGGGTTAACTGAACTAATATATCCATCTTTAACGCCAGAAATTACAGTTGGATCCGGAGTAGTATTAAATATTATCTCAAAATGGTCTTTGGCCAGTTTCATCTCAGCCGTCAACCGGTGATTGATCAGCAGGATTATCGTGTAAGTCCAGAATAAAGAGACAATCAATAGCTCGATATAGGTCGATGTGTTAACAAGTACCTGTGAGTCAAAAGCATTTATCACACTCCCAGTCAAAAGAAAAAATACTTTGGATAATGAAAAAAACGCATGGGCCACAAATACTGTAATACAAATATTGGTTGCAATCTCCAGCGATTTGGTCTTGTATTTTTGCAGGTCATATGCTGACAGAACAGCAATTAAACCCACTGTCGACCAGATTATGATCGTTCTTATCTGGATCAGATCCTTATAAAAAAGAAAATAGGAGAATGGAATTAAAAATAAGACGAAAATGATGGCTATCAGGCTCAACCTTTCCCTTTTGCCCAAGAATCTCATGAGACCTATGTACATAAAAAACGACGAGAAAATGAAAGCCATATTTTGCCCAAATACAGCCAATTGTTCGATTGGTTTGATCTGCCTCGAGATCAAACAAATGAAGCCAAAAAAAGCTGATGCAGCATAGATCAACCACCATCCAAGCCCATTGTAATTTTTGTTATAATAATACTCTATCAGAAAAATTACAAATTGAATGGCATAGAAAATTCCAAGTACCAAGGCGAAGGTGTTGATGTCAATATTCACTCAAATCCAATTTAGGTTTACAATGTCCTTAACAAACAATATTCTTAAAAGTTTTGAAAAGTAAGCCAGCAAATCGTTAAAAACAGAATGTGAAGCCTAAATACTTTAATGAAGCATCACATTCTGCTCTATTTCCTTAAATTATAGCTTGATAAAAATCCTTTTCCGGTAAAGGATGAGCGCCGGAATAAAATTGATCAAGACAAAAAGCAGTGCATAGATCATGCTCCAAAACTGTGGAGAAGGCCCAAAAGTTGAAAAATATGTCACGAAATGTTCGTTCAGGGAAGCGCTTCCAATTTTGAATTCATAAAAGAAAAGTGCCCAAATATCTGCCAGAAAATAGACAGTTATGGCATTGGCACCAAAAATCAGTCCACCTTCTGTAAATCTGGTAATGCCGAGTATATCAATCAGATAAAATAGTGATCCCAGAAATAACGCGGCAACACCCGAAGTAATCAATACGAATGAGCTGCTCCAGATATTTTCATTACAGGGGAAATGCAGGTTCCAGATATAACCCAGAATAATTGAGACAAAACCGCCAATCATCAGGTAAATTACTTTGTCCTTCTTTTCCAGTTTACCCAGCAAAAGGCTTCCGGCTACCATGCCCGATATGCCTGAAACAAAAGATGGAAAAGTGCTGAGAATCCCCTCAGGGTCCCAGGTTTTTTGCCACATAGTGCCAGGCAGGAATTTTGTGTCAAGCCAGGCAGCGAGGTTAATGCCGGGCTCCAGCATCGGTTTGTCGTATCCTGGTGTTGGAATGAACAGCATGGCCAGCCAGTAGGCAACCAAAATTGAAAAGCCAATCCATGCCTGCTTTTTCCAGTTGCTATTTAAAAACAGAAAAGCACAAAAGAGAAATACCAGTGCAATCCGCGGTAGCGTACCGGTATATCTCAGATCAGCAAAATTAAAATCTGGCAACAGGTTAAGAATGAGGCCGACCAGATATATTTTTATCGACCTGATGACAATTTTTTTGTACATTTCGGATTTGGGAGCCCCCATTTCCAATCTTTTTGTATAGGCAAAAGCAATAGAGACACCCACCACAAACAGAAATATTGGTGCTATTAAATCGGTTGGCGAGAGACCATTCCATTTGGAATGGTTCAGTGGTGCATACGAAAAAAGTTCGCTACCGGGATAGTTGACCACTATCATGGCAACGACCGTCAATCCCCGCATGACATCCAGGGAGATTAATCGTTTTGTTTCAGTCATAGTTGTAGTTTTTAAAAACGGATTCGTTAATTTTAAAAAGAAATTTGGATTTGAATTCAGGATAAAGTTAATCATCCAATCCTGTTTTTTATCACATCAACCTAAAATTGAACTGATCAATTTTAGGCAAGTTAATATACTATACTACAACTACTTAATAACACTATAATGACAAAATTTTTCTCTTCGGCAACGCTTGTTGCCTTGATCTGCCTCTTCACCAGCTGCTCGCAAATGCAGAATAAATCCCTTCCAATCTCATCCGAACTGAAGGTAAAATGGGAAGTTGTTACCAATATGTACCAGGGTAAAACTCAGGCGCTGGCTGCCTTTACGATTTACAACCAGAGCAAGATGACCTTGGGCGATAAAGGGTGGGCCATGTTTTTTTCCCAGATGCCCCCAACTCCAATTATTGACGATTCAGTAAGGGCAGCAAAAGTTGTACATATTAATGGCGACTGGTTCAAATTGACCCCATCCAAAAATTTCAAACTACTTCCGGGAGACTCCATCCGAATCAAATATTGCGGTACAGGTTTCATGATAAAGAAAACTGACACAGCTTTGGGAATGTACTTCGTATTCTATGATGCCCATGATAAAGAAATCGGCATTGTTCCCGTTGGAAAACAGATCATTGGGGATTTTAACCGACCGGAACAATTAAAGCGGACTGTTGAGGACGAATCTGAGGTGCCCACACCCGCAAGCAGGTACACTGCCAATTTGAACCTAAGCCTTGTCAAAGAAAATCAGCAAAACAGCATCATTCCGACTCCACGATTCTATAAAAATGGCAAGGGGCCGGTTCTCATTGATAAAAAATGGCCAATTTTCTATGGAGAAGGTCTGGCTTCGGAAGCCGGATACCTTACCAAAAGATTGAAAGTGCTGACTGGCGAAGATTATACCCTGGTTAAAGGTAATCCTGACCATCAACCTTCATTTTCATTGCAACTAAAACCAGAACAGTTCACAAGGGACGAGTCTTACCAACTCTCGGTAGATCCAAAAACCGGCATCCGCATGGAAGGGAAGGATGCTGCCGGGGTTTTTTATGCTATTCAGAGTTTTTTGGCATCACTTACTGCCAGCGCTTTTCAAAACAAAAAGAGTCCGATTCAAACTACTTCGCTGCAGATAACCGACAGGCCCAGATTTCCCTACCGGGGATTGCAGTTCGACATGGCGCGCAATTTTCAAAACAAAGAGACCATTCTTAAGATGCTCGACATCATGGCCTTTTACAAGCTAAACCATTTTCTGTTTTATTTCATGGAAGATGAAGGATGGCGGGTTGAGATTCCGGGATTACCTGAACTGACCCAAATTGGCAGCCGCAGGTTACACGGAAAATTGAGCGATCCCAGCCTTCATCCCTCTTATGGTAGCGGTCCGTTTGCTGATGCAAAGGATAGCTATGGCAGTGGCTATTTTACGTCAGATGAGTTTGTTGAAATGCTGAAATTCGCCAAAGAAAGGCACATTACAATAATTCCTGTAATCAATTTCCCGGCGCATGTCAGGTCTGCCATCAAATCGATGGAATTCAGGTACCAAAGGCTGATGAAGGAGGGAAAAGTGGCAGAAGCCAATGAATTCAGGCTGATTGATCCGGAAGATACCTCAAAATATATTTCAGCGCAAGGCTATCATGACAATGTTGTTTGTGTCGGCAGGGAATCGGTTTATCATTTCTATGATACTGCCGTGAAAGGGATCAGGCAGATGTATGAAAAGGCCGGGGTTCCCATGGAAATCTTCCACACCGGTGGAGATGAGGTAGCTGCTGGAGCTTGGAATGGCTCACCGATGGTAAAAAAACTGTTGACTGAACATCCCGAGATTAAGCCGGATGATAAAAGTTTACAAGCGTATTGTTTTCGTCGAATCTCGGCCATTCTGAAAGACAACGGCGTGAAGAATATAGGAGGATGGGAAGAAGCTGCACTGGTATCCGATGCCAACGGCAAACCCACTCCCAATTTTGAATTTGTCGGGAAAGGACTCCTGCCCTATTTGTGGAACAATACCGAGGGAGCCGAAGATCTTGGGTATAAACTGGCCAATGTCGGGTATAAAGTCGTCTTGTGCGATGTTTCAAATTTCTACCTTGATTTTCCTTACGACAAAGATCCTGTTGAGCCGGGAAATTATTGGGCAGGATTCCTGGACACCAAACAATTCTACGCATTTGCCCCCTACGATCTGTTTAAGACCACCACCAAAACTGCCATGGGAAGGACCATCAATACGGATAAAGAATTCGCCGATAAAGTAAGGCTGAAACCGGAGGCCCGAAAAAATATCCTGGGAGTTCAGGCGCAAATCTGGAGCGAAACCATCAAGGGCGAAGCAATGGTTGAATACTACTACTTACCAAGATTGATCGCCTTTTCTGAGACTGCCTGGTCGCCCGAAAGAAAATGGGAAACCATCGAAAACAAGGATGCCAGGGAAAATAAAATAACAAAAGATTGGAACATATTAGCCAACCTTCTTGCTACAAAAGAGTTGCCCCGACTTTCGATCCTAAATGGAGGATACAATTTCAGGGTACCGCTTCCCGGAGCCATTATCAAAAATGGTATGCTGTATGCAAATGTGGAGTTCCCGGGCCTCGAAATCCGGTATACGACAGATGGCTCGGAGCCAACCATACAAAGTCAGCTATACACACAACCCATCAAAGTATCCGGATCTGTTAAACTTAAGAGTTTTGTAATTGGCGGAAAATTTAGCAGAACAAGCGTTGTAAACTAGAAAGTTGAAAGTGGAGTGTGAAGAACTGAAAAATGATCTTGTGCGAATTAATCTATTTTCCTGAAATCAGGATAATATAAATCTTATTTTGATTCTTAATCTTAGTAGAAAAGGCAGATATTTGGAGATCAGTATCTTATTATCTTATTTTATGATCGGTTGGAAATAAGATAATAAGATCAGGTTTCAATCCAATTCGCAGTTCTACTAAGATAATAAATTGAAAATAAGATTTATATAATCAAAAATCCTATTTTCAATTCTCAAAACCGGATATTATACTTTAATTTAAACCGCAATGCACTCTCATCCATCACGTATCGTTCGAGTGGTTGGGAAAGCTTGGTGGTCCAGGCCAGGATGATGACTTTTCCAGGTTTTAAGATCCACTGAAACCTGGATTGAATGCCGATGGTATTGGAGAAATTGTCGTATTGTAAATAGTTGTTGAAAGTGACGGTTGGACTAAAAAGAATATTGGCATTCACTGAATAAATGCGGGCGGTAAAATTTCCATTTGGCAAACTAACGTCGTTCTGTTTGTATTTAGCCCCTACAAAAAGCGGCACTGCTACTTTGTAATTGATTCCCAGGTTTAAGTCCCTGCGCGATCCGTTGTAAAAATCGCCCCAAGCGAAAGAGCAATCTCCTGACAAATTCCTGCTTCCGGCAGTAAGAAGGCTTAGGGTATGGCGATAAAAATAGTACTGACCGACAGGGATGATATATTTTGAAAAGATATTGAAATTTTTTTCAAGGTATTCATAGTTGCCGACAATGCTGTAAGCGAACTCTTCTCCCGACTTGAACCTTATTTTCAAAGGCGAATAGCTCACTTGCCTGGTCTCCAGAACATCGTTGAAATTGACAATGTGGTTAAAGCCAATACCGGTCAACAGTTGCAAAATACCCTTGATTTTTGGACGCGGCCCAATTTGTATGTTTCCATAAGAATCCTTGATGTCGGTCCTGGGGACAAATCCCATCCCTGCCACGAAATTTTTGCCAATTTCATAATGTCCAAGCGAGAAGGAGAGAAAATCATTCGGATAGGAAAGGGTTCCACCCCAGGATAGATCCTTGCCTGTCAATCCACTGGTGCCGGATTTTAATCCAAACATGATCATGGAGAGGTTTTTGTTGCCATGGAATTTTGAGGTTGCCAATTTCATATCGATCCCACCTACATAATTCTCTGTTGCGGATACTGCATTTCCATAGGTACCAATCACTCCGACAGATGATTCGGATCCAATGCTTCTTGAAATCCGGGCTACCGAAAAATTAGAGTTTCCGCTGAAATGGTCATCATTAACCTGCATGGCGCCAATGTTCCATTTCTTGATCATCCCGGTTACTTTGGCGGCATAATTAATTTGCAACGGTAGTCCATTGCTGTCCAGCCCCATCCTTCTTGAGAAAAACGGGATGATGTTCTTGCCATAGCTATTGGCATCATCTCCCTGAATGCCAAATGAAAACAGACTGGAACCGTCCAGAAAAAAATCCCTTTTCTCCGGAAACAGCAAGTCGAAACGTGTCAGGTTGATCTGCCGGTCATCCACTTCCGTCTCCGCAAAATCCGTATTTACGGACAAGGATGCCTTTAAACCCGGAGTGATCTGATAAAAAAAGTCCAGTCCGCCTTTTAATACATACTTGTTATTGGCGTCCCTTTTGGTGTTTATTCCGCCAACAATATAGGGCAAGATATCTAGCCCGATTCCCTGGGTGATATGATTCAGTCCATTGATCAGACCGGCATCAGACACCTGAAACTTGTAGCTGTTCACGTTGGCGAAGGGCCAATAGGACATCTCCAGTTTTCGCTTGATGTGCCGGATAAATTTGATTCCCCAGCTTGGATTGTATTTATCAAATCCCATCGTTTTAAATGGTATGGCCATTTCGGCTTCCCAGCCATCCGCAACAATTCTTGCCCTTCCATCCCACAATCCATTCCACTCTTTGTTGAATACTGCTCCGTTCTCGCTGATGGTAGCATCTCCGATAGAGCCTCTTGGACCGATTTGAAACCAGTATCCATTGCGGTGATCCAGATAGGTATCCAAAATTACCTGAATCCTGTCGTCATTGCCCAAACTGATATCCCTGGCCATCTCCTTTGCGGTTATCTTCTTCGGATCATCAAAGCACTTGATCCCAACATAGAGAAAACTGGCATCATAACAAATATAAAAGATGGTCTTTTCGGAAACCGGTTGACCAGGATTGGGTTCCCGCTGCACCAGTTGATCAATTTTGGCGGCAGATGTCCAGGCTTCATCGTTCAGATGTCCGTCAATGATTGGCGCTCTCGAAACAAAAACTGCCTGAAAGGAGGGCTGGGCAATTGTGGAGATAGGAACCAATGTGAAAATTACATGCAAAAGCAGTCGGCTGATACAGTTCATAGAAAATTTCGAAAATTTAATCTGCCGATCACCATTCAATTGTATTGATGTAATTGATAAAATAATTGAGTTTGGTCAATTATTGCCGGATTTCGAATTCAGATAAAGTTAGTATGCGAGGTCGAAAATAACTAAAAAATTACAATTCAAAACCCTTTCGGGTGGCCTTGATCGTCGATTTTATGCGCTTGGATTCCAGCCTCTTCTCCACTGAGGCTTTTGTTGGTTTTGTTCTGTATCGTTTTTTTGGTGGGGTCAGCGCATTTTCTAACAAGTGATAAAACTTTTCGATTACCTTTTCTTTGTTTTTCAGCTGAGAACGATCTGTTTGAGCGACAAGCACGAGTTCTCCCTCATTGTTGATTTTGTTTGCAAGCTTCTCAGCAATAACGGCCTTTTCATGCTCATCAAGCAGGGCAGAGCTCCAAAGGTTGAACCTCAGTTCTACTTTTGAGCTAACCTTGTTAACATTTTGTCCACCCGGACCACTGCTTCTGGAGGTTTGGAAGACAAATTCTGATGAAAAGTCGTTCTGGGGAATATTCATCTTTTTATCAATTTTATAATTCCAAAATTCCTCCAGAAAGAGAAATTGAAACAACAATAATATGAAATAAAATTATTATTAATCGTCTCCATTTGTTTTGCCCGTCAGGGCATCAAGTTCAATAGAAATATGTTAACATGAAACATTTTCCCCGAATGGGGATAAACAATAGTCTAGCCAAGAATTATTCAATTTCTTTTAATACATATCTCGGATCAAATTCAACCTCAAATAATTTGAGAAATTGTAAATATTCATCCTGAAAGGTCTGCTTTTTATGATGTTGCTCCTGTGCTTGTATGTAATGAATCAATTGAGCTATTTGAGATTTTCCATAAGAAAAAGCACCGAATCCTTCCTGCCATGAGAATTTCCCTGATACAAGATGTTCATTGTTTACCCATAACGATGCCCCTCTTTTCAAGTGATACATTAAATCTGAAGGAGATTGTTTTGGATTCATACTGACTAATAAATGCAAATGATTTGAAGTACCATCAATGGAATACATCCGATGATGATTGTTTTCAACAATTCCAATCATGTATTGATACAAGGAATCTTTCCACCTCGGCTGAATCAAGGAAGCTCTGTTTTGAACTGCAAAAACATAATGAATATACAATTGACAATAAGTATCTGCCATTCTGTTTTGATTGGTGCATAATAAATATAACCAAAATTTTGAAAAAAAACAAATTCAGATTTCCGTTGGCTATCATTATCCATATGCTAATTCCTTATAATCAATCACATCTGGTTTATCCCCTGGCGGGGAATAGTTTTCTATTTGGCATCTTTCTATGAAACTTGATGCCCTGGCGGGCAAGTGAAAGGAGTATTGATTAAGTAAAAGTGCCCGTATAAAAACTTACCCTGCTTGCACAAATTTAACCTATTGCATAATCTAAACCCTCTTTTAAGAAATTTGAAAACAAAAAGGGGCGGCACTTTCGCACCACCCCCTTTTTAGTTTTATTTCAGTTGTTATTGTAACAACCACATTTTAGAGAATTCATCATCAACAGCGGGAACCAAAGTTGCTACACCTTTGTCGTAAGCATCTTTATTTTGACCCAGCTCATTTCCAGGGTATCGATAACGAAGAGGAAATGTATAGGTAGACAACAAGCCATTTTTAAAGATGTTAGGCATTTGTGTTCTGCGAAGATCCAGATAAGCCTCACTTGCAACAGAGAAAAGAGAAACCCATTTCTGTTCAGCAATTTTAGTCAGTTTACCTGCATTGTCAGCTGGTAAAGCGACAGAAGCCTGAGAAGAATAGGTAGCAATAGCTGCATCGCTAACTCCCCAACGTTTCATGTTTGCTTTAATAGCAGCTTTGTAATAGCTATCCGCATTACCTGAAGAGACCCAACCTTTAACTGCGGCTTCGGCCAGGTCAAACAGAATCTCATCTTTGTTCATTATCTGAGCTCTCAACAGTGCATGTGAATTCTGTTGGAATAATTTCGAGTATTTTGATACTTTAAAGTTTCCATAAGTACCACCTAAAGAGGTATTCCAGTGACCATTCCCGTTTTTCCAGTCGCCCGGCATACCGGCAATAAAACCTACATACAATTTGTCAATATCAAGGATATTCTGAACCTGGGCAGCAAAGACTGGATTGGATTTGTCAAGATATTCCCAGGTAGAGGTGTAAGTGAATCCATTATTATCAGTTGTACTGACGGCTTTACCGTTCAATGCAGGATCATTTGTCCAAGGGTTTTCTACTGGAGCAAACCACACATTCATACGAGGATCTTTGTTAGCGGTCATGATATCAACCAATGTTTTACAAGGCCTTCTTCGTTCAAACTCGCCACTATTACCCCAAATGTTTGGTCCACCAACCCAAGAGTTGGCGGTGGTTGTTCCAACATAGGCAATGGATGCATTGAGGTCAGTTTCTTCTGTCAGAAGTGGTTGAGCAGCAGCACCTGCAATTTTCGAAGAATATTCAGCCTTAGCAGATGCATGCATCAGCAGGCGCAATTTTACAGAATTGGCAAATTTGGCCCATTGCACTTTGTTACCGCCAAACATCAGGTCATATGAAGTACTGATAGGATCCGTTCCGGCGTTGATATTTGCGATAGCTGCATCAATCTCTTTTATCAATCCTGCATAAATAACTGACTGTTTGTCGTAAACGGGATACAAAATTCCTTCACGACCTTTGAGGGCTTCAGAATAATAGACATCCCCGTAAAAATCAGTCATGAACGAGAAAAGTAGAACCCTAAAAGAAGAGAAAATACCAACATGGGTCTTTGAACCCCTGGCGTCGGCCAATTTGATAGAAGCGTCAATGAATTTTAAAATATCCATTGCCGAATACATCTCATTTGGAAGTTGTTTAAATGCGGAATAATAGTTGTCACCGCCTTGAAAGTTGCGTTCTGTATACTGGACAGCGCCCGGAAGTTTTGTGGCGCCCCATCCCATGTCCTGATAGAACAGGGAGGTCTTTCTCAGGATAGAAGATAGCAGATAAGGGTCATTCAGAGACTCTACCGCATTCTTTTGTTGCAGCAGATCATACTGCCTCAATGAATCTTTACTGCAGGAAACCACAGCAAGAAGCATAAATATTACGGAAATTTTAGTCAAAAAAGATTTCATAATTATATTTTTATTTCAATGAAAGTCAAATATTAAAAATCAAGCGCTAATTTGAAACCCACAGAGCGAACACTTGGTAAAGTAGCACGTAAAATACCCTGGCTTACACCTACACCAGAGAATGCTGATTCTGGATCCTCGTTGCGGCCTGAAGCATTCCACTGTACTAGGTTTCTGCCAATCAGAGAAAGATTTACATTGAAAATTCTCAACTTGCTTGTTACTTCGTTTGGAACAGTATAGGTAAGTGAAACTTCTCTCAATTTGAAATTTGTGGCATCGTAAACCCTTGTTGAAGTAAAGTTCCAAATACAATCGCCCCAACTGTTGTAAGGATACTGATAAAAAGTGTTGTTCAAGTCTGCACCGTTTACAATATAGTCGGCATCTGTTGGAGTAGTACCATTGAAATCAGGATTGATGAAAACACCCTTAGCATAACTGGCATCGTTGAAATCAGCACGTTGACCATCATTGTTAGCATTGATATTATCATACTTACTTGAACCAGCTGCCGGCCAAGGATGACCACCATGTTCAGCATCACGGCCACCACTCCACAATGGATTGTTATCCCCTGAGCCAAGAGATTCAAATGAACGTCCATTGGAATCCATGTATTGTTGGTTAACAGAAACATATTTGCCACCCAAACGCAAACTACCCACCATATTCAAAGTGAACTGTTTGTATCTCACTGTGGTATTCAAACCCATGATGTAATTAGGATTATAGTTTCCCAACTGAGTACGGTCCTTCTCATTTGAAGATTTTTGGAATTCGCCCGCATCACCATCCAGCAATGCCATTCCTGCATATTTCCCTGATTGGACCCTAAGGATTGGGTTCTCTTCGTATATGTTGCCAATCTCTTCTCCTTCAGCAATTTTAACTTTTGTTTTACCATCATAGGAGGCAAAAACATAGCCATTGGGTGCAAATTTTGGAGACAAACGGGTGATGTGCGCTTTGTAGTGTGTAATGGTAGTAGTGAAATCCCAATACCAATCTTTGGTTCTTACAGGCACAATAGTTAATCCCATTTCAAATCCCTTGTTACGAACATCCCCTACGTTGGTAGTCATGGAGGTAAAACCTGTTCCCTGAACAACCGGAATACCACCTAACTGGTTGTTTTGATCTTTGATAAAATAGGTTGCATCGAATTGTACCCTTTTCTTGAGCATCCACAAATCAAGTCCTATCTCTTTGGTTACAGACATCATTGGTTTAATATCCGGATCGACCAACGTTGCACTTATATTGGCAGTTTTTACAGTACTTGACCAATCCGGATTGTCAAAACCGTAAGTATCCACTGGTCTAAGTTTAGACAGACCGTTCCCTACACTAGCAAGACCCAAACGAACCTTTAGAAGATCGATTGAGGCTGGAAGCGTAAATGTTTCGTTGGCTAACCAGCTGGCAGAAACGGATGGATAGAAATAATTGATTTTCTCTTCATCAAGATTTCCTTTCCAGTCGTTACGCCCTGTTACACCAAGGAAAAGTTGTTTATTCCAGGCTATATCAGCTGTTCCGTAAACACTGTAAGTTTTACCGGCTCCCCAACCATAGCTCGCGCTTAACTTGCCTGGGAATGCATTTGCAATTGTAAACAATCTCGGAACTGAAAGCGCACCTGCACTAACATCGTAGGCATTACTGTTACTGTATGCGTAGTTTACTCCACCAACTGCCGAAATATCAAATTTACCGACTGTTTTGTTGAAAGAAAGAATAGCATCAGAGTTGACGCTCAGACTGTTGTTTGTGTTGGTTAAAAATTGACCGTCACCACTGGCTGGCCTACTGGCCAAAGCCGTTCTACCAAATGACTGACGATATTCATAGTTTTCCCTGACATTCTCCATACCTGTACGGAGCAGGAAGGTGAACTCTTTGTTCAATTTCCAATCCAGTTGCAATTTTCCGAAGAAATTGTCACGTGTGAAGATGTTAATCTTTTCATAAGTACTCCACCATGGATTATCTTCTGATTTGTCAATTCCATTGTTTTTCTGAATGGCGCCATTCATCAAGATTCCTTCAAAACCTTTCATCCAGTAATCCTTCATATCGGCAAGAGGCTGTAAATTCGCGGGGAAGTTGAAAAGCAAACTGTTCAAAATACTGTTTGATCCTGTAACGTTGGCTTTGTTTGGTGAAAAGGTGCGAATATAACTTGCACTTGTTGAAACTTTAATCTTGTCAGTCAGTTTATAATCTGAATTAAGGGCAATAGACTTCTGATTGGTCTTGGTATTTGGCATAACACCGGTGTTTGACATATTGCTCATTGATAGCCGAAAAGCACCTTTTTCATAGTTACCTGTAATGCCAACATTGGTAGTAACTGTACTTCCTGTTTGCAAATAGGCTTTAACGCGGTCTTCGTTTGAGGAAACCATTGGACCCTTTTCCCATTTCTGGGTTTTGGTATTCCAAAAATTATCAGTGTATTTCCCATCAAGTTTAGGACCCCAAGTATCCGTATTATCATACTGCCATTCAAACGCGCGTTCTCCCTGGCCATAACCTTTTTGTTCCTCTATAAACTGATATGGCGAATCCATCGTTGCCGTAGTGGAGAACGATACTCCGATACCTTTTTTACCTGATTTACCTGATTTGGTTGTTATCATCACAACACCGTTTCCACCCTCTGAACCATAGAGTGCACCTGCACTACCACCCTTTAGTACGGTGATACTCTCGATATCCTGCGGGTTAAGTTGCGAAAGGATGTTACCAAAGTCAACGCCATTCTTGGCTGTGAATGTTTGAGCGCCAACTGGAATACCATCAATAACATAGAGCGGCTGACCTTTGACTGATACGTTTGCATCAGATGCTGAAGGCATCGCTGTTGTACCACGGATATTTACCAAAACAGATGAAGTAGGATCACTACTCATACTGGTCAGGTTCACCCCGCTGATTTTACCATCCAGGGATTTCATTAAGTTGTTGTTGCCTCCTTTGACAAGTTCGTCAGATTTTACCTCACTCACTGAATAGGCCAAAGATTTTTTCTCCTTGGTAATACCCATAGCCGTTACAACAACTTCTTCCACACCTACCGATGAAGTTTTAAGTTGAATGTTGATGGTCTTATTTGTCCCAACAGCGACTTCTGAATTTGTCATCCCAACAAAGGAGACTACCAATCTGGCGTTGGCAGGAACTGAAAGGTTGTATTTTCCATTGACGTCTGTTATGACACCATGTGTTGTACCCTTCACAACAACACTTGCACCGGGTAGCGGAGACCCGGTATCATCAGTTACCGTACCGGTAATCGCGTTTTGCGCCATCACACTGTTTACGAACAGCACAAAAAGGCACATCAGAAAAATTCTAATGATTTTTTTAGACATGTGACGTTAAATAATTAGTTAATAGATGTTAATTGCAGCACA
>Ga0265297_10006580_pt1 | contig 16756 bp, 26 predicted proteins | sample Munlanlwell13791_FD_192502 | JGI IMG/M metagenome (GOLD analysis project Ga0265297, IMG submission 192502) | Leachate microbial communities from a municipal landfill in Southern Ontario, Canada - Leachate well 137-91 | ecosystem: Engineered > Solid waste > Landfill > Unclassified | place... | reverse complement strand
CATCACTCCACCACCATCACCGCCACGCCACCATCACCGCCACGCCATCACCATCACTGCCATCACCATCACCGCCACGCCATCACCATCACTGCCATCACCATCACCGCCACGCCATCACCGCCGCGGCGAAGGCGAAAAAAATATTTTTTATGTCGGCGACGAGAGAGGAGGCGGCGACGAGAGGCGATGGCAACGAGGCCTTCCTTCCGCCGACCCTTCCTTCCGCCGACCCTTCCTTCCGAAAAAGACGAAGCCTCGTGACCATCACGGGCAGAAGATGGCGAGTGAGATTGCCATACTCGTCGCGAAGATGAGGACGTACGTCGAGAAGGAATGCATGTCGAACAGCGCTCTCGACGAGAGGGAGATGATGCCAATGAGTGCGGCTACGACGAAGAGAAGTCTCTTCAAGAGGAAGAGACGTCGCTCGAGGACGGCGATCTCGCGTAGATGATATTGAAAGGGCAGCACGTAGAGAGGAGGAGGCGGCGGTGGAAGAACGAAGTAGTGGCCGAGTGGAACGCGTGGCCTGACGATGTGGTTCGAGGGCATCTTTCTCTCGATTAGAAGAGTCACATTTGCGAAGGAGGAGGCGAAGGCGGAGGTGGAGACGAAGGCGGAGACGAAGGAGGCGAAGGTGAAGGAAGAGGATGTGACGATGGCAACGATGACGGCATCTTCTCCTTCCGACGACGACTACTACTCACAACTGCGGATCATCGTCGTCATCGGCCGTCGTCGCCGCCATCGCTTCACGGATCACTCTCTCCGACGCTTGCTGGTCGACAGGAGGAAGGAGAAGTAAGATGAGGCGTCGCACGATGAGTGAGCCGGCCGTGCCGAACATTCTGACGAGAGAAGGCCGTTCTTCGTTCCATTGATGGTCGTAGAGAGTACCGATCACATCGAGAACGAAGAGAAGAGCGTATAGAGTGAGCGCGCCGCGTATTGGCATTCGTAAGATGGCGGAGGCGAGATAGAGAAGGCAAGCGTCGAAGAAGTAGCACCGGCAGAGGATGGCGACGTACAAAGCATCTCTTCGCCATCCTACCTCGTGGACGGCATGCCAATGGGCGTAGTTGCGGTCGAAGAAGGCTTGCTGCAGTCGAAGAGAGAGAGGAACGACCATCACTGAGGGCGAGGCGTTTTGTGGCGCATCAAATAATGATCGATACGTGGGACTGCGATTACGCCGACCCGTCGATGGTTGGCGCCGCCGAGATGAGGGAAGACTTCGCTTCGGCCGTGACGCCGAGTGGCGGGGAGGAGGAGGAGGCGGAGGCGGAGACGGAGATGGCCGAAGAGATGGAGGAGGACGCCGCCATCGCCGCCGCACATTGGAGCGATAGCCCATTCTTCTCGTCGTACAGCGCTGCCCCGACAATGGCCGAGCTCGTCGAAGAGATGGCACATAGTGACGATGATGATGTCGTCCGATTCATCGAGAAAGGAGGAGAGCTTCTCCATGGCCATTGGGAGAAGCTGAAGTGTGGTTGTGAGGCCTTCGTCCTCGCGTGGCAGACGAGCGGCGAGACGACTGTCTCTGAAGCGGAGCCGACTTGGTCGATGGCGCCGTCACCATTCTCTCCGTGCTGCGGCATGTCAATGATGATAGTCGGATCGATTACTCTTCCCGATGGCACGGTCAAGCTTGCGGACGCACTCGTGAAGAGACATTCTCTCGGCTGCCCTCACTTCATTAACTGTGTCGAGCATCTGTATTGAGGAGGAGGAAGGAGGGAAGGACGGAAGGACGTGCCTCGTCTCGCCGACCCTTCTTCCGCCGACCCTTCTTCCGCCGACCCTTCTTCCGCCGACCCTTCCTCCCTTCGATACGCGCGTCTCGTCGACTCCTCCTTCCCTTCGATACGCGCGTCTCGCCGACCCTCCCGCCTTCCTCCCCTTCCTTCGAAAGGAGTCGCTATGCGCGGAGCGGCCCGACCTTTTTGATCGTATCAAACGAAAAGATGGGCAATACAGGATCGAAGGGCGAGCCGGTCACGCCGACCGTCTATGCCGATCCAATGGCGTGCTGCCTTCAACATCCTTCGACGAGAGTGATAAATGGGACGCCATGTGCCGAGCAGTACAGCGGACCGACCGCTTCTGCCTGCAGCCCCTACTTCCAGACGGCCTGCGCGTCGGGAAAGTGGGGAATGGACAGCGACTGCGGAGTATGGGCGACGCAGTTTCCTCTCGACGCTCACTATGCCATGACGGCGCACTGCCGAGCTGACCCTCTCACCGGCGAGTGCAAGGCATGGTCGGCAAGCAGTCAGTACGCCGAGGCACAGCATCGGCAGATGGTTGGCGACTACTGCACTTCTTCTCGACTCGGTTCTCTCTCCGGCTGCCGCGAGATGTGTCGCAAGTATCGAGGAGGATGCAATGGTGCCGCCCAAGACTACTGCAGCGGAAGCGAAGAGTCGACAGATGGCGGGTTCTGCTCTTGCCTCCGCTCGCCAGCAGGCCTCGGCATTGCGGAATGCATCGACGGGAAGTGCTATGACCAAGGGTACAAGATGACCGAGGTTCCTCCCGATTGCCCCGATCAGACCGTCTGCGCGGTGTACTGGAATCTGAAGGACATCGGAGGAGATGTACAGTTCCGTAACACCTCCATCGTCCAGCAGTGCGGCCGAGAAGGCGGAGGAACGACGACCACCACCACGACGGGCGGCGAAGAGGATGAAGAGGAGGAAGTCGAAGAGGAGGCCGGCATCTCGTTGACGGACATAGAGTCGAGAGAAGACTTGCAGCTATGGCTCGCGCAGAACAAGGCTCTCATCACTCTCTTCGCCGTAGCGGGGATGCTCATCCTTCTCACTCTCATCGCGGCGGCATGAGGAGGAAGAAGACGACGATGATGATACCGCCTCGCCTGCACAGTCGTCGTCGTCCTCTCCGTCCTCGTACTCTCCTTCCTCTCCTTCCTCTCCTTCCTCTCCTTCCTCTCTTCGACGCCGCCTTTCCTTCGAAGAGGTCTCGCTTTTTGCTCATTCCAAACGAGATGGGTGGAACGCAGTCGAAAACTACAGTAAGCTCGCTGACGGACATCGCAATGGAGGTCGCGCAGACGAACATCGCGCGATGCGTGCAAGCGGCGACGCAAGAACAGATCATCGCAGTGTCGAAGGTCGCAGGTGACGTGACGATCTCCGGCACGACGATGAGTCAGACTATGTCGGTGAACATGAGCTGCGCGCTGAGCAATGAGATGGATTCGAAGATCAAGGGCGACATCGCGGACGAGTTCGCTCAGTATGCCAGCACGAAGGGCATCGCGGCGTTGAGTGCTCTCGGAAGGACGCAAGCCATCGCCGCGACCAACATCGAGCAGATCTTCAGCGCGAAGTCATCGCAGTCTAATCTGCAAGAAGCGGTGATGCAGAACCTGCAAAGGCAGAAGATCTCGGCGACGAGCATCGGAGGGAACCTCGTCATTACCAACACGTCGATGGAGCAGACTGCTGAAGTCATAGCCAAGGCGATCATCTCTTCGACGGGCTACGCCGACACCATCGCGACAGTGGCGAACAAGATCGACCAAGAGGGAGAGGCGGAAGAGAAGGGTCCCTTCGACACTCTCTTCGAGACGATCAAGGGCGTCGTCTCCTCTTACATCTTCATGATCATAGGCATCGTCGTCATCGCGGGCCTCGTCGTCATCTTCTTCCTGAAGTACCTCTTCACGACTGAGACGGGCGCTCTTCTCGTCGAGAAGGGAGCGGACATAGCGAAGCAAGGCATAGCGGCACGGTCGTGATAAGGCGGTCGTCTCGCCTCCTTCCCTCTTCTCGACGATGCGGTCGTCTCGTCTTCCTCTTCTCTTTTTCTCGTCTCCCTTCGAGCGGCTCTCGATATGACTTCAAGCCAAGGTTGACTTGTACTCGAGTGGCACTCGACGCCCTCGACGGCCCCGACGGCCCCACAACCCAACCAGCAAAAAAGAATTGTCCTCGACGAAGCGGACCTCACTCTCTCGCAACGAAGAGACGGATCGCCGGGACGAACGAAGAGAGGTCAGCACCGATGATGGCTGGCAGCATCGGGATCGCGCCGAGCGGAGAGAAGAAGGTGGTGGTGTCTTCGCGATAGAGGGAGTGGAGCATAGCCGTCGCGGCGGCGTTGGGTCGGCCTTCCATACCGACGAGAATGATAGCTCGTCCTCCTTTCGACTTGAAGCGCTCGATCACTCTCTCGACGACGCCTTTCTTCGTCGGAGGCATGCACATGAAGAGGACAGTATCGGGAGAAGCATATTGGTCGACCGCGTCGGACGCTTCGAGTTTGTGAAGCGCGTAGAAGCTGAGTGGTATCTCCGCTTGCGCCGGAGAGATACGAGCCAACTCTTCCTTCTTCCGAATGAGTTCGAGAAGCTGCACTCGCTCGCTCTCCGTCTCACATCCCGCGACGTCGGGCTGTTCGATCGTGCTGATGTCGGAAGAGATGACTTGCATGTCCGTCGTCGAAGAGAGGATGGCGGCGTTGTATCCGCTTCCTCCGAAGACTTCGAGAATGCGGCGACCCTTCTCGATGCCAGATGCCGACGGAAGAGGAATCGGATGGATGAAGCCAGCGACGGCATCTCTCTGCTCGGCGATGGCGGTGCCTCGTATCCAATCGCGAATGGCGAAGGCTTGATTGACGGTCAGAGCCGCATCGGAACATATCAGCGGGAAGAGACGAGTCAACATCCCTCCGAACTTGTCGAAGGCGGTGATGGGAACCTCTCGTTGGACAACGAAGGACATGAGGACGAGAGAGCCACGGTAGCAGTCGAGGACGCGGCCACTGATCTCGTCTCGATTCGCCTGCCGCGCCAGTGCCTCTTGCAGAAGGGTGAATGACTCTTGCAGCCTCGGCATGAAGCCGGCGACTTTGAAGCCGCGCATCTTCGCCGCGACGTTCACGTAGGCGAGGTAGTTAGCGCAATTCATGATCGGCTTTCCTTTCCGCGGCGAGCAATCACTTTAGCGAAGGAAGGATCCTTATTTCGGACAGGTCAAATGAAGTCACTCAGGCGTATCGTCCTCGCCTTCCTCGCCATCCTCGCCCTCGCTTCCGCCGTCCAGACGGACATCGACGAAGAGATCCCTCCTCTGGCGTGCGTCTACTACGGTCCCTTCGACGCTAGCATCTACGATATGAACTACACGATCACCATCCTTCCGAACGACTCCACCTCGGCATTGGACATTCTCTTCGTCCACAACGACAGTGATCCGCGAACCATCTTCGAGGAGTGTGCAGTCGTGAGTAGTGACATCTTCATGGATCCTTCTCTCGTTGGCGCTGTCGACGTCGCTTCCTTCCTCAAGGCCACCGTCACCTTCGACGATGCATTCTGGATCTTACTCCGCAACGCCAATCCCATCGATGACAACATCACCATCCATGCCATCGGCTACGTCTCTCTCGTCGAGTCGCCTCTCACGACCTTCACGGAGAATTGGATCTACTTCGTCGCGGCGCTCGGCGCACTTGCCGCCCTCGTCCTCGGTGCCATAGCTATCAAGTGCGGGTGTTCGAAGTGCGGACAAAATAAGGCGACCAAGTCCATAGCCATGAAGTCGAGAGTGTGAGGGCGCGAGGCCGTTGCCGCATCCGCCCTCTCCGCCCTCATTTTTGCATCACGTCGTCCGGCAACTCTCTCCGACGCAAGGCGAGTCGTCCTGCGGCTGCGCTCTCGTCGGAAGAATGACGGCCGTGCTGTTGACGCCGTCGTATAATCGGAGAGGCCGCGGTCGGCCATTTCATTTTTCTCTCGTCGAATGAGGAGGTGAGGATGGAAGGGATGGAGGAAGAGGTTGAGGTTGAGGAAGAGGCTTCGGCATCTGCAACGGAACGAGGGGACAATGATGGCGACAAGGGGACGTATGGTCCGTCTAGCAGTTCACGAAGTGAAGGCGTGTCCGGCGGAGAGAGATGGAACATGCCATCACTGCGTGAAGTAGCAGAGCTATCGCTCCAGTCATATCCTTCCGGCGAAGGAGGTGGCGTGGTCGGAACTTTGTCGACGAGAAGAGAGTTGAGGAACGAGTCTGGCGCTGTCAATGCCATCTCTCCGTCGAAGGCCGGGCCGATGCCTTCATCTAGCGCCGGCGAAGCCGAGGACGGCATTTCTACACTGACTGGCGGCAGACGATCGGAGAGAAGCGAGTCGAACTTGAGAATCGCTGGGTATAGCTCAGACGGTATGTCGGCGAATGGCCGGTTTAGCAGCGCCATTATGCTCCTCACAGCTGCCTCTTCCATTTCGAGAGGGGCTAAAAGGACTAGCGGTCCTCGTGGACTCGTGAAGGAGACGTCGATGTCGGCGTCGACATCTCTTCCTCCTCCTCTCCTCGTCGTCGTCACCACCTCTCCTCGTCGACATCGACATCGACATCGACTTCTTCTCTCCACACTCCTCTCCACACTCCCCTCCTCGTCGTCATCACCTCCTCGTCGTCACCTCCTTCCGAAGGCACGCATTTATACGACCGTCGAGGAGAGATTCTGTCGAAAGAAAGTATGGTCGCCGTAGCCATCATCGCCGCCGTAGTCATCGCGGCTGCCATTGCTCTCGTCGCTGCGATTTGGTACTTCAGGAAGAGAGAAGAGGCGAAGGAAGAGGCAGTCATCACACCCGCCGTCGTCAAGACGGCAGTTGATACGCCGACAGATACGGCCGTCTCGACAACGGCTGAAGTGCAGGGTGCAGGATCGATTGATTCGCTCGTCGGAATAAGTGCAGACCCGAACTTCGCTCCGCCAATCACTGCGGCCAGCACCGTCGAATCCATTCCTCCTTTCCGATGCAAGTGCGCGTTGGAAGCGGGATGCGGGAATGGAGCGCCCGCTGGTGCGCTGATGGATGAAGTCACTGGCATCGCCGACGCCTCTGCCCTCGAGCAATATGGAGCGTGCGCCACTGGCTCGAGCAGGACTGGATGGGTCTGCTTCGACGCGAATGACGAGGTCGTGTGTTAGGGAGGAAGAGGTGCCGCGACGACGAAGAGGCGTCGAGAAAAAGTAATAAGGATCGGCCGGTCGGCCGGTCGTAGTGGCGGCAGGAGTAGGAGGCCGCCATCGTCGAAAGGAGGTGCGTCTGACCGACCATCCGCTCTCTCCCTCCTTCCGTCCTCAATCCAGCGCCTCATAGAAGGCGAGCACTTTTTGATGAGTGCGTAGCGAAGCGTCGGAAGGAAGTTCGTCGATGGTGAGGCCTTCGAGAGAGCGAACTCGGCTTATGCCCGTATAGCCTTGACCAGGAGCGAAGAGATCGCGCAGACTGATGTCGGCTCTATCTAGCGTCATACCCTGCGACTTGTGGAAGGTGACGGCCCAGCCAAGGATGAGCGGGAACTGCGTTCGCCGAGCATGGATCGTCTTCCCGTCCTTTATCACCCAAGTCGCCTTCTCGATGACGATGTTGCGGCCAGCGAACTCGACGACAGGCTTGTTGTTTTCGAGTCCGATCACGATGCCGGCCGATCCGTTGCACAGCCCTCCAGCGACGTCGAGGTTCTGGATGAGGAGCACTTGCGCGCCGGGCTTCATGAGCAGCACGTCGACCGCCTGGCATGAGTCCTTGAGCGTCTGCATCTTCTTCTCGTCGTCTGCCCAGTCTTCTGCCTCCGACATCCAGCCGACCGCCTCGATGCGTTTGAGCTCGGCGAGATTAATTTTCTCGGCATCGCACTTCTTCGATCGAATGAACGTGGGCTTGAGCCTCTGCCCTTCTCCGATAGAAGCGTTGATGCGCGTGGCGAGAGTCGCACGAGCTGTGGAAGAGAGTGATCCGACGCGGAGTCCTTCGAGGATGGCAAGGAAGGCATCATCGCGTTGACGGAAGACGGTCTTGAGTTCGATCTTCATCGGGAAGACCTCATTCCATGACGCCGCCTCGAAGCAGAACTTCATTTCGTCGGCAGAGCGATAGACTGGCGGAAGCTGATGGAAGTCACCGCATGCGATGACTTGTATACCACCGAATGGACGACCATTGCGTCGAATCCTTCTCGCCAGCTGCTCCAAGACGTCGAAGAGATCCGGCTTTATCATCGAGATCTCGTCAATGATGAGCGTGTACGCGTTCTTCCACTTTTCTCTCGCTCCTCGCCACATCTTACGGAAGAGATCATCGACAGGGGCTTCTCCGAGGCCGATGCCAGCGAAGCTGTGCAAGGTCGTCCCTCCGAGGAGACACGCGGCCACGCCTGTACTAGCTGTGATGAAGACGCGTGCCTTCGCGTCGAGAGAGTGCTTCGCGGTGAGTGCTTTGATGATCTCGATGAGGAGAGTAGTCTTGCCCGTTCCAGCTCTACCCGTGACGAACATCGACATCCCGGCGATAGCAGATTGCAGAACGCGCTGCTGCTCGTCGGAGAGAATGATGCTTGGCTGTTGCGTGTCCGACATGTCGGGTGAGGGTTTGGAGGTGGCGTATTTCTATCATTTATGCCGAGAAGGCGGCGAGGAGGGAGAGGAGGAGAGGAGGAGATGACGATGACGAGGAGGAGAGGAGGAGACGGGATGTCGATGTCGATGTCGATGCCGACGATGCCGATGCCGCCGATGCCGCCGATGCCGCCGATGCCGCGTCGGCATGTTCTCTCCTCCTTTCGACCTCCCTCCGATCGGCGAAGAAAGTAAAAGTGATATCTTCGGCCGGACGGAAAAAGCACTATGGCGACCGCCTACTCTCAACTCGTCGCGATGGAGAAGTTCGTGGCCGAGGAGCCGATTCCTCTCTCCACTGCGATTGCGGGTATGCACGACGAGGTCCTCGAAAGCGGAGTCAGTGACGGATATCGCTTCTCTCGACTCTACGACAAGCATAGGTCGAAGGCAACGTCTGCGCCTGCGCCTGCGCCTCTTGCATACGGCGCCACGGAGAGCGCGCCACTTCTTCTCCTTCCACCATTCCATCCCGTCCCGACGCAGGGAACGAAGGTGGCGATGGTCAACTTCATCCGCGCAGCACGCGGGAAGACGGTCTTGCGAAAGATCGAAGAGAAGATGGAGCTGATCTGGAAACAGCTCGACCTCGATTCCTTCGTCGGTGCCTCGCCGATCATTGCAGGCGGGTGCATCGAACACATCGTCTCGACGACTCTCCTCGAATCCGAGCAGTTGACGCTGATGCAGCTCGGATGCAGGTCGACGTTGAAGGGAAAGGTGGCTGGGCCTCGTTCCACCGAGCTGACAGCACCGAAATGGCTCGGCCATGCGCTTACAACCTACACCGAAGTAGGAGTGGGTCGCGACATTGACATCTTCATTCCTTTCGTTGACTCGGAGGCCGATGCGGCAATGGCAGGGACGCAAGACTATCTCTCTCGGTCATTGCCGCACAGGCACATCCTCATCACGAGTATGGCTGCCTACACGATCGACATCGAGATACTGAATGTACCGATGAAGCACGCGCAGTTCATCCCCGTGCGTGGTGGATCGCCAAAGTCCATCATCAATGCCTTCGACATCGACTGTTGCTGCGCATACTATACGAAGAAGACTGGCCTGATGATCCTTCCTCGAGCAATGGCTGCGTGGCGCAGTCGTACGAACATCTTCCGTCCTTCGACAATCGCCGCCTCCTACGAGGGACGCGTTCGGAAGTACTTCAATCTCAGCTACGATCTGATCATCCCTTCGATGTACGGATTCGACGAGGAGAATGTTGATTGGTCACTGGCCATGACGGGAGGAGGCATCCTCTCCATACTTCCTCCGCCTCGCACTCCGACGAACGTCCTTCACGAGACGGCCGGTCGGCCGGTATCTATCGTCGAGAAGAGGAAGATGGCGGCCATTCCTTCGGATGATGATGATGACGACGCTGCCGAAGAAAGCGAAGATGACGACGCCACTGCCGAAGAAGTGGAGAAGGAAGTGGGAGTTGGAGCCGGTGTTGCCGTTTCGATGGCGGCAGCGGCGACTTCTTCCTCCGCTGCGACTTCTTCTTCCTCCTCCTCCGCTGCGACTTCTTCCTCCTCTTCCTCCGCTGCGACTTCTTCTTCCTCTCCCTCCGATGATGCGAAAGAGAAGGCCAAAGTCACCGAGGACGCCGAAGTGAAGGTCGCAACGGAATCGTATGTCTGCGCACGCTCGCGCATTCTTCCGACGAGCTGGAACGATTCGATGATAGCGCGCACTCTCCTCAACATACGCGACGGAAAGAGGATCGTGTACAATGCGATTCCGGGCGGGCTCCCTCGCAGCTATATGGGAGACGACTCCCTCGTCGCTTTCTTCGATGGAAGGTATAGCCGTAACATCCTCTCGTTGGTCAACACGACGGCGGTGATAAGGGCCACGACTCGGCTGACGCAATCGGGTGCGAGGCTCGTCGCCCCGGAGATTGTCGTCGAGATTACAGCGATGGGACATGTCGCGGAAGAGATGGCGCGCGGGAGTATCAAGAAGCTGATCAAACTCGGTGAAGCGTATCGATTCCCTTCGATGCGTGACATCTTCCTGAAGACCATCCCTCTCATCGAGCGAGTGCGGAACGAAAGGATGGCGAGGCAAGAGACGAACTGGTTCTGCTACAAGGGAATCGAAGAGAAGAAGGTGGTGGTGGCCGCTGCTGCCGCACCCTCAGCGGCGACGACGACTCCGACTGCAATCGCCGCTGCCGCAGCCTCCGAGGCCATGAAGAAGTGGCTAATGAAGATCCATCCCAGCATCTCCGCGTCGCTGGAGTCAGCGCCTGACTACTGGATAGCATTCAAAGATCTCTTCGCTATGTTCGCGATCGATGGAAGTGCAACGGGGCCGACGTTCTACACTCGCGAAGAGGTGATAGCGTGGTCGCACGTTCATCATCCAGAGCTGGATCACATACACGCTATGTTCCCAGAGCTCGCCGCTCGTCTTGGCGCATTCCGCATCGACCCGTCGCTATGAGGATGAGGACGACGACGAGGACGTCGAAGAAGAAATCTTATTTTTGTGTGCGGGTCGTCGACGAAGAAGGAAGGAAGGGAAGGAAGGATGACCGTACCTCTTCGACGGGCCGTGCCTCTTCGACCGCGTCTCGCTGCACCTGAAGAAATGATACTTCGCGAGCGGAGAAAGATATGACTGACATGCCTCCGGCCCAGACTGATCCGATCGAAGAGACTCTCGAGCGAACGAGCCAGTATATATCATGGGGCTTCGTCCCTCTCCCTCTCACTCCTGGCGAGAAGAGGCCTTTCGGAGTGAGATGGCAGCGCACTACAATGAGTGAGGCGCGATCGAAGGTCTTGTCGGCGATGGAGAAGACTGGATGGAAAGGATTGAACCTCGGTGTCTTATGCGGAAAGGCGTCTGGCGTCGTCGTCCTCGACATCGACGCGAAGAAGGGAGGACTGGAGAGATGGAAGGCGGCCACCGCGAGGTTCGGCGCGCCGCACACGTTCACCGTTCAGACGGGAGGAGGCGGTCTGCATCTCTACTTCCGTTACGACGAAGAGACGGCCTTCTTGAAGACTTCCTTCGACACGCTCGGCCCTGGCTGGGACATTCGATCGGAAGGAGGGCAAGTCGTCGGCCCGTACAGCATTCATCCCGAGACGAAGAAGCCTTACTCCATCCTCACCTGCTTCGACGAGAGGTATGAGCCATACGGCAAGCCAATCATCTCTCCGATGCCGCGTTGGATATATGACCCGATCGGAGTGATGGCGGCGGTCGCCGACGATGGCGTTGCCGCGTCTGGACGATCTGATCAGATGCCTCTTCCGACTGTGTCCCATCTTCCGGCGACGTGGCAGATGTGCACGGTGATGTGATGTCGTGGTCGGCCAGTCCGTCATCTCGACGACCTTCCTCCTCTCGACGAAGCCTCTTCTCTCCTCTCCTTCTCGACGGCGGCCTTCCTTCCCTCCCTCCGCTCTCACTCTTCTTTTTGCTCTCGCTCGCCTAAATGAAAAGCGACGAGGGAAGAAAGGCTCGATATGACGGAGGCACCACTTCACCGAGTACGGCCCGCGTTGTCGGAGAAGTATGTTCCAAGCATCGCGATGCCGAAGAACCTTCCACCGCTTCCATTGATGGCGGTGGAATGCAGATGCAATGATGGCGACGGTGACGTGGCAGCCTCAGCCTCAGCCTCATTCTCCACCTCATCCTCCGCCTCATCCTCCGCCTCATCCTCCGCCTCATCCTATACACTCGAAGCGTCGATCCTCCTACTCATCGCTGAACACGTCATCCTTCTCGATCATGGCACGCCATCGACGAGGAGGAAAGGAGGGAAGAAGCCGTGGTCAAGATGGAAGTACGACCCAGAGCAGAGGAAGAGATGGGCGAGCGAACGCATTCTTCTCGATGGAACGACGAGACGGAGCGAGGATCGGCTTGGCGGAATAGGATCCTTCATGCGAGTCTGCAAGGCCTTCCATGCCATCATGCTCGAAGCCTTCGTCCGTTCAACTATCCCTCCGATCGTTCTCTTCGACAAAGCGGTGAACGCAGACAACCGTCGACTCATCAAGCTGCTCGTCAGCGGAACGAAGAGAGGATGCATGACCGTTCGCGAGATCGAACACTTCTTCGCCGCGCACGGAGGGAAGAGAATGCTTCGACTCCTCTACTCGGACCGCTTCACTTCGATCGGGACGATCTTCGGTTTGCGTCAGATAGGACCACTCATGCTGACGGGCTTCGTACGCCTGCTCGCTCGTCACATTCGAATGCCGGAGGCGAAGAAGATGCGTTCAGTTCGCATTGCGATGCGGGCGTTGCGAGAGAGAGTCGACCAATGCAATGTGAGCGCTTCGCGATATGGCTATTACACTCTCTCCGATACTGGTCGAGACGGACCGAGTGTCACGTGGCAGTACTACTCTTGAGGAGGAGGGCAAAGAGAGGAGTGAGAGGAGTGAGAGGAGAGGAGTGAGAGGAGAGGAGAGGAGAGAGGAGAGAAGATACTTTTTCGCAATGTAGCGGCGGAGAGGAAGGAGAGGAAGGAGAGGAAGGAGAGGAAGGAGAGGAAGGAGAGGAAGTAGAGTAGAGTCGAGTCGAGTCGTGGAGAGAAGTGGATCGCGCAACACACGAAGCAAAGCCACGCTAAATGATTAAATGACGGCGAGGAAAGATGGCCGAGGAGATGTGCCGCTTGTGCTTTAGGTCGCTGGCGGGTGGAGGGAAGGAAGGAGTCTGCGCTCTATGCCTCTTCCTCCGACGCGCTCTTCCTCCGTCGCGTCCGTGCCCCTTATGCGGGACGCATATGCGCGTCGACAGACCTTACTTCATCGAAGGGATCGGCTCAGAACTAATGAAGAGAAGGTCACGCTATCAGTGGGACACGGACTCACCGATTGACGTCGAAGACGCCTTGTATAGCTGTCCTCGATGTCATGGAGGGCTTCGCTGCATTCGATGCGGCCGAACTTCCGGCATAGCGACCTTTCCTGGGCCACAGTATGCTATCCGCCGCACATTCCTAGGGATGAAGCGTGCGCTGTGCGACGTGTGCATAGCGTTGCCGGTCTCGATGCGAGGCCTTCCTTCCGATCCAAGTCAGCCGCTTCCATCGAAGAGAGTATGTGGAGGCTTCACCGGCGCCTCTTCTTCCGATGAACATTACGCGCACGTCTATCAAAGCTTGGCGCGGTCTCCTAGACAACTGGCCTTCTATACTCGCGATCGTCTGTGGTGCTGGCAGACGGAGATGGGTTACGAACGGCAAGGTAGTAGCCGCCTCGAATGCTCTGAGGCACTATCGAGCATGATCCGAAGCGAAATGGCTTCACACGGCACGGCGACACTTCCTCCGACGCTGATCGAAGCACTCGCCTTCCTCGATCGCAATGGACGACTCTGATCGAAGCACGCGCCGTTCACTCCGTCCACTTCGTCCACTTCGTCCACTTCGTCCACTTCGTCCAACGCGGATCGCGATGGACGACTCTGATCTGGATGCGAGTTGATGAAACTTTTTCTCGACGGCGAAGACGCCGGCCGACCTTCTCTTCGTCGGCCATCGTCGGCCATCGTCGGCCATCGTCGGCCATCCTTCTCTTCGTCGGCCATCGTCGGCCCTTATGCTCCCACTCAAATGTCACACCATCCACCGACTCCTCTTCCGACTCCTCCGGCCATAACCAGCTTCGTCGAAGAGAGAGCCTTCCTCTCGACACTCTTCCCATGCGACGTGACGTTTGGCGGAAGGACGTTCCATTCGGCTGAGGCGGCATATCAAGCGGAGAAGTCGAGAGAAGGATATACGAAGGACCTGTTCAAGGACATGGATGGAGCAGGAGCGCGGCAGTTCGGAAGTCAGATCGTCGTGAGAGAGGATTGGAATGCAATTCGCCTCCTCGCGATGCGAGCCGTCCTGCTCGCGAAGTTTAATCAGCACGACGATCTCCGACGCCGTCTCCTCGAGACGGGAAAGCTCATCTTAATCAATGGCTTCCTTCCTCCGATCGACGGAGAGAGCGAGTACTGGGGTGCCGTAGCGAAGAGAGGTGAGAATAGCCTCGGCATGCTGCTGATGGAACTGCGGTCGATGCTTCTTCGGAGTGGAGGAGGAGGAGGTGACATGACACGTCCGCCAGCAGTAGCAGCAGCAGCCGCCTCTGCAAGAGGCAGAGCCATGACTTCGTCTTCGTCTTCGTCTTCGCCGTCTCCGTCAGCTGGTGCTCGAGCCATGACTCCGACTGCTGGCGCAGTCTTCGCCGCAAGAGGCGGAGTCATGTCTTCTCCTCCACCGACGGCCGGAGTCGTGGCACCTCCATCACAACAACGTCTCTCCGTTGCGAGGCCGTCGAGAGAAGAAGTGCTACTGACTCCTACTTCGCCGCGAAGGTATCAGAGGCCTGCTCAACCGCCGCCTCCGCCGCCACCGCCGCATTCGACAACCGTCATCGTCTATCTTCAGGCGCCGCCGCAACAGCAGTCTCAGTCCCAGCCACAGCCACAGCCATACTATGCTTCGCCGCCGCAACGACTGCCTTATGCATTGCCGCCGCAGCCGCAGCCGCAGCCGCAGCAGTCGTATACGCCATACTCCGTCGTCCCTCCTTCCATGCCTTATGCACCACAGCCATACGCCGTCCCTCCCTCCGTTCCGTCGATGCAATATCCTACTCCGCCTCCTTCTTCGGCGGCGGCGCCACCGTCACACACCACTCCTCCTTCTTCTCCTTCTTCTCCTCATCCTCATTCTCCACCGACACAGCAGTCGCATACCTCTTCTCCATCTCAACGTCCTCCTCTCCCGTCGGTTGCGCATCCTCCTCCTCCGCAGTCTACTCTCGTTCGGTCGAGGTCGGTGACGATCGGTGGATCGACGACGGGTTATCAGTATCCTCCTTCCGCTCCTCCTTCGATGCTTCAGACGACATCGACCTTCCCTCAACCCGTTCAAGGGATGACGTTGCCGGCTCGGCATTGATGAGGCAAAGCTGGCGCCGTCTTGGCCACTTCTCGGAGCGAAGCCTATCGAGAAGGTAGAAGTGATTGATATCGAGAGAGTCGAAATGACGGCGACGACGGCGACAAAGATCGCTCTGGCCGATGTGACGGCGGAGAAAGTTCTCTCCATCATCGCAGCGTCGGCAGTCGGAGAGACGAAGAAGTCGATCGCAACCTCGCTCGCGGTAAGCGTCGAAGAGAGGCCGATCTTCATCAAGCGGATCAATCAGATCCTCTACGGCCTCGAGAAGAGTGGCAAGATCAAGTCCGCCTCGAAGGTCGGCGCTCTGCCGATATGGAAGGGAGTGGCAGCGCCGACGACGTCGTGACGCCGATGGCCTCGTCTCGATCAGACCTCTCTCCGATGGCCTCGTCTCGATCAGACCTCTCTCCGACGCATCTGCTGATTGAGCGTCGGGAAGACTTGCTTTTTGATGCTTCAAACGATGTGGATCGCAGTTACAGTAGTCGGATTGATCGTTCTCGCTGCGATAGTAGCCGTCGTCACGTGGATCTACGTCGGAAAGAAGGAGAGAGAGGCCGCCGCCGTTGTCACGGAGAAGATAGGTGGAGAAGAAGTATTGCCGACGACGACAGGCGATACTGGCGCCGCGACGACTGATGGCACGGCGGCAGCAGCAGCTTCTTCTTCCTCCTCCGATACTGGCGCAGCAGCGACGACGACCGCCGCCGTCACCGAGCCTCCTTTCGATGCGAGCCTCGGCATAGCACCTGCCCAGCCGATCGCTCTCTCGCCGGCCGCTGTCTACGAAACGCCACTCCTTCCCCCTCCTCCTCAACCACCGACCACTACTGGATATAAGCCGTCGGTGTCGTGTGTCGAAGACATTACGTCCGTGATGAAGCAGAGCCTCTGGACTTGAGATGCCGCATCGAAGCGGCACGGCCCGGCCTGACCATCCATCCCTCCTCTCCATCCCTCCTCTCCATCCCTCCTCTCCATCCCTCCTCTCCCTCGCGACGTCGTCTCCCGCGAAAGTGATATTTTAGATTGAAGTAGACAGGTAGTGCGGAAGGGCTACCACACATGCTCGGCAGTACGAGTGACTGGGCTCCATCCGCCAAGTCGAGCTGCGTCCTGACGTGCTACCTGTCCTTCTAGCCAAGCATTGATTCGAAGAGAGCATACTCTTTCCGATTGCGCTTCCACGCGCGATGCGGAGCCGTTCCGTTCACCCAGTTGACGGCGGTTCCTTCTCCTTTTTGTCGGTGACGGAAGGGCGAGTGATGGCCGACTCTTCTCGATGGCGGCCGACGGAAGGAAGGGAAGGCGAGAACGGCAAGCCGACGGCAAGCCGACGGCGAGGAGCAGAACCAGGCCGAAGAAGGAGCG
>Ga0265297_10006579_pt1 | contig 16761 bp, 17 predicted proteins | sample Munlanlwell13791_FD_192502 | JGI IMG/M metagenome (GOLD analysis project Ga0265297, IMG submission 192502) | Leachate microbial communities from a municipal landfill in Southern Ontario, Canada - Leachate well 137-91 | ecosystem: Engineered > Solid waste > Landfill > Unclassified | place... | reverse complement strand
TCCAAGCCGATAACTGTCTGGTATTTCATAGCCGTGGTTTAATTTTGTGCCACTCTGTATTTTGTTCAAAGGCATGGGCAAGCCTGAAAAGCATCTCTTCGTTAAACGGCTTAGCCATGATCTGCAGACCTACGGGAAGGCCGCTTCTGGTAAACCCGCAAGGGACGGATATTGCCGGTATCCCCGCTAAATTTACAGATATAGTATATATATCCGAGAGGTACATTTGCAAAGGGTCAGCCGCCTTTTCACCGATCCTAAAAGCAGGGGTTGGTGAAGTAGGAGCGACAATACAATCAAAATCGTTAAAGACCGTATCAAAATCATTTTTTATAAGAGTACGCACCTTTAAAGCACGCAAATAATACGCATCATAATATCCATGCGATAAAACAAATGTACCTAAGATTATCCTGCGCTTGGCTTCTTCTCCAAATCCCTGCGCCCGGGTCTTCTTATACATTTCGATAAGATTATCGGACTTGGCACGGTAACCGTATTGGACTCCGTCGAACCTGGCCAGGTTCGAACTGGCTTCGGCGGTAGCCACAATGTAGTAAACCGGAACAGCATACTGCGTATGCGGCAGGCTTACCTGTCTGGAAACAGCTCCTAAAGATTTAAGCTTATTTATCGCTTCTTCAATAATACGCTTGACCTCCGCATCCATTCCCTCGATAAAGTACTCTTTGGGAATGCCGATTCTTATTCCTTTGATATCCTTACCCAGGCTATCAGTGTAATCCGGAACACTTTGATTCACTGAAGTTGAATCACCGGGATCGTAACCCGAGATAATCCGGGCCAATATTGCGGCGTCTTCTACGTCTTTTGTAATCGGCCCGATCTGATCAAGACTTGAAGCAAAAGCAATTAACCCGAAACGCGAAACCCGTCCATAAGTAGGTTTTAATCCCACCACACCGCAAAAAGAGGCTGGCTGGCGTATTGAACCCCCTGTATCGGAACCTAACGCCCAAACCGCTTCATCACTGGCCACGGCAGCGGCAGAACCTCCCGAAGAACCTCCCGGCACACAGGCTAAATTCCACGGGTTATGCGTCGGGCCAAAACAAGAGTTTTCCGTGGATGAACCAAAAGCAAATTCATCCATATTCGCTTTTAAAGAGAGAATGCTTGCACCGGAAGCTTTTAGTTTATTGATAACTGTCGCATCGTATGGAGGACGGAAGTTAGAAAGTATTTTTGAACAACATTCCGTAGTCAGCCCTTCAGTACAAATATTATCCTTAATCGTTACCGGCAGGCCGCCTAAAAAACCATCGACCCCTAAATTTAAAGAGGGTTTATCTGCCGGCTTAAACCTGGCATAAGCTTTAACCTTAGGCTCAACTGTTTGTATCCGCGCATAAAGCGCATCCAGTATGGCCTCAAAAGTAACCCGCTTGTTTTTAAGTTTATCCAGTAATTCGTGGGCAGTAAGCTGATTTAATTCCATAATTATTCGATTATTTTTGGGACGCTGAAGAAATTCCCGTTTTTGCTTGGGGCATTTTCCAGGGCTTTATCGGCAGTTAAGCAAACATGAGGCTTATCTTCCCGTAAAACATTGCTTATGGGCAGGATATGGCTGGCAGGTTTAACCTGAGCGATATCCAAAACGCTTAGTTTGTCTATAAAACCCAAAATATCATGCAATTGAAGGGATAGTTTTTCCAATTCAGCAGGCTCTAATTCAATCCGCGCCAAATGCGCAACATGTTCAACTGTTTTTTTATCGATTGCCATATTCTCTCCGTTTAAAAAATATTTTAACATCCTTTATTTCAAAAGTCAATGAGCACTTGGCTTACGAGCACGACAGTGCTAGTAAACCAATGTGCGAATTGATCCCCGCATGACTATAAGAAGGTCAAGCAAGGGGATAGAATGAGCACTTGGCTTACGAGCACGACAGTGCTAGTAAACCAATGTGCGAATTGATCCCCGCAGTTGCGAGCAAGTTTCAAAGTAATTTGCGAGCGTTTAACTGCGAGGATCAAGCCATCAGCCCCTTTTAAGTTGACAAAGGAAATAAAACCTGTAAAATACTACTAATTAACTTTACTAAATATGGACAAAAAGACTATGAAATTAAAACCAAAATACTATTTAAACAAAGAAGGCCAATTCGTTATTGAAAACTATAACTACGCAAAGCCTTTTGCCAATTTCTTCCCGGGGATTGCCGGTAAATATGGCATTCCTATGTGGGTTTTTTACGTTAACCGCGGCCAATGTATTTCCAGTTTTGGGATTAAGGATAAGGATCAGGCGATCCTTGAATTCTTCCCGGCAAATAAATCCTGGCAGCTTGTCTGCGCTCAGGGGTTTCGTACTTTTATTAAAATCAAAACCGCAAAAGGACATCTCTATTACGAACCCTTTCATAACGGATACACGAATCTAAAATACCAGATAACCAACTCTATGCGTATAGGCTCAAGCCGGCTTATTATAGAGGAAGAAAACCGTACCTTAGGAATTAAAACCCGAGTGGAATATTTTGACATACCTAATGACGCTTATGCCGGCTTAAGCCGTATAGTAAGCATTGAAAATACCGGGAACAAAGATAAATCCTTGCAACTTATTGACGGCCTGCCGCAGGTTGTCCCGTTCGGCACACATAATTTCTTCTTAAAAAAGCTCGGCCGGACTATTGAAGCGTGGATGAACGTTGACAACCTGGATAATGACATCCCCTTTTACAAGCTGGAGGTCGATCCCACTGACCGGCCGGAAGTAATACATATTGAAGGAGGCAACTTTTACCTTGGTTTTCATTTTAAAGACTCTAAACCTAAGATCATCCGGCCTATTGTTGACCCCGAGGCTGTTTTTGGGGCGGTAACTGATTTTTCCTACCCCGCGCAATTTTTGGCTGCCTCTAAATTCTCATACCCGGCCAAGCAGATGACCAAGAGCAAGACTCCCAGCTCTCTTCTTTTAATGGACATGAAGCTTAAGCCTAAAGAACAAAAAACATTTTATTCGATAATCGGACAGGCGCGCAATGTTAAAACCTTAAATACTTTAGTTCCCAAGATTACCAAGCTCGGTTATGTAGAGAAGAAATTAGACGAAAACCTCGGGCTTATCCGCAAGCTGAAAGAAGGTATTTTTACTAACAGCAGCTCCAGGGAATTCAATCTATACGCCGGGCAGACATATTTGGATAATATTATGCGCGGCGGTTATCCCGAAATCTTTAAGTCCGGACTGGTTTTTTATCTTTACTCGCGTAAACACGGCGACCTGGAAAGGGACTATAATAAATTTCAGCTGCAGCCAAACTATCTTTCTCAGGGCAATGGCAACTACCGGGACATAAACCAAAACCGGCGCAATGATTGCTGGTTTAATCCGGAGGTAAAAGACGAAAATGTAATCTTTTTTATGAATTTACTTCAGGCTGACGGTTTTAACCCCCTGGTAATAAAACCTGACAGTTTCTCGCTTAAGGACGGCCTTGATTTAGCTCAGTTGCTGCAGTCAGCAGCCGGTAAAAACGATATTGAAAAACTCAGCGTTTATTTAAAGAAGCCGTTTACCCCTGGCGAATTGATCTTCTTTATCGAGGAAAACAAGATCGCCCTGAATGTTTCTTATGATAATTTCCTGGAAACAATCCTCTCTTCTTCTTTAAAAACACAGGAAGCAGAGCACGCGGAAGGATATTGGACTGACCACTGGACATATAATTTAGACTTGATCGACAGCTACCTGGGAATTTACCCGGAGAAATTTAACGAATTATTCTTTGAGAAAAAGGTTTTTACTTTCTATGATAACGCTGAACTAGTCAGGCCGCGCAGCGAAAGGTATATGCTTTATAACGGCAAACCCCGGCAATTGCACTGCCTGGTACTGGATAGCGCGAAAAAAGAAGCCATGCGTAAACGGCCAAACAGCCCGCACACCTTAAGGATACAACACGGCAACGGTGAAATTTATTACACCACGCTTGCTGCCAAGCTTCTCTGCCTTGCGGCTAATAAACTGGCCTCCCTGGACCCATTTGGCTGCGGCATTGAAATGGAAGCCGGGAAACCTAACTGGTTTGATTCACTTAACGGGCTGCCTGCCCTCTTTGGCTCATCAACCTGCGAAACCTTCGAGCTTAAACGCCTGCTTGATAAGATCAAAGGAGCTTTAGAGAATTCCCCGGTTAATGAAATCGAGCTTGCTGAAGAAATCGCTGAATTTATTAAACAGCTCTGCGCAATCATGGCTGAAGAAAATTTTTCCTACTGGGATAAAAGCAATACAATAAAAGAGGCTTACCGGTTTAACAGCCGCTTTGGTTTTTCAGGTAATCTCGTATATATGCAAACTAAAGAGATCATTTCTTTTCTAAATACCGCTTTAAATAAAGTTGAGGAAGGCTTAAACAGGGCCTTTAATAAAACCCAGGGCACTTATCACTCGTATTTTATCAACGAAGTTGCTGAATTTGATATGCTTAAAGACCATTACATAAAACCAAAGAAATTCACACAGAAACCGGCTCCTTTATTCCTTGAAGGACAAATGCATGCGCTGAGGCTATCTACAAACACTGGTCAAGCTGCAGGTATTTATAAAGCAACAAAAAAAAGCGCGCTTTTTGATAAAAAATTACTGATGTATAAAGTAACTGCCCCGCTTGAGAGTATGCCGAAGGAAATCGGCAGATGCCGGATATTTACTCCGGGGTGGCTGGAGAATGAATCTATCTGGCTGCATATGGAATACAAATATATTTTGGAATTGCTTAAAACCGGGTTGGTTAAAGAGTTCTATTCGGAATTCAAAAATGTGCTTATACCTTTCCAGGACCCGCAAAGATACGGCCGCAGCATCCTGGAAAACTCTTCCTTTTTAGCAAGCAGCGCTTTCCCAAATAGCAACCTGCATGGTAACGGCTTTGTAGCCAGGTTATCCGGATCAACCGCGGAATTTCTGCAAATCTGGCTGATTATGAATACAGGAACCGCTCCATTTTATTTAGACAACGACAAACAGCTTAATTTAGCCTTTAAACCCTGCCTGCCAAATTGGCTATTTAACCGCCAGGGAGAATATACTTTTAATTTCCTGAGCTCAATCCCGGTAACCTATCACAACCCCGCTAAGAAAGATACTTTCGGGAAAAAAAGCGCCAAAATATTTAAAATAATCCTTTTTGAAAACGGGGCTCCCATTGAGATTAATGGCACAATCATCCCCTCACCCTACGCGCAAAAAATAAGATCCCTCCAAATTAGTAAAATGGATATTTATCTGGAGTAATTTCACTTAAACGACTTTATCGCCTAATTTTTCTATAGCGTTAAGCCGAATACTCAAGGTATGCACAAAAACAACGAGGAAAAACCTGCCTTTATTTACCGCCAGCAGGCTGCCCTTAACCTTACAAAAGAAATGCTCCCTTTTTTCCAAGGTATTTCTCTCTTTCAAGACATAAAGATACGGGGCCGGTTTTTCTACATCAGCTTTCTCAACCTGTTTTACGATACAGCCAAAATGTCTGCGCACCACGCTATGCACCCCTTCTTTATCCGTTATCTCGGAACTAGCGATCACCCTGCGGCTTCTGTCGGCGGAGGTCAGATTTTTATAAAGTAAATCACGCATATCTTCCTTAAAATTAGCTGGATTGCCGATTGGCAATCCAGCTCCCCTTCGTGGCTAGTGGGGATATATAGTTTATTTACAAGACAATTATGCAACCAAAAAAAGGCCATTTCAATAGGAAATGGCCTTAAAAAGAAAGCGGTTGCTTTAATTAACGGCGAGAAGACTAACTTACGGGTTTTCTAAAATACAGGCGGGGCTCTTTACCTTGAAGAATCCTTAAAAGATTGGATTTATGACGAACAAGCACAAAAACGCAAAGTATCAAGCTGACTGTTGTCAATATAACCGGCTGCTTAAAAAATAAAACAGAAACCGGCAGGGCAATTGCGGCTGCAATCGAAGCCAAAGAAACTATTCTTGAAACCATAAAGATGATTACCCAAGTCAATACTAATATGCCGATTACTATGTTCAAGCCGGGCAATCTTAGAGCCAGCCCAAGTAAAACACCAAAGGTAGTCGCTATTCCTTTCCCACCTTGAAACTTGAGGAAAATGGTCCAGTTATGTCCACAAATAGAACATAACCCCATGATAATACGCAGGTTTTGACTATCTAATAAAACAGCTCTGGTTGAGAAAAAATCACCCAACAAAACAACTACTATAAAACCTTTCAGGATATCTAATAACAAAACTGTTATTCCCGGCCCCTTGCCCAGGGCGCGCATGGCATTAGTGGCGCCAACATTACCCGAGCCAACCTTACGTATATCAACACCTTTAAGTATCCTGCCAAAAAGATAAGCTGTAGGTATTGACCCCAATAAATAACTAATTGCCAGCGCGGCGATTATCCAAAGCATATAAAACCTTAAATCCTCTCCTTACGTAATCTATTCCCGAAACAATGGTAAAGATTACCGCAATCCACCAGATAAAAACAGCCAATTCATATTGCAACAGGACACAAAGCACTGAAAACATTTGAAAGGTAGTTGTAAGCTTACCCCATTTCGTGGGATGCACATCTAAAGATTGCTTAACCATGTAAATAACCACAGCCCCTATTATGATAATTATATCCCGCGATATAACTATAAAACTCACCCAAAGCGGGAATTTTAAAACAAATTTGCTTATAGGTGATAGAAATATAAAAGCGCTTATCAGTAAAAGCTTATCCCCCAGGGGATCTAAAATTAACCCTGCCTTTGATTGCAGCTTGGCTTTTCTGGCGATAAAGCCATCCAGGCCATCGGAAATTACCCCTAAAATAAATATAACCAAGGCCAGGATTCTTAAAAATTGCCTTTCGGGAGTGTAATACACAAGGCAGGCGATAAAAAATGGCACGCTTAAAATACGAAAAGTCGAGATTTTATTCGCTATATTCATTTAATTACCCTGATACGGTGCAGCGGCCAATAAATAACCATGGCCTGCCCGAGTATATTCTTTTTAGGCACAAACCCCCAGTAACGGCTGTCCTTGGAAGAAAGTGAGTTGTCTCCTAAAACAAAATATGAGTCTTCCGGAACAACAATTTTTTGGCCTTCCGCGGAAAAATCCCCTCTATTATAATAGTATGTCTGTTTAAAAATAGGCTCTTGCGCAGGTAAATCATTAATATAGATTGAACCGCCTTTAATCTCCACGGTTTCACCCGGCAGGCCGACTAATCTTTTAATAAAATCCTTATTTTTATCTTCAGGGTAAATGAAAACCACCACCTCCCCTCTTTTTGGCTCTTTCATAGCCGGCAGGTAAAAATTAAGCAGCGGAACTTTGGCGCCATAAATAAACTTATTCACCAATATCAGGTCACCTTCCTGCAAAGTCATGCGCATTGAGCCGGTGGGGATCTTAAAAGCCTGAACCAGGAATGTACGGATAACCATAGCCAGTAAAAAAGCTATAATGATGGATTCAACCCAATCGCGTAACACGGATTTCTTTTTCAAACTCATATTTTTAGTACCTCCAGAAATGCCTCTTGCGGAATCTCGACCTTGCCAAACTGCTTAAGCCGCTTCTTCCCCTTTTTCTGTATATCCCAGAGTTTGCGTTTACGGGTAATGTCCCCTCCGGAACATTTGCTCGTGGCATGCTTTCCAACCGGCCTGACCTTTTCAGAAGCCAGAATCTGGCTGCCTATAGCTGCCTGGATAGCGACCTCAAACAGCTGGCGGGGAATCAACTCTTTCAATTTACCTACTAAAAGATGGGCGCGGGAAACCGCCTTTTCTTTAAACATTAACGATGAAAAGGCATCGCAGACCTGGCCGTTTAATAGTATATCGAGCTTTACTAATTTTGTCGGCAAGTACTCTTTAAATTCATAATCCATAGAGCCATATCCGCGGGTAATCGATTTAATCCGGTCATAGAAATCAACAATTATTTCAGAGAGAGGAATCTGAAAGATCACCTTTACGCGGTCTTCGCTTAAGTATTCATTTGAAACAAATACCCCTCTTCGGGATTTTGTGAAATCGCATACCGCCTCAATGGAATCAACCGGGACGATCATCAAAAGGCTGGCGTAAGGTTCCTGCGCTTCGTCAATGTCTTGAGCGGCACAAAGCTTAGCCGGAGTATCCACTTCAATAAGTGAGCCATCTTTGGTTTTTATGCGGTAAACTACATTTGGCACGGTAAGAATAAGATTCAGATTATATTCCCGCTCAAGCCGTTCCTGGACAATCTCCATATGCAAAAGCCCCAGGAAGCCGCAGCGGAAACCCGTACCGAATGACTGGGAATTCTCCGGCTCGAAAACAAAAGAGGCGTCTGAAAGCTTTAATTTATCCATAGCATCGCGCAATTCCGGAAAATCAGCCGGATTAACCGGGTAAATCCCGCAAAAAACCAGAGGCTTGACTTTGCGGTAACCCGGCAAAGCGACGGAACAGGGATTCTTAGGATCGGTAATCGTATCCCCGATAATTACCTCCCGGGGATCCCGCATGTTAGCGGTGAAGTAACCGACTTCCCCGCAAGTCAGGGAATCAACGGCTGTATATTTTAAATCTTTAAAAACACCCAGTTCTTCAATTTTATAGATTTTTCCCGCGTGAAACATTTTCAATTGAGTTTTGGGGCTGATTTGCCCGTCTATAACTTTTACAAAAACAACCACCCCCTTAAAAGCGTCAAAACGGCAATCAAAAATTAAAGCCTTAAGCGGTTCCCCGATTTCCCCTCCGGGAGCCGGGATTGTTTCAATAATCCTGTCTAAAATTTCAATAACCCCTTTTCCTTCTTTTGCCGAGGCCAGAATAATCTCCTCCTCTTTAAAACCCAGGACAGTTTCTACCTGAGCCTTAACCCGCGATACGTCCGCGGAAATCAAATCAATCTTATTAATTACCGGGATAACGTGAAGATTGTTTTCTAAAGCCAGGTAATAATTGCCTACGGTTTGGGCTTCAATTCCCTGGCCAGCGTCCACCACAAGTATGGCGCCTTCGCAGGCGGCTAAAGACTTAGAAACTTCATAAGTAAAATCCACATGTCCCGGCGTATCGATTAAATTCAAGATATACTCTTTATTGAATTTTTTGGAGAAATAATTTAACCTGACCATGGAAGCCTTAATGGTTATCCCGCGTTCTTTCTCCAGTTCCATATCATCAAGCAGCTGATCGCCTTTATGGCGGATATCGACAGCTCCGGTTAACTCCAGAATCCTGTCGGCCAAGGTGGATTTACCGTGGTCGATATGGGCGATAATTGAAAAGTTCCTAAGCAGCGATTTATCCATTATTTTTACATAACTCCAGCATCTTCTCCACGACCCCTTCTATAGAAAGCTCCGTAGTGTCGATATAAATCGCATCTGCCGCTTTGCGTAAAGGAGAAACCTCGCGGCTGGAATCAATCTTATCCCGGTTGGCAAGGTCATTGGCGACATCAACTTCAGCGACATTCTGGTTTAAGTCTTTTAGTTCTTTAAAACGCCTGTTTGCCCGCACCCCTGAAGAAGCGTCAATAAAAAACTTTTTCTGGGCATTGGGAAAAACCACTGTACCTATATCCCTGCCCTCTAAAACACAATCACCCTTTAACCCCAGGTCCCTTTGCATTTTAACCAACACCTGGCGCACCCCTTTAATCTTAGAAAGATCGGAAACAAATTTGGTTATCCGGGGCTGGCGTATATCCAGAGAAACATCCCTGCCGTCGAGAAAAACATTTAATGAACCGTCGGGTTTACTACGTAAATCTATGTTGACCTTTAAAGCCAGCTCATTGATTTTATCCTCATCGTTAATATCGATATTATTCTCCAAAGCCTTCAAAGTCAATGCCCTATACATTGCTCCGGTGTCTATATAAAGGAAACCCAGCCTTTTGGCCAGGATTTTAGCTACCGTGCTCTTCCCAGCTCCGGCTGGTCCGTCAATGGCGACAATCATCCCAATTTCTCTCTTTTTTTACTGGAGGCTGAAAGAATACTTACTAAAAGTTTTTTGTTTTTGCGTTTCAAAGCAAGTTTTAAAACGGCGAGTTTTGCTTGGAAGGCTGAAAGAGAAAGCAACAGGTTCCTATGATTGCTCAAAAAAACTTCACTCCAGAGATTCGCATCTGAAGCTGAAATTCGCGTGGAATCCCTTAATCCGCCGGAACTCAAAGATAAGTAATCATCCGGGATGCAGCCGATAAGCGAAAAAGCAACGGCATGCGGAAGGTGGCTGGTAAAAGCTAAAACCTGATCGTGCTTTTCCGGAGAAAGACTAACTACCCGGCTGCCTAATTTACGCCAGAGAAGAGCAACCTTGTTTAAAACTTTTTTATTGGTTTTAGCGGTAGGAGTAACAATACAAATAGAATTATTAAAAATTCCTTCCTGGAGGTTAACCGCGCCTCTTCTTTCCGAGCCTGCCAAAGGGTGGCATCCAAGAAAATTAGGAATAAGAGGGCTTATCTTGGAAACAACAGCGCCCTTAGTGCTGCCCACGTCAATAACTACGCAATTTTTTTTAATCTTCTTTGCGATCTTAAGCGCGATATCGATAATTGCTTCAATCGGTGTCGCCAATACAACAAGATCAGCGTCTTTTACCGCCTCCAGGGAGCTGCCCACAGAATCAATGGCTCCATATTCTCTGGCTAAACCGGCATTTTTTCGATGCCTGCTCAATCCAATAATTTGTGAAACTAAATGTTTTTCTTTTAAAGCCAGCCCCAGGGAACCCCCAATCAGGCCGGTCCCGATAATTACCGCTTTGTTAAACAACTTCATTAAACCGCCCTCCCCACAGAATCAGCAATACCCCTAAGTTCTCCCATAAGAGCGGAAAATTTATCAGGAATAAGCGACTGTTCACCATCTGAAACAGCCTCCTCAGGACGGTTATGCACTTCAATAATTAAACCGTCGCAACCGGCGGCAACGCCTGCCTTGGCCAAAGCAGGCACCAATCCCCATTTGCCGGCAGCATGCGATGGATCAACAATAATCGGCAGATGCGACAACTGTTTGGTAACCGGAATCGCGCTTATATCCAAAGTATTGCGCGTTGAATCTTCAAAAGTACGTATTCCCCTCTCGCAAAGAATCACCGAAAAATTTCCTCCGCTCAATATATACTCAGCAGACATAAGCATATCTTTAACAGAAGAAGCCATACCACGTTTTAAAAGCACGGGTTTCTTGGTAGCCCCAACCTCTTTTAATAAATTAAAATTCTGCATATTCCGGCAGCCAATCTGCAGGATATCGACATAATCAGCCACCAGCCCCACATCACGCGGATCCATTACTTCGCTTACCGTAACTAACCCTAATTCAGTGCCTACTTCCCTGAGCATCCGCAGGCCTTCTTTACCCAGCCCCTGGAAACTATAAGGAGATGTCCTTGGCTTAAAAGCCCCGCCGCGAAGGACAGTAGCGCCGGCTTTCTTTATATCCCTGCCGATTTCAAACAAGCGGTCAATATTCTCAATTGAGCATGGCCCGGCCATAACCACTAAAGCCTTGCCTCCTATCTTGACGCCCTTACCAAGATCGATTACCGAATCCTCTTTTTTGAACTCGCGGGAAACCAGCCGGAACGGAGAAAGCACGGGGATTACTTTTTCAACTCCCGGGAAGACCTCAAGAGGCGTAACACGCAATACATCTTCCGGGCCGATGACGCCGATAATCGTCCTCTCTGAACCTTTAGAAACATGCGGGGTAAGCCCTAAACCCTTTACTTTCTCAATAATATGGTTGACTTCTGCTTCGGTTGCCTGCGGCCTTAGAACAATAATCATCAGATCTTCTCCTTGAGTACTTTTCTTAAAACACGGATGAATCTCTCATTTTCTTTTTGAGTACCGATAGTTACGCGGATAAAATCTTTTAAACCATATTGTTTCATATCGCGGACAATCACTCCAAATTTAAGCATAGCCTTAAAAACTTCCAAACCGTCTTTGCCTGTATCAACCAGAATGAAATTTGCCACTGAAGGCAAAAAACCAAGGCCCATCTTAGAAAGCTCTTGATAGATAAAATCCTTACCATCGAAAACCATCCGACGCGCCTTCTTAAGGAAATCTTTATCATCTAAAGCGGCCAGTCCTGCCACCTGCGCCAGCATATTAACGTTAAACGGCTGCCTGACCCTCTCCATATAAGAAACAAGCTCCCGCTCGGCAATGGCGTATCCTAAGCGTAATCCTGCCAAGCCATACGACTTGGAAAAGGTCTTAAGGACAATTACCTTCTTTTTCCTTCTTAAATAAGACAACGAGTCAGGGTAATCATCAACATCAATAAAAGCGTCATAAGCTTCATCAAAAACAACCACCGCTGATTCAGGCAATGCGTCCAGGAAATCGGCGACTTCATATTTAGTTACATATGTGCCGGTTGGGTTGTTGGGGTTAGCAATAAAAACCAGCTTTGTTTTCTTATCTACCAGCTTAAGCATCGCGCCAAGGTCATATTTAAAATAACGCAAAGGCGCCTTCCTGATTTTACGGTCATTGACCTGCGCGATAATTTCATATTCCAGAAATGTAGAATCAGAGGTAACGATATTTTCATCCGGCTCCACAAAAGTTTTAATCACTACATCAATAAGCTCATCAGAACCATTGCCAAGGATAAAATTGTCAGGCTCAAGAGAAAAATACCTGGCTAGGCGCTTCTTTAAATAAAACCCTTGGGCATCCGGATAACGGTTGACCCCATTCAAACACTTCTTTATAGCGCTGACCGCTTTGGGCGAAGGCCCAAGCGGATTTTCATTAGAAGCCAGCTTGATCACCTGCTTTAACCCTAGCTGCCTTTTGGTTTCCTCAATTGGCTTTCCGGGAACATAAGGTTTTACATTTAAAACACTGCCGCGCACCAAATCTTTCACTTTAATTATTCTCCTATCGGATAAGAACCTAATACTTTTAAATATGCGCATCTGCGCTCTAATTCACTTAACGCTTTTTTTATCTTATAATCATCCTGGTGGCCTAAAATATCAACAAAAAAATAATATTCCCAGGCCTTCTTTTTTGACGGCCGGGACTCAATCTTTGTGAGGTTTACAGCGTATTTACGAAAGGGCAAAAGCATCTCATGCAAAGCGCCAATATGGTCTTTAATCGAAAAAAGCAGTGAGGTTTTGTCATGGCCGGTACGGGCTGCCACATTTTTGCCTACTACCAGGAAACGAGTGATATTTTGTAAAGAATCCTGGATACCGCAAGCCAAAACTTTTAATCCGTATACCTTAGAAGCCAAAAGAGAGGCAATAGCCGCGCTATTTTTCTCTTTTCTCGCCAATTCAGCCGCGCGGGTAGTGCTGGATACATCCACCAATTCAGCATTAGGCAGATTTTTCCGTAGCCAGATGCGGCATTGCCCAAAAACCTGGGGGTTAGAATAAATCTTGCGGATTTTATTCTTAGGGCAGTTAGCCAACAAATTATGCGATACATTTAAGATTACCTGCGAACAAATCTTCAGGTCTGAATCGACCAGCATGTCTAAAGTATGCGTCACCGCCCCCTCAATAGAATTCTCCACAGGCACAACCCCGTAATCCGCCGCTCCTCTTTCTACCTCCAGGAATACTTCAGGAATACTTCCGCAGGCAACATAATTCATTTGCGAACCGAACCTTTTTAAAGCCGCCAGGTTACTGAAAGACGCCTGCGGCCCCATATAGGCAACTTTTAAATGTTTTTCCAGTGCAAGGCTGGCGGACATGATTTCACGGTAGATTGCCTCAACCGCGCTCCTGTTCAAAGGGCCCTTATTCAAAGAAGAAACTTTGCGCAAGACCTGCACCTCTCTGTCGGGAGAATAAATGCTTTTGCCGGTATTAATTTTTACCCTGCCGATTTCTTTGGTTATTTCAGCGCGCAAATTCAGCAAGCTGATAAGCTTACGGTCCAGCATGTCAATTTTATTACGCATTTTATCCAGGGTCATCTTTTAAACCTCCTGATTAGCCTCGGGTAAGAGTTCAATATTATCGATGCCTTTGCCCTCTATTTCTTTTGCCATGGCAGTAAAATCATCCATTTTAGGAAGATCGTCTAAAGACTTTAAACCAAAATGCTCTAAAAACTGACGGGTAGTGCCATAAACAAAAGGCCTGCCGGCAACTTTTTTCCTGCCGCAGATACGGATCAAATTCTTATCCAGAAGGCTTTTCATTACGCCATCGACGTTTACGTTTCTTAAAGACTCAATTTCAGCCCTGGTCAACGGTTGTTTATAAGCGATGATCGCCAAACTCTCAAGAGCAGGCTTGGATAATTTATCGCTGAACCGGCATTTAAAAAGTTTCTTCAAGAATGGCGCAAAGACGGTAGAGGCAATCATTTGAAACCCTCCGGCAATTTCAACTATGCGCAGGCCACGGTTTTGAGTTTCATATTCGGCTTTCAGCTCGTCTATGTTTTTACGCACGGAGCCAGCCTCCGAAATACCCAGGATTTTCTTTATCTGCTCAATAGTCGCCGGCTTGTCGGAGGCGAAAATTAAGGCTTCTATGGCTGATTTCAGGTTATTTTCTTCCATGGCTTTATTTTAAACGCCTTTGCTTATAAACCAAATTTAATAATTCTTCCGTGGTAGCAACCTGCGTGTTTGATTCAAGGACTTTCTTAATCATACTTGAAGCTTCCGCCTTTTTATATTCCAGTTGCAAGAGCACATCTAAAGCTTCCTCGCTTATATCTTTTGCCGCGGATTTTATCTGCGTATCGCGGTCCTGAATCAAACCGAACTTGCCTACTTTATTTTGCAGCTTAGCCACAATTTCTTTAGCCCTCTGTTCGCCTATCCCGGGAAGAGATTTAAGAAAGGTCAAATCCCCTTCATCGATGGCCCTGGCAATTAATGAGATAGGTTTATTTAACGCTCTTAAGGCCGCGCGCGGGCCAATACCTGAGACAGTAATGAAAACTTCAAAGAAATCTTTTTCTACCTGGCTTAAAAAACCAATCAGTATCGGCAGGCTCTTGGCCTGATCTACCTGATAATAATGATAGGTCAACAAGGTGATCTTGCCGTCTGAGCCGCATGACTCGTCAATACGCTGCATAACGCAGGCAGGGATAAGGATATCATAACCTATCCCCCCTAAGTCCAGGACTAAACAATTTACCCCTTTTTCCGAAACCTTGCCGGTAATTCTAGAGATCATATTCTTGACTTTATAATATAACTATGCGCTATAGCCAAAGCTAAGGCATCAGTAACATCCATATAAGCCGGCAATGTTTTTAACCCTAAGGTATTTGCAACCATCCTCTGAACCTGGGCCTTAGAAGCCAACCCCTTTCCTACTATCGCCTTTTTTATACGGGTGGCGCTATATTCAAAAAAAGGTATCTTTTTGGTTGCCGCCGCCAGGCAAATTACCCCTCTTGCCTGGCCTAAAATATAAGATGTCGCAGGATGCCGGTAATGCGAATATATTTTCTCAAGCACCAGGCAATGCGGGGACGTGTCGTCAATTAATTTAATAATCCCGCGGTAAATTATATCCAGCCTCTTTGAAGTATCCTCTTTTGCCCGGGTCCGGATTATCCCGGCTTCAAGTAAAGCTAAACAACTACCTTTTACCTGAATAACGCCATAACCAGTGATAGCTAAGGCAGGGTCGATCCCTAAAATAATCATCCCTCAGAAGCAACCTCGTTCATGATTTCATCCGGAATATCAAAATTAGCGTATACCTGCTGCACATCATCATGGTCTTCCAGGGCTTCCACTAAAGCCAATACCTGCCTTGCCTCGTTTCCCGTAACCTTTACAGTAGAAGAAGGGATCATGGTCAATTCCGCATCCTCCCATTTGACCCCCCTATCCTGGAGCGCCTGTTTAACTTTTTCAAGGTCCTGAACAGAAGTATAGATTTCATACAGGTTATCTTCATGCTTCATATCTTCGGCTCCCGCATCCAGAACGATATTCATAAGCTCATCTTCCTTGATCTTGTCTTTAGCAACAGAAACATATCCTTTCTGGGTAAACATCCAGCTGACTGAACCAGCCCCAGCCATATTCCCGCCTCTTTTTGACATAATATTACGCAGTTCGGCGGTAGCGCGATTCTTATTATCGGTAAGTGAATCGATCAAAATCGCAACCCCTCCAGGTCCGTAAGCCTCATACATTACCGACTCATAAACAACCCCGGGGAGCTCGCCTGTTCCCCTTTTAATCGCCATCTTTACGTTATCCGAAGGCATATTCGCTTCTTTTGCTTTCTGCATTATCGCCCGCAGGCGCGGGTTAGTATCAGGATTCCCGCCGCCATCCCTGGCTACTACAACAAGTTCCTTAATGATTTTAGTAAAAGTCGCCCCTCTCTTAGCATCAGCTATACCTTTCTTGCCTTTATTCGTCTTCCATTTTGAATGACCTGACATAAGTACCTCCCTTAAGATTTGTTTTAAGTAAACCCTCTTTACTTACACCCTCGACATAACACCTGGCGCTAATTGGTATTGCGCCAGTGTGGCCTCGTGGCCAATTTAAAACAGGCAGAATAAGCCGGGTTCTGTCTTGATGCGAATTCGCGCATCGATTAGTGGCTATTCCTCTCAATCAGCGTGTTACCACGCTGACTTTAGCAGCTTACCCGAGATTGTCTCCCGCTTGATGCGGGAGGCGCGCCGGATCAGCGCTCATCTCCTATTCTACATTGCTCCACGCAGAGATTGCCGCGTTTCACCTTACAGCCTTAGG
>Ga0265297_10006578_pt1 | contig 16762 bp, 12 predicted proteins | sample Munlanlwell13791_FD_192502 | JGI IMG/M metagenome (GOLD analysis project Ga0265297, IMG submission 192502) | Leachate microbial communities from a municipal landfill in Southern Ontario, Canada - Leachate well 137-91 | ecosystem: Engineered > Solid waste > Landfill > Unclassified | place... | reverse complement strand
TGGACAAATGATACGGTCGCAACTATAGACGCTGATTTCCGCGTTAACGGATGCAAGCGTGTGTCGAATTCGGTTTCCGCCGGAGGCGGATTCAATAAAGCAAGGCAATCCCGCTTCAGAGCGGGACAGGGCTTGGCCCGGATGCGGGCGCGCCGCGCGAAGCGCTATCCTCGCGGATGCGCGAGCGCGGGAAGCCCGCAGGCAGGCAAAGATCGCCGCCGCCTTTATTGAACCGAATTCGATCACACTACAGAGGAAGCAACATTGGGTTGCGGGCATAGCCCGCATTGGACCCGCAGCCCGCAACAGATATGACCAATCAATTAACAGCTTTGAACCTTTCACCATCAGCGGCGGCGCTGCCCCCGGAACTGGCGCCGGAGGCGGCGGAGAGTTACCTGACGGATGAATCCCGCCTGCGCGGGCGCGCGGAGCGCCTGTTTTTCCCGTCATCGGAAGCGGAGGTGGCCGCCGTGCTGAAGGCGGCGGCGGATGCCGGCCAGCCGGTCACGATTTCCGGCGGCCGCACGGGGATTACCGGCGGGGCCGTGCCGGAAGGCGGCTGGCTCATGAGCCTGGATAAGATGAACCGGCTGACGGCCCTGCGCCATGATCCGGGCGCCAACCGGTTTTATCTGCATTGTCAGCCCGGCGTCACGCTCGCGACCATCCATGATGCCGTTGAAAAGAAGCGGTTTCTCGGGGAGGAAACCTGGGACGCCGCATCGCAGGAGGCCTTGCTTCAACTGCGCGCCGGGGGCGAATGGCTGTTCCCGCCGGACCCGACGGAACGTTCCGCAACCCTGGGCGGCATGGTTGCCTGCAACGCCTCCGGCGCGCGCACACTTTTCTACGGGCCGACGCGCCGGTACGTGGAAAGAGCGCGCGCGGCGCTTATCGGGGGCTGCGTGCTGGATGTAACGCGCGGCACCGGCGCCGTGGCCGCGGATGGCTCGTTTCAGCTGGCCTTGCCGGATGGCACGGTGCGCACGGGACGGATACCGGGCTATTCCATGCCGGCGGGCAAAAACGCGGCCGGCTATTTTGCGCGGCCGGGCATGGACCTGCTGGATTTGCTGGTCGGCTCGGAAGGAACTTTGGCGGTGGTTACCGGGCTTGTCATCACGCTGGTCCCGGCCCCGGAGACTATCCTGGGTGTGATCGGGTTTTTCGCTTCGGAGCCGGAGGCGCTGAACTTTGTGCGCGCCGCGCGCGGCGAAAAGCCGTTAGCCAAAACCCCGTCGTTGCCCACGCCGCCCCTGGCGCTTGAATATTTTGACGCCCATGCGTTGAACCTGCTGCGCGACCAGAAAGTGAAGCAGGGTCCGACGAGCGTCATCCCGGCCCTGCCGGAAACGGCGCACACGGCCGTGTATATTGAGCTGGCAACCACGGAAGCCGGCCTGGAGCCGGCGGCCGAGGCGCTCTTGGCGCTCCTGGAAGCCTGCGGCAGTTCCGCGGACACGGCCTGGACGGCCATGACGAACGAGGAAACCGAACGCCTGAAAGTTTTCCGCCACGCCCTGCCGGAAACAATCAACCAGCGCATCGGCGAGCGGGCCCGGGAAAATCCCGGGTTGACCAAATTAGGCACCGATTTGGCCGTGCCTGATGCCGCCCTTATGAAAATGATGGCCGCCTACCGGGCGCTGCTGGAGCCCGCCGCCCTGGACTATGTTATCTTCGGCCACATCGGCAACAACCATGTCCACGTCAATATTCTGCCGCGCAACCTGGATGAATATGCCCGTGGCAAAGCGCTTTACCTGGACCTGGCGCGGCAGGCGCTGGCCTGGGGCGGCACGGTTGCCGCCGAACACGGCATCGGCAAGTTGAAGAAACCTTTCTTGCGCCTGATGTATGGCGCGGATGGCATTGCCGCCATGCGCGCCGTCAAGCAGGTCTTTGATCCCGCCGGTCTCCTTAATCCGGGCACGCTGTTTGACCGTTCTTGACGCATGCTCCCGTTAAATCGTTTGATATTGCCCGTTGTTTTTACTATATTTTCAGACAATGTACGTATAATTGACGGAATGGAATGGGCCGGGAACTCCGCAGCGCCCGTAAACGAGGGGGAAATCCGTTAAGTCCCGATGCCATGGGCGCAAGCAATGCCCCGCAAACGGGCTTATTCGCGGGAACAGCCCCTGGTTGCCGAAGGAAAATAATGAAGATTTTAGTCACCGGAGCGGCGGGCTTTATCGGTTTCCACGCGGCGCGGCGCTTGCTCGAACGCGGCGACCATGTCGTCGGCTGGGATAACATCAATGCCTATTACGACGTGAACCTGAAAGCGGCGCGTTTAAAACTGCTGGGCGCTGACGCCAAGTTCTCATTTCAAAAAATTGACCTGGCCCAGCCGGAGCAGGTGGCGGCGGCTTTCAAGGAGGCCGCTCCGGAACAGGTTATCCACCTGGCGGCGCAGCCCGGTGTCCGGTACTCGTTAAAACACCCGCTCGTCTATATTGACAGTAATATCCAGGGTTTTATCAATATCCTGGAAGCCTGCCGTTATCAGCAGGTCCGGCACCTGGTTTACGCGTCATCAAGTTCCGTCTACGGGATGAACAAGGTGTCCCCTTTTGCCGTTCACCATAATGTGGATCATCCCATCAGCTTGTATGCGGCCACCAAGAAAGCCAACGAGCTGATGGCGCATTCATATAGCCATCTATACGGCCTGCCCACAACCGGCCTGCGATTTTTCACGGTCTACGGTCCCTGGGGCCGCCCGGATATGGCCCTGTTCATCTTTACCCGCGCCATTCTGGAGGGCCGTCCCATCCAGGTTTTCAACTACGGCCGCATGCAGCGGGATTTCACCTACATCGACGATATTGTCGAAGGCGTCGTCCGGGTGCTGGACCGTCCGCCCGGGGCCAATGCGCTCTGGGACCAGGTCAAGGCGGACCCGGGGACAAGCAGCGCCCCTTACCGGGTCTATAACATCGGGAATCATAAGCCGGAACAACTCTTGCGGCTCATCGAAATACTGGAGTCGTGCTTGGGCAAACAAGCCGAAAAAGAATTGATGCCCATGCAAGCGGGAGATCTGGAAGTCACCTGCGCGGATATCGCGGACCTGGTAAGGGACACGGGGTTTCAGCCGGATACCCCGCTGGAGGCGGGCATCAGGAAATTCGTGGATTGGTACCGGGAATATTACCGGGTGTAAAACGATAAACCGGCATTTCACGGAATGCCTGAAATGCCGGGGTGAAAAGGTTTGGACTTGCGGCATCGCTCAGCGGTTGCCGTACATGGTTTCGTAATATTTCCGGTAGGCCCCGTTGCGAATGCGCTCCCACCAGGCGCGGTGCTGAAGGTACCATTCCACGGTGGCGCGCAAGGCGGCCTCGAAATCGAACTGCCGGCGCCAGCCCAGCTCATTTTCAATCTTGGCGGAATCAATGGCATAGCGCCGGTCGTGGCCGGGCCGGTCCGTGACGTGCTGGATCAGGGAAGACGGTTTGTCCAGCAGCTTGAGAATCAGCTGGACCACCTCCAGGTTGGGGATGTCGTGCATGCCGCCGATGTTATAAACTTCACCGGCCTTGCCCTTGCGCAGGACGCAATCAATACCCCGGCAATGGTCTTGCACGTAAATCCAGTCGCGCACCTGCCGGCCATCGCCATAGACCGGCAAAGGCTTGTTTTCCAGGGCATTGGCAATCATCAGCGGAATCAGCTTTTCGGGGAACTGGTAGGGCCCGAAATTATTGGAACAGCGCGTGATCACGGCATCCAGGCCGTGTGAATGATGCGCTGCGCGCACCATGAAGTCGGAGCCCGCCTTGGTGGCCGAGTAGGGATTGTTCGGTTGGATGGGCGTGCTTTCGGTAAACCGGCCTTCGCCGCCCAGGCTGCCGTAGACTTCATCGGTGGAAACATGGATAAACCGGCGCGTGCCGGCCGACCGGCGTTTGCCGGCCGCGTGGAAGGCGTCCAGCAGGTGCTGGGTGCCGAGGATGTTGGTGCGGATAAAGGCCTGCGGCCCCTCCGGCCCCAACAGCAGGCTGCGGTCCACGTGGCTCTCGGCCGCGAAATGCACCACGGCGTCCACGGCGTGCGCCCGGAAAACCGCGGCAACATCCGCCTCCACGGCAATGTCGCCTTTGACAAACGTGTAGCGCGGATTCCGCTCGACCGCAGCCAGGTTCTCGAGGTTGCCGGCATAGGTCAGCGCATCAAAATTGACAATCTGCACGTCCGGATATTCGGCCAGCATGTAGTGAATAAAATTGCTGCCGATGAACCCCGCCCCGCCGGTAATCAATAATTTCATGGTATTTAACTCCGGAACGATTGTTTCGCCGGTTAAACGTTGCTAAAATTAAAATGTATGATATGATAACCATGTTAATTTTCCAATCCAATCTTTTCGGGTCCGGTCTTTCGGAATGCAAGGGAGCGATGCCATGAAACAGCCGGGAATTATTCGCCGCAGCCTGAGCCTCGCCATCGCCGGGTGGGGGGCGGTCCTGGCGGCGCATGCCGTCACGACGGCGGATTTCAGCCGCTACCAGGTTATCCTTGACCGGAATCCGTTCGGCGAGGTGGCGCCCATCGTGCCGGCCGGCGCCGCCGCGGCCGCCGGCGGCGCGGCCGCGATAGAATCTTTTTCCAAGGACTACGAAATGAAGGGCATCATTGACGATGGCGAAAAGATCCGGGTGTGTGTGCTGGACAAGAAAGCCAACAAGCACATTTACCTGGAAATCGGCCAGGAAGTCGGCGGCATGCAGCTGGTTTCGGTGAATTACGACAATGAAGAGGCGGTTCTGAAAATGGGCGGCGAAACCACCATGATCAAGCTCCATCCCGACAAGGACAAGAATAAAAACGCGATCCCGGTCGTGGCGGGTACGCCGGGTGTGCCAGAGTTCGGGATACCCCGCAAAAATCTGGCCGTGGAAGAAACGGTCCAGCCATTCGGCGCGACGGACCAGGTCGCCCGCAAGCCTTTTTTCATGGATATGAAAAGGCGGAGCGGTTCGCCTTTCCGGCGCCTGGGCACCAATGCGGCCTTCCAGTCCAAAAGCCTGGAATCCTTCTTCAAACCCAATACCAACATAACAACGCCGTTCGTCTCGCCTTTCCGGCCGCAGGCTTCGACGACGTTGAAGCCGGGCGGTATGCCTGGCGCCGCCGCGCAGGAAAATACCGGGCAAACATTCCCGTTTGCGCCGGTCCAACCGTCCGACCAGGCTGACGGGGCTGCCGCAGCCGCCCAGCCGGTTGCCATGGACCCGCAGATGCCGACCATTCCGGACCAGGGGTTTCCGCAAATCCCGATCCAACCCGCAACCGAGCCGGTGGTATATGACGATGCCTATGAGAGCGAGGAATAACGACTATGGGCCATGAGTCATCCCCGGGTGTTTCGGTCATCCTGCCCTGTCTGAACGAAGAAGCCTCATTGGGCCAGGTCATCGAAAGTGCCCGCCGGGGCATTGCCAAGCTGGCCCTGCCGGAGGATATTATCGTGGTGGACAATGGCTCCACTGATAGTTCCGTCCAGGTGGCCCGCGAACACGGCGCCCGGGTCCTGACCGAGCCGCATCGCGGTTACGGCTCCGCCCTGCGCAAGGGGTTTGAAAACGCCCGCTATGATATCATTGTCATGGGTGATGCCGATTTGTCCTATGACCTCTTTGCGCTGGACGCGCTGGCGGCGCCCCTCCTGAAGGGGGAGGCGGATTTCGTGATGGGCAACCGGATGAACGATATTCAGCCCGGCGCCATGCCCGGTCTCCACCGCTATCTCGGCAATCCATTGCTTTCGAACACGCTGCGGTTTCTCTTTCACAGCAATACCGTGCATGATGCGCACTGCGGCATGCGGGCCATTACCCGCAGCGCCTATCGCCGGCTGCAGTGCGTCACGACCGGCATGGAGTTTGCCAGCGAGATGGTCGTGCGCGCCATCCACTGTAAACTGCGGATTATCGAGCGGGATATCACCTACCGGCCGCGGGTGGGGGAATCCAAGCTGCAGTCGTTCCGGGACGGCTGGCGCCACCTGCGCTTCATGATTCTGCACAGCCCAACGCTCCTGCTCCTGATGCCGGGGATTATGGGCTGGGTTATCGGCCTGCTGATTTCCCTGCCGCTGGCTTTCGGCCCGCTTGTCATCAATGGGCGCCTGGTGGATATTCACTGCATGTTGATCGGTGGCGTGCTTAATATCATCAGCATCCAGATTATCACCATCGGGCTCCTGGCCAAGGCCTATGGCCATCTTTCCGGTTTGCAGGAGGACGCGGTTGTCGCCCGGTTCTACCGCTGGTTCACCTTCGAAAAGGCCTGCATCGTGTCGGCCCTGATGATCGGCACGGGCCTGGCGCTCACGTTCTGGATTGTCGCGCAGTGGGTGGCCAGCGGGTTCGGCGCGCTGAACCAGCAGCGCCTGCTGTTTTTCGCCCTGATCTGCCTGGTCAACGGCGTGCAGATCGGCGCGGCCTCGTTCCTGTTCAGCATTATGGCCCTGCCGCGGCATATTGACCAGTTGCCGCCGGAATCCGAAAACACCGGCATTACGGATAGGTGAATCCGGGCATGTTTCAGCGGTTCACGGTTTGGATGTTGACGGCCGGGGAATTCGCCGGAAAACCGGTAACTGTTGAACCATACCGTCTTTGCTATTGTGAGTTTTCGCCATGAAATCAACCCCTGATTCCAAGCCGTTGCGCGTCTCGGTGGTTATCCCGGTGCTGAATGCCGCCGGCACGCTGCCCGCGCTCCTCGAGGCCCTGGCGGCCCAATACCCGGCGCCGCCGGACGAAATTATCCTGGTGGATTCATTGTCGACCGACGACACGCGCCGGATCGCGCTGGCCCAGGCCAATGTGCGCGTCGTGCCGCTGGCCCGGTTCTCGCACGGCCGCGCCCGCAACCTCGGCGCGCAGGAGGCGACGGGCGAGATCATCGTGTTGATGACCCAGGACGCCCTGCCGGCGGACCGCCACTGGCTGGCGGAGCTGTTGGCGCCGCTGGCCGATACCAAAGTGGCGGCGGTGTATTCCCGCCAGGTGCCGCGGCCGGATGCGCCGCCCACGGAGCAGTTTTTCCTCGCCTACCACTTTCCGCCCGGCAAGCCGGTGCAGCGGACGCGGCCTGCGGGGCGGGCGCTGGCCCTGGCCGACGTGTTTTTCTCCAACGTCAGCGCCGCCATGCGCCGCGAGGTCCTCCGGCGCCACCCGTTCGACGAAAAGCTCATCATGAGCGAGGACCAGCAGTTTGCCCGCGACGTGATCATGGCCGGTTATGCGATCGTTTATCAGCCGTCCTCCGTGGTCGTGCACTCGCATCGCTATTCATTCGGCACGGCCTTCCGGCGCTATTTCGACAGCGTGTATTCGCTGACGCTTATTTTCCCGGCGCATGATCTTAAAGTCAGTGTTGGCCTGGGCCGGCGCTATCAGCGGCAGGAAGCCGGTTATATCCTTTGGCATCATCCCTTGTATGTTCCCTGCTATTGCCTGTACACGCTGGCCAAGGTGGCGGGAGTGCTGTGCGGTCATTTCGCCGACCGCATGCCTCCGGGCCTGGCGCGCGCCTGCAGCCTGCATCGCTACTACTGGGAGGAGGCGCCCCCGGACGAGCCTGCGCCGGACAAGCCTTTGTGAACTCAGCTTAAGATAAGATTGCCGATCATTGCTGACCGACGGAGAGCACGTGCATTCATTGCCCAGCCATGCTGCGCGCCGTTCCCATTATCTGTGAGGTTGGGCTTCCGGTTTTGGCATTGACCTTCTGCCGGGGTGAGTATAGTTTCCAATCCCAATCAGGAATAACGCGGGCAAAGCCCATTGGTGTAATTATTCGTAAACATGTCATGGTTTGACAAACAAGGCGGCGCATTGGACCAAAACCGGTTAGCGAGGTTACCATGTATGGCATCATCAGGAAGATAGCGGGAAAAATATGCGGCGCCGGGGATAAACAGGCCCAAGTCGGCCGCCAGTTTTACAAGCAGGTATGGACCAGCCTGTCTGCAACCGAAGGCGGCGCAAAAACATATGTCCAGGGGAGCGAGGACGAAGCGCTCCTGGCCCGATCGGCCGGCAATGACCTTAAGCGTCTGCAGAGTTCGGTCGGCATTAAAAAGACCGATGATATACTCGAAATCGGATGCGGCGTCGGCCGCGTGGGCAAGGTCCTGGCGCCGATTTGCAGGACCTGGACCGGCTGCGATGTGTCCGCGAACATGCTGAAGTATGCCGCCAGGCGGCTGCGGGACTTTTCAAATGTCCGTTTCGTCGAACTCTCCGGCTATGACCTCAAGCCGGTGGCGTCCGAATCAATGGACGTTGTTTATTCAACGGTTGTATTCATGCACCTGTCCGAATGGGACCGCTATAACTATATCGAGGATGCCCGCCGCGTGCTGCGGCCCGGCGGTCGGCTGTATGTCGACAACATTTCGCTCACGACGGGGTATGGATGGAATTTCTTCCAGGAATCGCGCGCGATCCCGCCCTCCGAGCGGCCGCCCTATATCGGGTCCGTGTCCACGCCCCAGGAAATCGAGGTCTACCTCAACCGGGCCGGCTACAAGGATATCAAGGTCAGCGTTGTTGACGATGCCTGGGTAATCGGTTGCGCGGTGAAATAACGTCCGCCGTATCAACCTCCGGCGGCCAGCGCCGGCAAGGGAAGCGTTCCGCTCGCTGCCGGACCAATCCGGTTCTCACGGCCTTATCAGCCCGTTGCGGTCCTTAAAAATTCCGCCAGGGCCTCCTGCCAGGAACGGATGGGCGCATCCAGGATGGCCTGGATCCTGGTCGTATCGAACGAAGAATTTTCTGGCCGGGGGGCGGGAGCCGGGAAATCCCCGCTGGCGCAAGGCGTGACCCGGGCCGGCAGGTTCAGCTGTGCGGCGAGAAAAACCGCCACTTCGAAACGCGAGGCATAGCCGGCGTTGGCAAAATGATAAAGCCCCGTGTGCCGGCCGCGGATCAAAACGGCAATGGCCCGGGCCATGTCGGCCGTCCAGGTCGGCGCGCCGACCTGGTCCGCGACGACCTTCAATTCCGCGCTCCTCCGGGCGCGTTCCCGGATCTTGCTGATAAAATTATTGCCGTGGCTTCCGTAACTCCACTGCACGCGCAGGATGGCGTGCGCACAGCCGGAGCGCTGGAGCGCCAGTTCGCCCTCCAGCTTTGACCGGCCGTAAGCGTTAATCGGATTGGGGGCATCAGCCTCGATGTAAGGCCGCGTTTGCCGGCCGTCGAAAACAAAATCAGTGGAAATGTGGACGACAAACACTTCGCGTTTTTTGGCCGCCGCGCCCAGGGCGCCCACTGCCCGGCCGTTCACCGCCATGGCGGTATCGAACTGCTTCTCGGCCTGGTCCACGTTCGTGAAGGCCGCGCAGTTGACGATGACCTGCGTGCCGTCCAGGGCCTGCGCGAGGTGGTCGGCGCGAGTGAGATCGAACTCCGGCAGGTCCAGGACGCGGACGCCGTATCCGGCCTGAACCAGAACCGGCGCCAGGTCCGATCCCAGCATGCCGCGCCCGCCCAGGATGGTGATGCCGTCGGCCATGTTCATACCTTCGGCGGGTGCTGGGCGACCAGGGTGTTGACGTGCGTAAGCGACTGGAATGTGCCGGCGTCGCTCCACCAGCCGTGCATGCGTTCGAACCGTAATTCGCCGCGCCGGATATAGGCGTTGTTCACGTCCGTGATTTCCAGCTCGCCGCGGGCGCTTGGCCGGCAGGCACGGATAGTGTCGAAAACCTGGGCGTCGTAGAAATAAATCCCCGTGACGGCGATATTGGACTTCGGCTTGGCGGGTTTTTCCTCGATGGACAACACGCGGTTGCCGGCGACTTCCGCTACGCCAAAGCGCTCCGGATCGCTGACTTCCTTGCCGATGATCAGGGCGCCTTTCCGCTGGGCGCGGAAGGCGTCGGCATACGGGCCCAGGGCGTCCTCAAAAATGTTGTCGCCCAGGATGACTGCGATGGGGACGCCGTGTGCGAAATTTTCAGCCAGGCTCAAGGCCTGGGCGATGCCGCCGGCCTCGTCCTGAACTTTATACGTGAACCGGCAATGGAAGTCTTTGCCGGAGCCGAGCAGGTTGACCATGTCGCCCATGTGCTCGGTGCCGGTCACGATCAAAATCTCCTCGATGCCGGCGCCGATCAGCTTTTCGATGGGCGCATAGATCATGGGCTTCCGCCCGACCGGCAGAAGATGCTTGTTGGTGACCTTGGTCAGCGGTATCAGCCGCGACCCGGTTCCGCCCGCGAGGACAATGCCTTTCAGGTTCATATCAGCCCCCGTTTTAAGAAGTGGTCAGTTATCAGTTCTTTGTCTTATCCGGACTGTCGTCCGTCCTCTGTCGTCTGCTGTCCGTCTTCCGGTCCACAACCTATGGTCTATATGTAAAGTCCCGGGCGATGTCGCGGAAGCGCGGGTTGCGGCGGTCCTTCTCCGACAACAGCGGGTCCGGCGTCGGCCAGGGAATGGCCAGGTCCGGGTCGTTCCAGATGATCCCTCTTTCGCCCTGCGGATGGTAATAATCCGTGCAGGAGTAAAGAAATTCGGCCTCCTCGCTGAGCACGCAAAAACCGTGGGCGAAGCCGACCGGGGCGAAAAGCTGTTTCTTATTGCGGGCCGTCAGGACTTCGCTGATCCAGCGGCCAAAGGTCGGCGAGCCGAACCGGATATCCACGACAACGTCCAGGACTTCGCCCCGCAAGACCCGCACCAGCTTGCCTTGCGGATGGCCGACCTGGTAATGCAGGCCGCGCAGGGTGTGCTGGACGGAGCGGGAATGGTTGATCTGGACAAAATCCGCGTCAATGCCTTGCGCCGCGAAAGCGTCCCGCCGGTAAGTTTCCATGAAAAAACCACGGGGGTCTTCGAAGACCCTGGGTTCGATGACCAGGACATCCTTGATGGCGGTGCGGGTAAAACGCATAAATACAACCCCATGAAATTTCAGGCCGAGCAATTTTCCGCCACGGGCGGATAAAACCGGCTTGCACCAGGCCGGCATTATGTTGCCGGCTTGTCCGGAACGCAACTATTTTTCAGTCATAACCCAGACGCCGTCCCATGCCGCGGGCGGATTGGAGTGCAGGGCCTGGCACTTCCGCCAGTAGGCGCCGGCGGGCGGGTCCTTGGCCTGGAGCGGATCAAAGGCGGCGACCGCCTCGGCGAACCGGCCTTCGTAAAACGCGCTCAGCCCTTCAGCGAACCGGGCGAAGTCGCCGGCGCGCGCGGCCCATGCTTCCGGGCGCATGGGTTCGAAGACCCGCACGGGTGTTTTGCGCCCGACTACGGCCACGCGCGATATCTCGCGTGCGGCAAAGGCCGGGCCCAGGACGGCGTGGGTGGATTCCGAGATCATGGTATAGGTGCCGAACTGCTTGTTGATCCCCTCCAGTCGCGAGGCCAGGTTGGCGGCGTCGCCCAGGATGGTATAGTTAAAGCGGTTGCGCGAACCCATATTGCCCACCACCACCGGCCCGGTATTAAGCCCGATGCGCATGAGCAGGTCCTTGCCGATGCGCGCCCGCACGATGCCCCGCATTTCAGCGAGCGCGTCCTGGCAGCGCAAGGCCGCGCACACGGCGCGCTCGGCATGATCGTCCTGCGCCAGGGGCGCGTTCCAGAAGGCGATGATGGCGTCGCCCTCATACTTGTCCACCGTGCCGCCTTCATCCTGGATGATGTCCGTCATCGCGGTCAGATACTCGTTGAGCAAGGTGGTCAGCTCCTGGGGATTGAGGCCTTCGGCAATCGAGGTGAAGCCCTGCAAGTCGGAGAAAAAAATCGAAAGCGCGCGCTGTTCCCCGCCCAGCTGCAGGCTCTCGGGGTGCTGGACAATCTGCTCGATCACGTCCTCGCTCAGGTACTGTTTGAAGGCGCCGCGGATAAAGCGCTTCTGCCGGCCCTCGGTGGCATAGTTCACCAGCACGGCGCTCACGAGGGCCAGGGCCGTTGCCGCTTCCTGGACCAGGAACGGCAGCCAGAAGCCCTGGGTATAGGCGCCCACGCACAGGATCGCCGGGATGGGCAGGGCCGCCATAAAAACTATGGCTGTGTCGCGGGTGTTGCGGCAATACAATGTCGCCATGCCCCAAAGGACACCCAGCAGGAGCGTCAGGGCGGCCGTCGCCGGCCAGGGCGCATCCCGGAGCGGATCAATGGCCAGCAGGTTGTCGAGCACCGTGGCGTGGATTTCCACGCCGGTATAAATGCGGCCGACGGGCGTGGGCCGCAGGTCAAGGAGCCCCGGCGCGTTGCATCCCACAAACACGTAACAGTCCTTGAAGGCCAGGGGGTCCGTGATGGGCGGAGGAGCGCCCGCCTGGAGTTTCAACTCGGATTGAATCACCGCTGCCGCGCTGAAGCGCCGGTGGGTTGCGGATGGCCCGCGGAAGCGCATGATCATTTTGCCGCGGCGGTCCAGCGGAATACGCCGCGAACCGAGACGCAGCCAGGAAGGCTCGATCGAGAGGGTTTCATTGGTGGCCGCGGCCAGGTAGGCGGCCAGGCCGAGCGCCGGCACGACTTGCCGGTCAAACACGGCAAAGAGGGGCATGCGGCGGAAGATGGCGTCCGAATCGGGCCGGGCCTCGACGTTGCCCAGCAGGGTGGTGTTGGTAGCGACTTCCGGGATCGGGAAAATAGCCTGCGGCATGACGAGGCGATTATGGTTGCCTGCGGCCAGCCAGGCCGGCAGATTCCGGATTTTTACGGGAGAAGCAGGTATGTTGGTTGGCCATGTTGTGGTCTGGCCGGTTTCGCGGCCGAGGAAAATCGTGTTGACAAAGCCCGTCGTCCGGGCGATCGCCGCGCCGAAGGTGCGATCGTCATCCACGCCGTAGGCCGACGGCTCGGTATAAAGCATGTCGAAGGCAACAGCCTTGGCACCTTGGCGGCGGCAGAAATCCAGGATGGGTTTATAAAGCTCGCGCGGCCACGGCCAGCTGAGTGCGTTTTCCTTCTTGGCCCAGTCGAGGCTTTGCTGGTCAATGAAGATCAGGCGGATTTTGCCGGTGAAGGCGCCGGGCTTCGCCAGGCCGGCCGCGCGCCAATCCCAGGTTTTGGCTTCAAACTTGTCCAACGCGCCGAAAGACCACAGGCCCAGGGCCAATACCGCTGCGGAAACGCCAATCCCCAATCCATGGAATACTTTGTTCGGCATCAGGCCAGTATGATAGGATACCGCCGGCCGGCTTTCAAGTATTTGTGTGGAAAGGAAAATCACGCTTCGAGCTTTGTGAAACAGGCGGCCGATGGTATAGTGGTCCGTATGCATGAATTTTCGATGGCCCAAACGATTGTGCGGTCCGTGCTGGCGGAACTTAAAAAAGTGCAGCCGGCGCGCCTGGTCTGCGCGCGGATTGTGACCGGCCGCCTGCATCAGCTCATGCCCGATGCTTTGACCCTGGCCTACGAGGTGCTGACGAAAGACACGCCGGCGGCGGGATCGGACCTGAAAATCCGCAGCGCGCCGATCACAGCCGAATGCCGCCAGTGCCATTGGCGCGGCGTAATCCGTGACACAATGTTTGCCTGCGGCCGGTGCAAGGCCGGCGACATCGAAATTACGGGGGGGCGGGAACTGTACCTGGACAGCATCGAGGTGGAAAAGGGTGACCGCGCAGGCAGCCGGAAGCCAGAATCCAGACAACAGAATGAGGGTGCCGGCTAAGCACTATGACATAGGCTGGTCTGCCTGTGGCACGCGCGGGCCGAATGCGGCAATGTTTCCGAGTTGAGCCGGATGCTTGAAGACGGCGGTGTGACCCCTGAATTCTGCCTTGTCCTGACGCGCTGCCCGTCTGCCGATGCGCGCCATCAGGAGCCTGGCCGCAAGACATGGCCGCTTCCTCCTTCATTTTATCCCCTTGATCGTTATGGCTCGTAACGCTTTGTACGGGGTTTCCATGCAATTCCTGTGCGCCAAAGTTTTCCCGCCCAAGATTTCTCGAAATTTATATTGACACCAACTCTGGCTAAGATAAAAATCTCTTTACAGGCAGGGTTTGTTTAGGCGCTAAATATGCGGGCTGGAACCATTTATGCCGCTTGGCTCAGGCCGGACTTCGCTGGACAATCCCTGTATTAATTCTGACGGGCGTTAACGCCTTTTCTGCACCAGCTAAAAAAGGAGAAAGAAATGAAGAAGATTGTTCTCGTGCTTGTCGGAATGGCGATGTTCATGCCATCTGTTTTTGCCGCCACGGACTATGTCAAGACGACCGGCAATGACAGCGCTGCCGGTATATCCTGGGACATAACCAAGCCGCCCCTTCGGGTTGGCGCGGCGCCATCAGCACCCACCGGTGTATCCGCCGGCGACAGCAATTACTTTGACAAAATCAGAGTGAGTTGGTCTCAGGAGTTCAATGCTGACTGGTACGAGGTCTGGCGCAACACCAGCAGCGATAACGCTTCCGCTGCGCAGGTCGGTGTCGTGAGCGCGCCTCTGTTTGATGATGCCGCTGCCGAGACCAATTGTATTTATTATTACTGGGTAAAGGCGGCCAATCCTTACGGGTCGAGTCCTTTCAGCGCATACGATACGGGATGGCGGGCAATCTTTGCTCCGCCAACAAATGTTACCGCGACCTATGAAACCTATTACGATAAAATCAGGATTACGTGGAGTGCTGTGGCCGGCGCATCCCGTTACCAGGTCTGGCGCAGCACCAGCAGCGATAATACCAGCAGCGATAATGGGTCCGCTGTACAGGTCGGGTTGGTTACTGCGCCTCTGTTCGATGACACGGGCGCATCGCAGGGAACGACTTACTATTACCGGATCAAAGCTACGAATGCCCAGTACCTTAGCGTATTTAGCGACCGCAGTGCCGGCCGCAGGGCGCCTCAACTTCCGCCGGCGGCGCCGTGCGTCGAGGCGAGCGATGGCAATTATGCCGACAAAATTCGAGTTCATTGGAATTCAATTGCCAATGCCATCGGGTACCAGGTCTGGCGTAATACGAGCAGCGACAACTTGTCGGCGACACAGGTGGGTCTTGTAACATCCCCGCTGTTCGATGATACGTCAACTGTGGCAGGCGGAAGTTATTATTATTGGGTTAAAGCCGGGAACGAATTCGGCGACAGCGGCTTCGGCGCCTATGACACAGGTTGGCGCGCGGTCCTTGCCCCGCCAACCAATGTTTTGGCAACCGATGGAACCTATTCCGACAAGGTGCGCGTGACATGGGCGGCAGCGGCCAACGCCTCCCGTTACCAGGTCTGGCGCAGCACCAGCAGCGACAACACCAGCAGCGACAACAATTCTGCAGAAAATATCGGGTTGGTGACTGCGCCGCTCTTTGACGATTCAACTGCCGGCCAGGAAACGCAGTACTACTATCGGGTCAAGTCGGTTAATTCCCAGTATACAAGCGTATACAGCGAGTGCAATTCCGGATGGCGCTCGCTGATCGCGTCCCCCACGAACGTTCATGCCGCGGATGGTGTATATACGGACAAAGTTACAATCACGTGGAGTTCTGTCGCCAACGCTACGGGGTATCAGGTCTGGCGCAATACCAGCAGCGATAATGGGTCTGCGTTGAGATTGGGTGTTTCCACGGCCCCGCTCTTCGATGATTCGTCAGCCAGTCCCGGGGCTGTTTATTACTATTGGGTACGAGCACTAAATGCGACGAGAATCAGCGTCTTCAGCGATGGAGACAGCGGGTATCGCGCACTTTCGCCGCCCACGGACGTCTCGGCGAGTGATGGGACCTTTACGGAAAAGATTCAAGTGATGTGGAACGCTGTATCCGGGGCGACAGGCTACGAGGTGTGGCGGCACACGAACGATAACTCGGCGGGCGCAAGCAGGCTGGCTGCGCCGCTAACAATGCCTTATGACGACACCGGGGCGGAAGGCGGGATAGTATACTACTACTGGGTGAAGGCGAAGAATGTTATTGCAGAGAGCGGGTTCAGCGCGTCGGATACAGGCTGGCGAGTACTTTCGCCGCCCACGGGCGTCCGGGCCAGTGATGGCGTGTACTCGAACAAAGTTCGAGTGTCGTGGACCGAAACAAGTTCGGCAACAGGCTACGAGGTGTGGCGGTATACGAACAACAGCTCCGGCGCGGCGTCAAAAATCGCCAGCCCCGGTTCGCCCGGAATCAACTATGACGATACCAACGTTGTTTTCGGCACGCTTTATTATTACTGGGTGAAAGCCGTGAACGCGCTGGGCGCGAGCGGATTCAGCAGCCCGAATAGCGGGTATGCCGGGGACAAGCACCCCGTTAATGACTATGACGGCGATGGCATTTCCGACCTGGCGGTGTACGGCGGCGGCGTCTGGTACATCTACTCGTTGACAAACGGGAGTATCCTGCTCGACGGCAAATGGGGCGGGGCGGGTTGGATCCCCGTGCCGGGTGACTATGACGGCGACGGCAAGGCCGACCTGGCGGTATACGGCGGCGGCGCCTGGTACATCTACTCGTTGACAAACGGGAGCATCCTGCTCAATGGCAAATGGGGCGGGGCGGGCTGGACCACCGTGCCGGGTGACTATGACGGCGATGGCATTTCCGACCTGGCGGTGTATGGCAACGGCTATTGGAACATCTACTCGTTGACAAACGGGAGCATTCTGCTCAACGGCAAGTGGGGCGGGGCGGGCTGGACCCCCGTGCCGGGTGATTATGACGGCGACGGCGAGTCCGACCTGGCGGTGTATGGCAACGGCTATTGGAACATCTACTCGCTGGCCAACGGCGGCGTGCTGCTCAACGGCAAGTGGGGCGGGG
>Ga0265297_10006577_pt1 | contig 16763 bp, 14 predicted proteins | sample Munlanlwell13791_FD_192502 | JGI IMG/M metagenome (GOLD analysis project Ga0265297, IMG submission 192502) | Leachate microbial communities from a municipal landfill in Southern Ontario, Canada - Leachate well 137-91 | ecosystem: Engineered > Solid waste > Landfill > Unclassified | place... | reverse complement strand
AAAACAATGAATTCTCGCTAAATAAATACTCAGATCACTATCAGGATATTTATTTTTAGTTTGCCGATAAATCTCCGAGCATTCAGTCGTAGAAACCGGATTCCACTCACCCGAACGCCATAATCTGTGACCAATAGTTCCTAAACGAGGAATACAACAACCAAAAGATACTTCTCTAGCACCCATTGTTTCAATACCAAACTTAGCAGTCTGCAATGCTTTTCTCACCGGATATTCAACTAATGGCGGCCCAATCAACACATTGGCTCCCACCATAGCCCCACGCTTACGAACAAATTCAGAAAATGCAATGAAATCTTCCAAATCACAACCCTTACGAATAATCTGCAAATCTTTATTATTAGCCACTTCCAAACCAGTGAAAATAAGCATATATGGTTTCAATTCTGTATCTATGGCTTTGAATATTTCACGCCCCATATTCACTAATTCAACAATGGATTTCTGACCATCTGTTGTCCATCTAATATCTGTCATTATTTTCAACTCTCGCAATATTTTATCTTCATTGATAACCGTAGGGCGACATTGAGTATGAAGTTCGATTTTATTCTTTTCCACAAATTTATAAATATGCTCTCGTACTGCTTTTGGTATTTGTACGAACCAACTACCATTAGTCTCTACTAAAATTTTCCCAACCTTCAAAATATTATCGAGATTCTTTTTGTCATTCACGAACGCGTCAAAATGCCGAATCATTTGCTGATCTGAAACAGGAACCGGCGAAACACATCTTTTCATTAAATGAAATCCGCAAAAAGTGCATCCGCCATGATTATAAACATGATGACAAATTCTATATTGGTAAGGAAAATAAGAAAAACTAGGCATTTATTCCTCCTTTATTAAGATATTAGTAGCTGAAAAAAATTATAATCTTATTTTATCTTTTTGCAACCCTCTCCCCCGCTCTCACATTTTTGCTATAGCAAAAATGTGAGAGATAAAAAATACCGCCGCGGTTTTGGGCCGCGGCGGTATTACCAAAATAATTTTTATAAATTTATACCTTCAAATGTTTTCTCATAGCAATTAAGCTAGAAAAAATACCAATAGCTCCACTGATAATAATTTGTAAACCCAACAAAACAAAAAGATGAGACCAAAAATAAGAAACCAAACCAAACTCCGGTACCAAAACCTTTAAATAAGGACCTATAATATAAACCAAAGGAATAAATAAAGCCGTAGTAATAACAGAAGCAATTAATCCGTGAATAACGCCTTCTACTATATAAGGTCCGCGAATTAAAGAATTATCAGCTCCTACCAAGCGCATAATTTCAATGGATTCACGATTGGAAAAAATTGCCAAACGAATAGTATTAAAGGCAATGGAAAACGCAATCAACGCTAAAATAATAGCCAAGAGTATTCCACCCATGCGTAAAGTATTCACAATCTTAGACAAACGCTCAATGACTACCTGATTCTGACTAAAATTGATTTTATCAATCACGCCAGCTGGAGCTTCGCTCTCCAAAAAAGCAGAAATATCAGCATAATACTTAGGGTCTTTGGCTCTAACATTAATAGAAGCAGAAAGCGGATTATCGCCCAATTCATCCAAAGATTGAATTACAGCCGGATCATCTTTATGTTTTTCTTTAAATGCTTCCAAAGCCTGATCTCTGGAAACATATTCCACACTCCTTACCTCTTCCAATTCTTCTAATGATTTTTTTAAAGCTAAAATCTGATTTTCATCAGCCGCAGTTTTGAAATAAACGCTCACGTCTATTTTTTCCTGTAATGATTGAATAGTGGTGTTAGCAGCTGAACCAAAAATAATCAAACTGGAAAAAACCACCAAAGTCAAAATCATCACTGCAATAGTAGCGCTAGATAATAATCCATTTCTTCTAAAATTTTGAATTCCGTATTTAATTACTCGAGAAAGTAAAATTACCATAATATTTAATTAACAATTTACAATTAACAATTTCCAATAAATGATTTAATTATCAATTTTAAAACTATTTGATTCATTGAAAATTCAATGAAAATTGGTAATTGAAAATTAACTCAGTATGTATCTTCCCTCTTCTTCATCTCTAATAATACGACCCGCTTCCATGCTAATAACTCTTTTTTCTAAAGAGTCTACTGTTTGTTTATTGTGTGTAGCCAAAAGAACAGTAGTGCCCATTTCATTAATTTTCAATAACAATCTAATAATTTCATTGGAATTAATCGGGTCAAGATTTCCAGTTGGCTCATCAGCGATTAACAAGTCTGGCTGATTAATCATAGCGCGTGCAATAGCTACCCTCTGTTTTTCTCCACCAGATAATTCATGGGGAAAATTACGCCCCTTATCTTTTAAGCCTACTAAATCCAACATCTGAGGCACAAATTCTTCAATTTCCTTAGGCGAACAACCAGCTGTTTCCATAGCAAAAGCCACATTTTCAAAACCATTTTTATTAGGTAAAAGTTTAAAATCTTGAAAAACAATACCTATTTTACGGCGTAAATTAGGCATTTCTCTGGGCTCTAAACGATTTATCTCTTCTTTATCAAAAAATATTCTACCCTTAGTGGGCTTATCTTCTCCAATTAATAATTTAATGAGCGTTGATTTCCCCGCTCCAGATCGCCCCACAATAGTGGCGAATTCTCCCGGAACAATTTTAAAAGTAATATTATCTAAAGCAACGGTATGTGAATTATAAGTCTTAGTAACGTTTTGAAAAAATATCATATAGTATTGTTATTATAGCAAAAAATAAAAATCAAGGGAAGGGCTACGACTTAATAGACAAGCCCGCTTCAATAAAATCGTCTATATCTCCTTCCCAAATAGACTCTATTTGAGTTTTTTCCACGCCAGTGCGAAGATCTTTAACTAATTTATACGGATGTAAAACATAATTTCTAATTTGATTACCCCAAGACGGCTCAATGCGTTTTTTTAAAAATTCTTTTTCTTTAGTTTTTTGTTGCTGTAGATAATTAAAAATCTTAGCTTTCAATAAATGCATGGCCTTCTCACGATTTTGCGCCTGTGAACGTTCATTCTGGCAACTGACAGAGACGCCGGTAGGAAGATGCACTATCCGCACAGCTGTTTCACGCTTATTAACATTTTGCCCACCTGCGCCAGAAGAACGAGAAAATTCAATTTTTAAATCTTTTTCATCTAATTCTATTTCACTCATTTCCACGTCTTCCACTTCTGGAACAACCTCCACTAAAGCAAAAGAAGTATGGCGTAATTTTTTAGCATCAAAAGGAGAAACACGTACTAAACGATGGACTCCTGACTCGTTTTTCAAATAACCAAAAGCAAAAGACGTTTCTACTTCCAAAGCAATACTTCTTAATCCCCTTTCTCCACCAGCTTCATCTGAGCCATCTGGTTCTTCTGAAAAATGTTCATGTAAAACCTGATATTTCCATCTTTTCTTTTCAAAATAATTAGAATACATTCTAAAAAGCATTCTCACAAAATCTTCAGCATCATGACCACCCTGACCAGAAGAAATGGTCATCAAAGCATGCTTCTTATCATATTTACCAGATAACAAAACCAATAGCTCTTCTTTTCTTAATTCTTTTTCTAATGTTTCTATTTTTTCTTCTAATTCTTTTTCTATATTTTCATCTTTTCCTTCCATATTAATCAATTCTTGTAAATCAATTATTTCTTTCTCTGCTTTATACCAAAATTCTACGGCATTTTTTAAATCTGCTAATTCTTGAGCAATTTTACCAGCCACCTCCGGCATGCCCCAAAAATCCGGACGAGCCGTTTCTATTTCCAATTCTTTTATCTTTTTTTCTTTATCGCCTAAGTCAAAGACAGTCCGCTGCTCGGCGGATCCGCTCTTGCATCCCTTGTATTCTGTCCTGTAAATTACTCATTATTTTGATTATAACACATAAAATGATGGTAAAAAAGAGCCAAAGGTGAGAATCGGACTCACGTTTATCGCTTACGAAGCGATTGTTCTACCACTGAACTACTTTGGCATCACGAGCGGGATACGGGAATCGCACCCCAGTAGTAGAATCGCTTTTAGCGATTCACTACGGGGCAAGCCCGCTTTCTCTACTTCACCCTGTAGTAAAATTTGATTCCCCACTCAGAGCGAGTGAAGGGAATCGGACCCTCGTCTCAACCTTGGGAAGGTCGTGTATTGCCACTATACGACACTCGCATAAATATAATCAAATTTTTACTTCAGGGCTTGGGAAGACAGCGTACTACCGGTGTACTAACCCCGCTTAAATTCCAAAAAACATTCTTATCTTTTCCCACACCGTTGCTTTATATCCAGAGCCACTCAAAGCCATGCCAGAATTTAAAATTTCTTCCGGTATTACCAATGCTTGTTCACCTGGTTTTTTTAAAACTTGTAATCTTCGCGCCACATCCTCCAAATTATCCTTATCTTGTAAAGATTGTGCTTCTTTTTCCATGGATTGATTATCACTTTCTAAAGCAGAAGTTTTATTTTCCAAATTATATAAACGAGTTTCTAAGGTTTTCTGTACTATCCATTTTTTATAGGCTACAAACACAAAAAAGACCAAAATAGCCAATAAAATAGCGAGAATTAGTTTAGATTTGGACAGTTTCATTGAATAGATATTAACTCAAATTTTGACTAATTACAATTTCAAAATTTCCAAATAAACTCTTGATGGCACATCCACTTTTCCAAATTCTTTCAAACGTTTTTTTCCTCTTTGTTGTTTTTTCCAAAGTTTCATTTTACGAGAACGATCTCCTCCGTAAAGATAACCTGTCACGTCTTTTTTCAAAGCCGGAAGAGTCTCACGGGCAATAATTCTTCCCTCGGTCATAGCTTGAATAGCTACACTGAAATTCTCACGAGGTAATAATTCTTTTAATTTCGCCGCCACTGCACGGCCATCACGATTAGCTCTTTCTTTGGGTACAATTCTGGCAAAAGCATCAAATTTTTCATCAGCAATTAAAAATTCTAATTTCACCAAATCTCCCTTACGATATTCCAAAACTTCATAATTCATAGAGGCATAACCACTAGTAACGCTTTTCAACTTATCATAAAAATCAGAAATAATATCCATCAAAGGCGCTTCAAATTTAATAATCATCAAATCCCCCAAATATTCATTATCAACAAAATTTAAACGATAAAGACTCACTAAATTCATGATGTCTCCAAAATATTTATTAGTAGTCAAAATATCTAATTTCACCCATGGCTCTAAAATTGTCTTTATTTTTTCCGAGCCTGGTAAATCAATAGCGCGGAAAATATCTATCTGAGTACCATCCAATAAATTAACCTTAAAACTAACGGTGGGTGTAGTGAGTACGGTTTCTAGTTTATATTCCCTCTCCAAACGTTCTTTCACAATTTCTAAATGAAGCATCCCTAAAAATCCTAAGGAAAAGCCTCGTCCTAATGATTGAAAGAATTCTAATTGATAAAACAAAGCTGGATCATTTAATTTCAATTTCTGAATGGATTTTTTTAATATCTCAAAATCATCAGCTTCATGCGGATAAACACTGGCGAAAACCATAGGCTTCGGCTCACGATATCCTGGCAACGGCTCAATATTAATTTCCGTATTTTTAATATTCTGAGCTTGGTCTTCAAATTTACCAATAGTGTCTCCTACTCTTAATTTCTCCGGTTCTTTAATACCCGTAGCCACATAACCAGTCTGACCACTAGTTAATTTATCCGTCTTTATCATGCCCGGTTTAAAAATACCAATTTCCATTACTTCAAACGAACTTTTACTAATAGCCAAGAAAACTTTATCTCCTGATTTAATTTCACCGTCCACTACTCTAATATAAGCAATAATACCTTTATGATTATCAAATAGAGAATCGAAAATTAAAGCGCGGAGTGGTGCTTTTTCTTTAATTTCCGGCGGAGGAACTAATTTAATTACTTCATCTAAAATCTTTTCTACCCCTTCTCCAGTTTTTGCAGAAACTCCTAAAATATTTTCCTTAGATACTCCGCACAAGGCCACAATCTCTTCTTTAGTTTCTTCAATTCTGGCAATGTCCATATCAATTTTATTAATTACAGGAATAATTACCAAGCCCTGTTCCTTAGCTAATTTATAATTAGCCATGGTTTGCGCCTGCACCCCCTGAGTAGCATCTACCAACAAAATCGCACCTTCCACAGCCGCTAAGCTTCGAGAAACCTCATAACCAAAATCAACATGACCCGGAGTATCAATCAAATTCAAAACATGATTTTTATATTCCATTCTTACAGGCTGCATTTTAATAGTAATCCCCTTTTCTCTTTCTAAATCCATTTGATCTAAATACTGTTCGCGCATTTTTCTTTTTTCTACAGTTTTTGTAATTTCCAAAAATCTATCAGCTAAAGTTGATTTTCCATGATCAATATGGGCAATGATTACAAAATTTCTAATGTTATTCATAAAAATTCTATTCTAGTATTCTGCAGAATACTAGAATGGTTTTATTCGTTAATACTCTCTCCTTTTTTTATTCTAAGGATATTTTTCAAATATTCAATTTCTGGGGCTTTAATAAAATATAGAACGCCGAGATAGATTAAAGCAAAAATTATAATAACAACAACAGCTTGAATAATAGTGAGAATAAGATTAGCGGATGCTAAAGAAAAATTTAATATTTGTAAAACCCCAAAACTCACTAAACCAGCCATAATACTAACAGAAATGACCCTAACTAAACTTTTAGTAATCCCAAAATTTTCGGAAATTATCATTTTTCTCTTCAAAAAACTCCAAAGTAAAACTAAATTAAAATATCCGGCAATCACAAAGGCCAAGGCTAGCCCCCTAACGCCAAAATATTGAGACAAACTCCAGCATAAAATTACACTTAGAATATTTCCTCCTAAACCAGCTAAAAAGGGACGAATGGAATCTTTCATAGCAAAAAATGCCCTAATCATTAAAGGCAATAAACTTTGTCCAATCATACCAATAGCAAAAATTCCCAAGGTATCGGCTACAGCTAAGGTAGCTCCCAAATCAAAATTACCATAATTTAAAGTAATACGAATAATCAATTCTCGCAAAACGATATACAACACAGAAATCGGCACCATAAAAAATAAAATATTTTTTATGGTATGCGAAAAAGTTTTTAAAAATTCCTCCCGCTTCTCCGATAATTGCGCCAAAATTGGAAAAACTGAAACAGCAAAAGAAATAGCAAAAATATTCTGAGGCAAGCTCTGTAAATCATTAGCAAAATTAAAAATTGATAATGACCCCTTTACTAAACTGGAAGCAATAATAGTAACAATTAAAAAATTAATTTGGATGGAAACTAAGCCCAACATTCTCGGTACCATTAAAATAAAGATTTGTTTGAGATTTTGAGAACCAAAATCCGGTAAAAATTTAAATTTAAATCCCAAACTTTTTAAACTCGGCAACTGTATCAAAAAATGTAACAAAGCACCTAGAACTACTCCCCAAGCCAATCCCTTTAATCCAAAGATTGGCACTAAAAACATAATACCAATAATAATTCCAAAATTATAAAAAATCGGAGCTAAAGAAGTAATAAAAAATCTTTTAAAATTTTGGAGTAACCCAACAATAATATTAGAAATACCCAATAAAACTGGCTGAATCATCATAATTCTCACCAACAACGCCACTTTAAATTGGCTTTCTAAATCAAAACCTGGAACAATTAATTTTACTAAAAATGGAGCAAAAATAGCTACCAAACCAGCGCCAATAGCCAAAATTAAAGTAAGAGTAGTCAAAATATTATTACTAAATTTCCAAGCTTCTTCTTTGGATTTAACTAATTTTCCCGCAAATAAAGGGATAAAACCAGCGGAAATTGCCCCACTAATTAAAATTACATAAATAAAATCAGGAATACGAAAGGCCGCATAATAAATATCTAATTCTCTGCCAGCACCAAATTTAGAAGCCAATAGCCCATTTCTTAGAAGCGCCAAAACGCCATTGAATAAATAAAAAACAGCGATGACTAAAGCCCCGCCTGATATGCTTTTTGACTCGTGATTAAACAACTTTTTCAACATTAAAATCATTTTAGCACACACTCATAAGAAATTCCACCAATAAAAAACCAGCTACCCCACGACAGAGCAACTGGTAACCATCTCTTAATTTAAAACACGGGCGGAAAGATAATGCTTAAGATATCCCCTGGCTATCTTGACCTTAACGGGAAATGGTATATATTCAACATGTATAGGAGTTTCATCCACCACAAAATAAATAAATTCTGCCGTATAAATAACATCTTTGTTAGCTACTCCATTATCATCGATCACAACAAAGTAATAATCCGAAGTTGAATGATGAAACCAACTTTTAATTTCATACGTATGACCTACGGTAAATTTTTTAGGACGACCGACTATGTATCGGTTGAGAAGATCGTGCAACGATATGAGATACAGTATAACCACCGCTATAATCCAAATTTTTTCTGCACCAAAAAAGATAACGGGAATCGTAAGTAAGGTACAAACCAAAAAAAGAAGTAATGCCATTGCAAATGCCTTAGTTGTAGTCATTTTAACCCCCTTGTTTATTTTTTCAAATCAAAGCCTATGCTTTGCTAATTATTATATTAAACAAACTAAACATTTTGTCAAGCTAATTTATTTCCCAACAAAAAATCCCGCTTTAGACGAGATTTTTTGATACTCATTAGCATTTTATTAAGCATAAGCCGGATTTTGTTTTAAACAATCATCTATCTAGCCCCTCGATTGCTCTTGGGGTCAAGCGGTCTACTTTTTACTCACCAGAGGTGAGCTTTGACCTTGCACCGGGCAGGGCTTGCCATCATTGTTTGTCGCCAAACACGAAAGGCGGTAATTTTTGAAAACATCCGCCAACTTTTCACCTTTCTCCGCCAATAAAGGCGGATAGTATAGTCTCTGTGGCGCTTTCCCTATTCTAATAAATTAGAATGGTTGCCGTTAGCAATTGCCCTTGTCATTTTAGCCGAAGCTAAAAAGGGAGTCCGGACTTTCCTCTTCGACACGAAGCCGAAGCGATTGTTTGCTTATCAAAACGCTAATTTTATTATACATAAAAATAATAAAAAATCAAGTCACAAAAATCCTCCGCCTAAGGCGGAGGATTTTTTATAAAAACATTTTAATTAAATCTAAGCTCCAATTGCAGTAGCGATTGCGGCTGTCGTATCTCCTGCTTTAGCCTCTCCAGCTTCAGCTCCTTTTTTTGATTTTCTCATTTTTACTTTTCTTTTCGGAGAATCTATCACACCACCTTTTACTAAAATATTATGGACAGTATCTGAGACTTGAGCCCCATTAGACATCCAATATTTAATGCGTTCTTCTTTCAAACCAAATTTATCATTATGAGGATTATAAAAACCCAGGTCTTCCATAACCTTACCATTGAGTTTAGAGCGTTTTTCTCCAACTGTCACACGAAAACTAATTTGTTTCTTTTTGCCAACTGGCTTTAATCTGATAATTAACATATTGATCATTATACAGATTTATTGACTAAAGTCAATAAATCTAATTTGACTCTTCTAATTTAATAGAAATTGCCCTAGAGATTCCCTCTTCCGCCATGCTCACGCCATACATAATCTGCGCTGATTCCATAGTGGAACGATTATGGGTAATTATCACAAATTGAGTCTTAGCCACTAATTCTCCGAGAATCTTAGAAAATCTCCTAGCATTAGATTCATCCAAGGCCGCATCAACTTCATCTAAAACCACAAAGGGCGGGTGCATAGTAGCCACAATAGCAAATAAAGCACTAATAGAAACTAAAGACCTCTCGCCTCCTGATAACACTTCTAAGCTATTAATTTTCTTCTTTGGTAAATCCAAATGAAATTCCAAACCAGGTTCAAATTCTCGCTCAGCTTCTTCATTTTCTTTTTCTTCCATAGAAGAAGCTGTGACTCCGACCTCGCTCTCAGCGAGCGTCGGAGTTTCCTGATTTTGTTCAGATTTAGTCTTCTTCTCCCTCTTTGGCACTTTCGTAATAGCTAAACGCGCCTTACCCCCACCAAACATAATTCTAAAATATTTATTAAACTCATCATTAATAACTTTCAAAGAAGCAGAAAATTCATTATCTATTTTTTCCGTTAATTCCACAATAATTTTTTCCAAATCAATTTTGGCTTTTTCCAAATCTCCCAATTCTTTAGATAAAAATTGATAGCGTTCTTCTGTCTCCTTAGCCTCTTTAATCAATAACTCATCAACCTCTCCCATAGCAGATAAATCGTGACGCATTCTTACTATTTTTACCTCCAAATCATTTAAAGTTCCGCTAAAATCTTGTTCACGCATAGCTTCAATCGCATCTAAATCCTTAACTCTTTCCAAAGTAAACTCATTAACATCCAAACCTGCTTCTTTTAATTTCAATAATAAATCTGCTTCTTTCATTTCCGCCCTCTCTTTCACTAAAATCATTTCATTCATTTGCTGATTAAGAGAATTAATATGAGAACGCTGTTTTTGAGTATTCATCAAAATATCATGCGAATCAGCACCGGTTTGCTCATCTTTTTTACGTAACTCATCTAATTGTTCGTTAAAAACACAGATTTTTTCATCGAAAGATTTTATTTTATCAGATATGGCTTCACGAGTTTTTTCCAAATTATTAATTTCTTCATTAGCACTATTATCTTCTTTTTCTTGCGCAAAAACCGTATCAATTTTAACCATGATTTCACGCAATTCTTTACGTAAAGATTCTAAATCATTTAAATCTAAAATCCTTCCCAAAACTTCACGAGTAGAACGCAAAGTAGAATCAATTTCTTGAAAATTAGGTTTAAAGGCTGTTTTTTGGCTTACCAAGCGCTTAATTCCCTGCAATTGTCCTTCAATATTTCCTAACTCTCTCAAGATTGCACCCTTTTCCTGTTCTAATTTTTCAATGCTATTTCTGATATTTTTAAATTCTTGCGAAAAATCAGGACGTTTTTTATTCAAATCCTCAAATTGTTTTTCTAAATCCACCAATATTTTTTCTTCTCTTTCCAAAACTAAACGGAAATTTTTTACTTTTTCCTGACTTTCATTTTTAGAAGAATATATTTCTTTAAACTGACTGCCAAAAAATATTCTTTCCAATCCGCCCAAATTACCAACGATTTCCTCTCGTCTCTCCCATTTTCCCACTTGCCTACGCAAAGAACGTAAGTGGGGCAATAATTCTTCTAACAAAGAACGGGTTTTTGATAAATTTTCTTCCGTAGAAATTAAGCGACGTTTAGCTTCTTCTTTTTTTAATTGAAATTCTCTCAACCCCAAACTTTCTTCAATCATCAATCTTCTCTCTTTAGCTGAAGCCTTTAAAATACTGTCAGCTGAACCCTGATTAACAATAGTCATACCCTGACTACCAATTCTTGCTTTTGCTAATAATTCTACAATATCTTTCAAACGCACACTACTTTGATTAATTAAATAATCTGTCTCACCATCACGATTAATTCTGCGGGAAATTACCACTTCTTTAAAATCAATGGGTAAACTATTATCGGAATTATCTAAGGCAATGGAAACTTGAGCCAAAGACATTCTTGGTTTATTGGGAGTACCACCAAAAATAATTTCCTCAGAACGAGCTACGCGTAATCCCTTTAAATCACGCTCACCCAAAACCCAACGAATAGCATCAGCCACGTTAGATTTTCCGCTACCATTAGGACCAACAATAGCTGTCACATTAGCAGGAAAAGAAAAAATCGTTTTATTAGCAAACGATTTAAATCCCATAATTTCTAATGATTTAAGTTTCATGTGCGAATGTTGTTTAAATTTACAAGTGAGATTTTACCGAACGCAGTAAATTTAATTACAACGCATTCAGCATCCCGAACCTTTAGGTGAGGGACTACATTTTAGCCCTTACCACTCTTTTACCTCTAAGCCATTTTTCGCGGCGGCTAATTCCGCTTCTTGTTTAGAATGACCTTCCCCTTCTGCTATTTTTTCATGACCCAAAAAAAGACCCATTTTAAAATGTTTAGCATGATCCGGGCCCCATTCCTCCAGTAATTTATAAATAGGCGTAATATTAAGCAAGGCTTGTGATTTTTCTTGGAATAAACTCTTGGGATCTTTAAAGGTTTTATCAGAAATAATTTTCTCTAATTGACTGCCGATCAAAAATTTCTCAATAAATTTCTTAGCTTTACTATATTTCTGGTCCAAATAAATGGCTCCGATCAAGGCCTCAAAAGCATTGGCCAAAATGTAATTTCTACCCCTACCTAAATCTTTGGCTTCTCCCTTAGACAATAAAATAAAATCATTAAAATTCAAATCACGCGCTACACCAGAAAGTGTATCAGCATTAACTAAAGCTGCACGCAAATTAGTCATAAATCCTTCCGGCTCTTCCGGATATTGAGTAAAAAGATAATCACTCACTACCAATTCCAAAACAGCATCTCCTAAAAATTCCAATCTTTCATTATGACCCTTCCCCCATTTTGGGTCCTCATTTAAATAAGACCTATGAGTAAAGGCCTGTTTTAAAAGATTAATATCATTGAATTCTACTTCTATGATTTCTTGTAATTTAGAAAAATTAACTGCCATTAAAGTAAATCTTCGGAGCTTTCCTTCTTTTTCTTCGAAGTTGATTTTTCTTCCTTCTCCTTTTCAGGTTTGGAAGATTTTTCCAATTCTCTGAAAACCGTTCCTAGAACTCCGTTAATAAATTTTCCAGAAGAATCTCCGCCAAAAGTTTTCGCCAATTCAATCGCTTCATTAATGGCTACCTTGGGTGGAACCTCTTCAGGATTTCCGAAAACGAGTTCCGAAAGTCCGATTCTTAAAATATTCCTATCGACGATATTAATTTGATCTAACGGCCAAGTGGGAGCGGCTTTTTTAATAAAGTCATCAATCTCCGGCAAATGGTCCGCTAAATTTTTAGCAATACGAAAAATAAAATCCGGCTCATCAATCATTTCTGCTACTGCCTGCATATTTCTATCAATTAAAGCTACTAAATCTAATTCTTTACCTTCTTTACTTTTATAAAAATCCCACTCATAGAGTGATTGTAAAAGTATAGAACGACAAAGATGACGAGTAGCCATGTATAAATTAAATCCCAAATCCCAATAACCAATTTCCAATCAAATCCCAAGCTCAAAATCCAAAAACGTTTTGATATTTAAACATTTGAAATTGATTTGACATTGGATATTAGAGCTTTGACATCAGCCTTTAATTTCTTTCTCTCGGCTCTTTTTCTCTTTTTTAGATAATTTAGCTAAAACATCCACTACTTCCCTGCCTTTGTAAAATCCGCAATTCGGACAATACTGGTGCGGTCTAGTAGCTGAACCACATTTGGAACAAGCAATCAAATTCAAAGGTTTTTTCGCATGATGCGATCTCCTTCTAGCCACGCCGCCGTGTGTTTTATGCTTCGTAGGTGTACCTCCCATAGTATTTTCTAGTTAAACGACACAATTATTTATATATTTATAATAAACGATTTTCAGCAATTTTACAAGCGACTAATTAAAAATCCCCCATTTTGGGAGGATTTTTAATCATTTAAATATTTAATATCTTCTTGGAATTTTTGAGCTTTTTCTACTACCCATTGGCCATAACTGTATAAATAACTTCTCCAACGAGAACCAGCATAATACATAGCCGCAGCTTTTCTTTCTGAAGCATAACTTTGATTAGCCGCACCCATGTCTTTCAAATAAAGAGCAGTGGCAGCAAAAGCATCAATATTACGCCAAGGTGAAGGAGGATTATTACCAGTCACTTTTGCAATCCTATCTTTATACATCACCCAAGTAGAAGGGATAAATTGAGCCGGGCCCATGGCTCCACCATAAGCGCCATCCTTATTAGCACAAGAAACATTAACACTTTCCGGGTCAATCCCCAATTCTGCCATCATATCCAAAAACTTTTGTTGGTCACGAGTCGGATGCATGGCTGTTTTCCAATTACATCTACCCACATTTTGTCCAAAATTAGATTCTCTACTCATCACTGCCAAAATTAAAGCCGCTCTTACGCCGGTTTGATCTTCAGCAAATTGCGCTAATTTATAAGCTTCGCCAAAAGTTAATTCTCCCCCACCCAAAAGCGTAAAGATACGACTTCTAATTTGAGCAGCTGTTTGTTTAGTTTTAGTTAATAAATCCTGATATTTACTTTCCTGTCCTTTAGTGGCTTTTACTAAATCATTTTTCTCTTTTACTTTTGAATCTAATTCTGCTTTTTGTTTACTTTGAATACTTTTAAGATTTAAAACATCCTGACGCTCCAAAGAAATTGTATCTTTTTGAACTATTAAATTAGTTTTAGATTCAATCAATTGATCCAAACTTTTTCTTACTTCATCTTGCACTACAGTCAAAGCATTTATATTGTTAAACAAATCGGAAAGTTTTTCATTTTTTAACATCATTTCTACAATAGATTGTTCATCATCAGAATAAATCTGACGTAAAGAACTAGCTAAAAGTATTTTTATCCTATCAATATCATTGCCTGTATAAACAATATTTTTTTGTAAAGAAACAATTTTAGTATCTAATTTTTGTAATTGAATATTAGTGGCTTTGATTTGTAAATTAATTTTACTAATTTGTGCATTTAAAAGCTTCAAAGCTTGGTCCAACGTCTTTCTTTCTAACTGTAAACCCATAATACTTTTTTCATAAGCATCAATTTCAGTTTCTAATTTGTCTAATTCTGATTCTAAATTTTTTCTTTCTTCCTCGCTGCTCTGAGAAAGAGCCGTAGGCGCTAAAGTAGAAAATTTAAATCCAGAAAACGCCAAAAAAACCATCAAAGTCATGGCGGCAATAACAAAAGCCCTTACCTTAGGAGGAACTTCTTTTAAAACAATATTGGGCCGACCCAATGGATCGCTAATTTTTCTGAAAATTGACGGGGAACCAGATCTTCTGACATCAGACAAAATTTTTGGTTTTTCCGAATTTTTACTCATTTATAAAATGTTAAACGTTTTCTTTATCTTTAGTTGCAGCTTTTTCCGCTTCTCTTTCAGCTTTCTTTTCTTCAGTTTCCACCTTTACTTCTTCTAATTTTTCAACCACTGCTTGTTTATTGGCTTCTAATTCTTCCTCGGAACGAGGAGGAGTGACAGAAGCAATAACGGTTTCAGAAGAAATAAATACTTTAGCACTAGAAGGAATAGATAAATCTTTCACTTTAATATTGGATTCAAAAGTTTCTAATTTACTCAAATCTACTTCAAAAGTCTGCGGTAATTCTTGTGGTAAAGCCTCTACTTCAATTTCCTGTAAAGATTTTACTAAAATACCAGACAAGTTCTTAACAGCTGGAGCTTCATTAATAAACACCAAAGGAATATGAGTTTTAATTTTTTCATCCAAACGCACTTGATAAAAATCAACGTGCATAGTTTTGCCCTTCAAATAATCATGCTGAACTTCATGAATCAAAACTGGGCGCTTTTCTTTTTTAGCACCTGATTTCCACTCCAATTCAATCATAGTATTAGCTCCTACTTTCTTATAAAACTTATCAAATTCCTTTTCCGGGACCATCAAATTGATAGTATCAATTCCATGACCATAAACCACAGCAGGAATAAAGCCCTTCTCTCGTAAGGCATTAATAGTCAATTCGTCGTCCTTTAAAGACGCTTCTAATGTAATAATGTTAGATTTTATCATAGTTTTTCTATACTAGCACAAAAACAGCCAAAAAGCAAGTTCATGAGTATTTTAGCCACAAATTCACTATTTGGAGTTTTTGATGTGTAATTCCTTTAATTGCTTCTCTTCAATCTCAGAAGGAGCATCCATCATCAAATCTCTACCATCTCCCGTCTTAGGAAATGTAATTACTTCTCTAATATTGGGTTCATTTTCCAAAATCATCATTAATCTGTCTAGGCCCCAAGCAATTCCTCCGTGCGGTGGTGTTCCGTAAGAAAAAGCTTCTAACATATGTCCAAAATTTTTATAAATTCTTTCTTTAGCAAACCCCATAATGGAAAAAACTGCTTCTAATGCTTCTGGCTGATGATTACGAATACTCCCCCCTCCTATTTCCCAACCATTTAAAGCAATATCATATTGAGTGGTAATAATATCGCCAACATTACGTTGATTTAACAAATCTTCCATAAATTCCGGTTGCGGAGCAGAAAAAGGATTATGAGTAAATGTCCATTTTCCTTCATCAGTTTTTTCAAAAAACGGAAAATCAATTACCCAACAAAAAGCCAATAAATTAGGATTATTTTTATCCTTACGTAAATCCGGCCTATCAGTACCATACTTCTCCTTAGCTTCTTTATAAGAAATACGCGGGAATGGCTTCTCCTGAATTTTCTTTTCCGGATAAAGTTTCTCCACTAATTCAATTAAAATTTTTTCATTCAACTCCATTACATCTTCTCGCTTCACAAAACTCATCTCTAAATCCAATTGAGTAAACTCTGGTTGCCTGTCACCACGAGTATCTTCATCTCTAAAGCATCTGGCTAATTGAAAATATCTTTCAAATCCAGCCACCATTAACAATTGTTTATATTGCTGGGGAGATTGTGGTAAAGCATAAAAAGTTCCTGCGTGTAATCTAGAGGGCACAACATAATCACGTGCTCCTTCTGGGGTAGATTTAGTCAAAATCGGAGTTTCAATTTCCACAAAATCATTCTCAGTCATAAAATTCCTGATAAATTGATTAACTTGATGACGATTTCTGATATTTTTC
>Ga0265297_10006576_pt1 | contig 16763 bp, 17 predicted proteins | sample Munlanlwell13791_FD_192502 | JGI IMG/M metagenome (GOLD analysis project Ga0265297, IMG submission 192502) | Leachate microbial communities from a municipal landfill in Southern Ontario, Canada - Leachate well 137-91 | ecosystem: Engineered > Solid waste > Landfill > Unclassified | place... | reverse complement strand
ACCCCGCCGCCGACAGCCGTGGAATTGATATGCTGCACGACTTTACCCTGCAGCCTGTCCGCCAACAGCCTCAGGTCATCCACGACCGACTGCCCGACAATAGGGATATATTCGTCTATTTTCACCATACTAATCTGCCTCTTCCTCGACTATCCTGATTATCGTCTCTCTTAAGTCTTCCAAGGTGCGGGTATAAGGATCCAGCCCCGAGAGTTTATCCGCCAATTTCTTATTATTCAGCGACAATTCGATCCAGTCCGAAAAATCGTTGGACGGCTTCTCAAGCCTCAGGCGAGCCTCAAATATATGGAAATATATCGAATCAATGGTGATTTTCTTTAATACCCCGGCGAATTCCTCAAGATTATCAGCCGTATAATTAGTCGGCAATATAAAGCTTATGCTTTTTATAAAATGGAACTCTTCTCCCGGACGGGCGAATTTAAGCTTGGACGTAGGGCTGCTTTCCAGGTACTCTTCAATGGTCGAGGCGATCTTATCCCTGAGGCTGCGAATGGTTGAAAACTGCATCGTATCGATACTGACCAGCCTCTCCCCAAGCTCATCCTCACCCAGGACATCGATCACCCAGTAAGAGAAATCATTCGGCGGCTCTGGAGAAAGATGCTGATGCATCTGCAAAAACCTGTGGGTATGATGATAAATACACGAGCCGGGGACTTTTCTTATCAGCTCAAGCAGCTGGCTTAAGGTCGACGCCCTTAAGCCCGTCAGTTCCGGCAGGTTCAGCCTGGTATAAAACCTGAAAGGTTGTTTTTCCTTTATCTGCAATTCCATAGTATCCTAACCTCGAGCGCCTGCCGCTATCATCCGCAGGAACGCGGAGACTTCATCAACATCCCTTAAATAATACCTCGCGCAAGAAGCGCCGCGGGCGCCCACGCGTATGGTCAGCCCTTTACCCTGAAGCGCCCTGAACGCGTCTTCATCAGTCGTATCATCCCCGATGTAAATGGGCAATACTTTCCCGCCCTTCAATGGCCTTGCGTACCGTTTGAGCAGCCAAAGGACGACCTTACCTTTATCCCATCGCGAAGCGGGCCGTACCTCAAACACCTTCTTCCCGAATAACACATCGATCAGGCCCTTCTTCAAGCGGGGATCCGCTATCTTGCGAAAAACAGCCTCTACGCCCGGGATATCCTTTTTACTTACCATGCGATAATGCAGGCTGATCGACAACCCCTTATCTTCGATAAGGACGCCCCGGATAGAAGACAGGCCTTCGATCAATGCGTATTTCATCTGTTTCAGGGCTGACCTGTAACTTCCGGATACGCGCCTTATGACCTTGGCCCCCGGACCCTCTATTTCTAAACCATGATTACCGGAATAAATTATTCCGCTCAATCCCAGTCTTTTTTTTAAGTCATCCAGGCCCCTGCCGCTGATGACCGCGACCTTGCAATACGGCCCGCCTGCCAGCTTTTTTAATAACCCTTTGATCCCGAAGGGCGTAACGACCCTGTCCGGAGTCCTGGCGATAGGCACGAGCGTCCCGTCAAAATCCAGGAAAAGAAATATATGCCTTCCCTTGAAATTATCCGGCGCTCCATTACCCTTATTGAATAGATACCGCATCCCGTTATATCGCCCTTCTGAAAGATCAACTCTTCTTCAATGCGGTCAGCTCCGTAATGATGCTCCCCGCCCATTTATAAACATTATTCTCGGACACGACCCTGCGCATATTCTCCATCCGTTTTTTCTTCTCATCAGGCGGCATCTCAATAGCATATTTTATCGCGTCAGCGAACTCTTCGATGGAATAAGGATTAATCAGCACCGCGTCCCCTAATTCCCGCGCCGCTCCGGTAAATTTGCTCAAAATAAGAGAGCCCGAGCAAGAGGCGTTTGCCGCCACGTATTCCTTAGCCACCAGGTTCATCCCGTCATGCAGGGAACTTACCACGCAAAAATCCGCCAGTGAATAGTAAGGCTTGATCTCCTCCGGAGAAAAATACCTTTTTAAATAAATTATCGGCTTCCAGTTCCCGTCAGAATGTTTCCAATTCTTCTTCTCCACTAATTCATCTATCTCGCCCATCAGTTCATGGTAGCGCTTTATATGTGAACGGCTGGGCGCCGCCAACTGGATAAACACAAATTTGTTCTTGTATTCGGGGTACTTCTCCAGGAACCTGTCGATCGCCAATATCCGCTCGATTATCCCCTTGGTATAATCTATCCTCTCCACCCCGACACCGACTATTTTATCCTTCAGATCATACTCCTGGCGGATCTTTTCTATTTCATCGGCTTCAGAGCCGGACGGGGCGCCGCTGGCATATCCGTCCACGCTGATCGGGAATGACCTGACAAAAGTCTCCTTATTGTTCCTGACCACGCTGAACTTTTCCGTATCTACGCGGCACTCGGTCAGCCTGTTGGCAGTCTCGAGAAAATTATTACAATGGAACTGCACGTGAAACCCGATCAAGTCGCATCCGAGCATGCCGTCTAAGATCTCCTGCTGGTAAGGGCATATGGCGAAAACCTCGGGATTAGGCCAGGGAATATGCCAGAAAAGCGCCACCTTGACATCCGGACGTTTTTCCTGGATCATTTTCGGCAAAAGAGTGAAGTGGTAGTCCTGGATAAACACAACCGGGTCCTTCGCCGGCAATTCTTCCAGTACCTTATCCGCGAATTTTTGATTTACCTTCTTATACATCTGCCAGTCTGCCTCCCGGAAGATCGGACGCGTATGGGTGACATGGCAAAGCGGCCATAATCCCTCGTTGGAAAAACCGTAATAATAACCCTCCTCTTCTTCCTTGGTAAGCCAGACCCTCTTTAAGATATAGCGGTTATCCTCTGGCGGCACGCCCAGCTTATCTTTTGAATTAACAAAACTGTGGTCGGCGTTAGAGCTTCCATGAGCGATCCAGGTTCCTCCGCAGGCCCGTAATATAGGGTCGATAGCGGTAACAACGCCGCTGGCAGGCTTGACGCATTTAGGCTTATTAGTCGCCTCGTCCAATACATGTAAATAAGGCTCCCTATTGGATACTACGACAAAAGCGTTTTCTCCCAGTTTAGCGTGAACCAGGTCCCTTAATTTTGCCTCAGTCCACACTTCTTCTTTTTGTATGCGCGCGCTGGCTCCGTCCGACACCGCCTTCCTGGCCACCCTCAGGCTTAAGGCCACCTGCTCGACTTCGCTGATCAACTTTCCAAATTCGCCCTGTTCGGCGAAGGGGCGTAATTTATCGGTCTCGCCTTTCTGAAAATGCGCGAACCACTGAGTAAGCCTGCGGACCGGCAGGACAAATATCTGCCTTTGAATGAGCAGCGCGATCAAAGTTATCGCCAATATGATGGCGATCAACGCGATGCTTATCTTTCTCCATAATTCAGTCAAAGTAGTGAACAAATACGAGGTATCATAAATTACTTCTACCAGCCCCAGCACAACGCCCTCGTCGTTTACCACCGGCAAGATATAGCTGTAAACGGAATAATCCTGGAACTTCTCGATATTCGCGCGGGGTTCTTTTGTCGCTAAAATATCTTTAAGATAGGGCTTATCCTTCTGCCTCCAGTCGGAAAAACGCTCCGTGATCGCCATAACCTGGCCGTCCTTGTCATAGATAACGCATCCTTGCAGCCGTTCCCGTTTCTGGAAGCTTTCCACTAAACGATTGGCGCTTCTCAGGTCGTTATTAGCAAGGATATATTGCGCCGAGACCTCCAGGCTTTCATCCACGGTTTTAGCTTTGCGCTTGAGGTCATCCATAAGCCTCTCTTGCGTAAAACGGACCTGCATGATCCCCGATATCGTAAATCCCAAAGCTACGATTATCAGGATCGGCAAAATAAATAATAATATTCTTTTCATTATCTCCCTCCTACTTCTTCGCCTTTCCCTGGTTGGCAACCGCCTCCATCGCCTTCTTTACTTCTTCGGGATCGCCGAGATAATAACTCCTCATCGGTTTTAAGTCATCGTCAAGCTCATAGACAAGCGGCAGGCCGGTAGGGATATTCAGGCTGACGATCTTGTCTTCAGGTATATTATCTAAATATTTGACCAGCGCCCTCAGGCTGTTGCCGTGCGCGGCGATGATCACTTTCTTTCCGGATACGACAGCCGGAGCTATCGTCTCATGCCAGTAAGGAAGGAACCGCGCCACAGTATCCTTCAGGCACTCGGTAAGCGGCACGTCTTTCCTATCCATATCAAGATAACGCGGATCCATTCCGGGATAACGTGAATCGGACTTTTCCAGAGCCGGAGGCTGGATGTCATAACTCCTGCGCCATATAAGCACCTGCTCCTCGCCGAATTTAGCGGCTGTCTCGGATTTATTCAGGCCCTGAAGCGCGCCGTAATGCCGCTCATTAAGCCTCCAGGAATTGTAAACCGGTATCCACATCTGGTCCATCTTATCCAGCACGGTCCAGAGCGTCCTGATCGCCCTCTTTAAGACCGAAGTATAGGCAACGTCAAAAACAAATCCCTCTTTTTTAAGCGCTTCACCGGCGCTTGCCGCCTCGGATAAGCCCTTTTCCGAAAGGTCGACATCGGTCCAGCCGGTGAACCTGTTCTCTTTATTCCAGATACTCTCGCCATGCCTTAAAAGCACTACTTTCTTCATTATCTGATCCTTTCGTGTATGTGCCGCCTGATCGCCGCTTGTTAATGGATTATACCTTCAAATAGGAATTATATCAATACCTTCCGGAGGCATTTTTTTATTTCACAAATCCGGATTTTCTAGTAAAATATAACAATAAAAATACAAGAAGATTGCCTTCGGCGGTGACTTACTGCGATTTTCGCAGTGGTTAGGCAGAAAGCATTTTTTATACTTCCCTACACCATGAAAAACCTCGTGCGTAAACTTTTCAGGCTAAAAGACCTTAACCTCATTATGGCGGAGAGCCATGATCCTGAACATAAGCTGAAAAAAGTCCTCGGGCCTTTCGAGCTTATATTGTTCGGGATCGGCGTTATCATCGGCGCCGGGATATTCGCCACAGTCGGCACCGCGGCAGCCGGCGATGCCCTGCGCCCCGGAGCGGGCCCCGCCCTGATACTCTCCTTCGGCATTACCGCGATAGCCTGCTGCTTTGCCGCGCTCTGTTACGCGGAATTCGCCTCTCTTGTCCCCATCTCCGGCAGCGCTTATACGTATTCTTACGCTTCTTTCGGAGAGTTGATCGCCTGGATCATCGGATGGGACCTGATGCTGGAGTATTGCGTGGGAAGCATCGCGGTAGCCATAAGCTGGTCTGGTTATTTCACGGCGTTATTGCGCGGATTCGGTTTGACCCTGCCGCCCTGGTCTACCATTGATTACCGTTCGGCCCTGCACGGCTTTAAAGAAACCACCACCCTGCTTAACAGCGGCATACCCTTAGAACAGGTCCAACCCGCCCTGCAGAAAGGCTACGAAGCCATAACCGCGGCGCCGCATATCCTGGGAATACCCTTTATCTGTAATCTGCCGGCCTGTTGTATCGTATTACTGCTGACCATGATCCTTGTGCGCGGCATCAAGACAAGCTCGCGTTTCAACATAGCCATGGTCACGATAAAACTCCTGGTGCTGGGCTTCTTCATAGCAATAGGCTCATTTTTTGTGAAACCCCAGAATTGGGTGCCTTTCGCGCCTAACGGATTTGCCGGGATCAAGGCGGGCGCCGCTATCGCCTTCTTTGCCTATATCGGGTTTGACTGTGTCTCAACCGTCGCGGAAGAAACGCGCAATCCCAAAAGGGATATGCCCATCGGCATAATCGGCTCCCTTATCATCTGCACCATCATTTACATGCTGGTGGCGGCGATCTTCACCGGGATAGTCCCGTTCTCTCTCCTGAAAACATCTCTTGCCCTGGAAAAAGCCGAACCCTTGACGCTGGCGATGCAGCACATAAATCTACCCTGGGCCGCCGTGATCGTGGCTTTCGGTTCGATCATAGCCCATATCGCCGTCCTTTTAGTCCTGCAGCTGGGGCAATCCAGGATATTCTTTTCCATGGCCCGCGACGGCCTTCTCCCATCGGTATTTTCCAAAGTCCACAAAAAATTCAAGACCCCCCATATAACCACTATTGTAGTAGGCGTAGTCATCGCCTCGATCGCCGCCTTCACTAATATAGATGAAATGGTGGACCTGACCAATATCGGGACTCTCTTCGCCTTCGTCCTGGTCTGTTTCGGCGTGATCATCCTCCGTATCAAAGAACCGCACCGGCACCGCACCTTCAAAGTACCCTTAAGCCCCCTCTTCCCCCTCCTGGGAGTAGCTTCCTGCGTTTTTCTTATGACGGCGCTGCCGAGTATCACCTGGATACGTTTTGTGATCTGGCTTGTTGCCGGCCTGGTGGTCTATTTCACCTACAGCTTACACCATAGCCTCCTGCATAAAGGCTACAGCGCAAAATAAGAAAGCCTCCGCAGGCCATGACCTGGCCAACGAAGGCTTAACTTAACAAAGCCTGGCCTACTTCGCCGGGAACTCCCGGATATATTTTTGGATGGCCTGCTCTATTGATTGGAAATCCTTTTTAGCCAGCCACTCTTTTTTGAACACGCCGGCGCCGAAACTTACCGCGGAGGCGCCGTTTGAAAAGTATGACTTCATATTCTCAGGAGTCACCCCTCCGCAAGCCAGGAGTTCCACGTCATTAAAGGGCCCCCTGATCTCTTTAAAATATTCCGGCCCGAAGAAATTAGAAGGAAAAACTTTGACCATTGTGGCGCCCGCGCGCCAAGCGGCGTATATTTCCTGCGGGGTCAACGCCCCGGGAAACACGGGGATCCCGTTCTTGACGCAATAAGCCGTAACATTCTTTATCAGCGCCGGCATCACGATGAATGACGCTCCGGCGTCAAGCGCCGAATTTAAGCTCTCCATATCCAGGACTGTCCCCGCCCCTATAGTAAGGCGCTCGCCCGCCAACTCCACGGCCTTACGGATAAGCCCCGGGGCGCCCCGGGTATTCATGGTTATCTCTATAGTCTTTAACCCCGATGACTCGATAGCCGACAACAAGGGCTCAAGCGCCTCAGCGTCTATCCCGCGCAGGATCCCTAATATCGGCAATGCCCTGAATTTCGCGGTCTCCAAATTATTCCTCCACTTCTTCGACCAGGCTTTCGTAAAATTCCCGGTAATTTTCTTTCTTATCGCTGTTGCGCAACGCCATTGCCGCCCGGGGATGCTCATCCAGGATGCCGGTAATAGCGTAGGGGATGATATATCCCCATTCGATCTTCTCGCGCAACGGGATGAATTCCTGGGAGATAAGATCAAGCACGGGGCGTATATCAAACTTGGGATTTTTTAAGAATCCCAATATAAGTTCAAGGGGGCAATTCCCGGCTGCCCGGCCTATTCCGTACACTGTCCCATCGACATAATTGGCATTATGGATTATCGCTTCGATAGTATTGCCGAAGGCAAGCTGCTGATTATTATGCGCGTGCATCCCCACTTCTTTGGTCTTAAGTATCTGCTTCGTTTTTTTAACAAGAAACTCCGTTGTCTCCTGATAAAGAGCGCCGAAGCTATCCACAAGATACACCACCTTTGCCTTACTTTCCTCTTCCAACTGCTGCAGGCACTCGGTCAGTTCATTATCCAGGGCGCGCGATATTGCCATGATATTCACCGTGGTCTCATAACCCTTATCCGCGAAATGGTTGATCAAGTATATCGCTTTATCGATATCCTTGACGTACGAGGCCACCCGCACCATTGCCACCGGACTTTCTTTACGGGGTACTATATCATCGATATCCACCCTGTCCACGTCTACCATAACGGATATCTTGGTATTGGACTCTATTCCTTCAATGACCTTTTTGATGTCGCTGTCATCGCAGAATTTCCATTTACCGAATTCGCTGGTAGAAAACAGCTTCTTGGAATTCTTATATCCGATCTCCATGTAATCCACGCCCGCGGCGGATAAAGCTTTGTAGACTTCCCGGACAAACCGGATATCGAAATCGTGATTATTGATAAGCCCGCCATCGCGTATCGTGCAATCCAGCACCTTGATCTTTTCCCTGAACATCGCGTCTCCTTATTTTTTGGTTTCTTGATCTGTAATATTTGTTATTGAAGATATTATAATAGCAAAGATCAGCCCTGACCGCAAGGAACAACAAGGCGCTTATCCGGCTGCTTATACCAAAATTCCGGACGCCTAGCCGTTATTGATAACGCGGATCATTTCGCAGAGCCTGCCGTAATCGCGCATATTGAAATTCATTACCAGGCGGGGCAGGCCAAGGTATTCTTTTTTTTGGATCTCTTCTTTGGCCGGGGATGACGGGCTTATCCTGCCTCTCGTTAAAATGTCCTTAAAATCCTGATTTATGATATTCAAAACCTTCCGGGAAACCTTTTTATTCAGCCTTACTACGGTCAGCCCGCGGATATATCTTATGGAATGGTACACCCTGTAAAAATCTTCGATATACTTGATCGCCTCATCAGCGCTTTTGGCAATATGAAAAAGGCTTAAATCGTCCTTCTTGATATACCCGTTCTTGACTAATTGCTTATCGACAAACCGCTTCCAATCACCCCAGTAAGTAGAACCCTCCGGTTCCATTATAACTATCGGCCTGGGCTTGGACTTGCCGGTCTGGATAAGCGTCAGCGCCTCGAATCCTTCATCATTAGTCCCGAATCCCCCGGGAAAAAGAGCGGTGGCGTCGGTCTCCTTGATAAAGATGAGCTTACGGGTAAAAAAATACTTAAAATTAATCAGCTTTTCTTTTTCATCAACATAGGGATTAGGCTTTTGCTCAAAAGGCAGGCGGATGTTTAAGGCAAAATCATTTCCGGCTTTAGCGCCTTTGCTGCCCGCCTCCATCACCCCGGGGCCGCCGCCGGTCACGATCATATATCCCTTTTCGGAGATCTTGCGGGAAAATTCCTCAGCCATTTTATACTCGGATGAGGAATTCCTGGATCTTGCCGAGCCGAAGATTATAACCTTTTTAACGTTCCTGTAAGGAGAGAATATCTTGAAAGAATACCGCAGTTCCTTAAGCGCGCTGTTCACCAGCTTAAGGTCGCCCTTGTCGCCGGATTCCATCCCCAGCTTAACGACCGTAGTCAATATCTCGCGCAGCAGATGCCCGGTCTCCGCGGGCGCGGCCTGCCCGGTAAGCTCGTTAATCAGGCCATCTACTGCCGCATTGCCGGTTTCGTATTCCCTAAATATTTTTTTCATCGTTCGGTTTTTTTAATTGGGCTATTTTGCCTATTTTCTCCTGGATAGTCCCCATCGGGCATACCGCGCACCAGCTTCTATGTTTCATAGTAACGCCTAGAATGATCGAGATGACGGTCGTTAATACACACATTCCCACAAAGACCGAGCCTACGGCGATCAAACTGCCCCCCGACCGGACGATCCTGAACGCCAAAAAACCCATAAAAAGGACAACTACCAGCCAGCGGAACCACTGTTTAGCAAAACTTTTGAATATGGGCCTGTTTGCGCTCACCTTTGATAACGCGATATCTAAAAAAGCCCCTCTTGGGCACAAATTCCAACACCAGTACCGCCCCTTAAACAACGCGATCATTAAAAGCGCCGCGATCATCGCTACGACAAGATAGCCCAACAACGGATAAAACAGCCCGCCGATTATGATAAGCGGCAGCAGCCAAACCATGATCACCTGGGTCTTTTTCGCCTTTACCATTATCTGCGCGCCTCAAAGCTATCAAGTATCTTCTGGAATACAAGCTCATATCCGGGATCAGCCTTCTCATCTCCCAGCGTACCCAGGAAAACAAAAAAATTACTTCCCGAAGGGATGATAACGCGAGAATAAGTTTTCCACCCTTCCGGCTGGCGGATGCGAAAATCATCGCGCACGCCCTTTATGCCGTCAACCGTAACCTCTGCCTGGCGCAAGATCTCGATCCGGGCACCTTGCATCCGCAGCCCTTCATCTTTCTTATCCGCGAATTCACGCGTGCCCAGGTTATCCCGGTTCCAATGCACCCCTACTCCCAGCTCAAACGACGCCAGGCTGCCTGCCGCACGTTCCGGCCTGAAATTCAGGTAATCAAACGGTAATCTGTTTTCTGTTGCCTCGCGCATATCTTTACGCATATTCAGGTACACTTTAAGCTGCGCGGGAAGCGCCAGGCTATATCCCTCCCGGCTGTTCTCATAGCTGGCCCATTCCGGCTCTGCCAGACAGGCAAGGGGCAGGGCCAAACATAGTAAAACAGCGCTGGCGACAGTAAATATTAAAATACACTTTTTCGTCTTCATATTATTTGACCGAATAACCCAGCTTACCTAACTCCAGCCTTGTTTGCCGGCGATGATCACCCTGTAACTCGATGATATGGTCCTTTACCGCCCCGCCAGTGCCGAAACGCTGTTTTAATTGCCTGGCAAGCTCCAACAGGCGCTCCTGGTTTAAAGGTAAGCCGATGATCAGCGTAACCCCTTTACCTTTACGCCCTTGTGTTTCATATCGCAGGCGCGCCACGCCGTCGGGCTTAGGCACTTCTATCCTCTTCATTTTACGGCATACGCAGGCCTTGACCGGCTTGGCGCAACCCGGACAGACCGCGCCCAACGAGGTAGAATAAACTAATCTTGTATTGGGATCAGCGTTTTTCATCGATTAAAAACAACGCTATCATCTTGTTTTTAACTGGAGAAAAAGACAGGCCTTTTCAGGCTGGCGCCTATTTTAACGGCCGCTATCTTTTCGCTTTGAGTAGCATTCTCTGCAGTAAATTGGACGATCCCCTCTGGGCTTAAAGGGCACTTCGCACTCTTTCTTACAATCTGAACAAACCGCCTTATGAAGCTCTTTAGGACCCCTATTGTATTCCCCCTCACCTTGAAAACCCATGCTTCTTCCTCCTTGTTTGGCCGAACCCACTCTGTCCACTACTGTATCGTTTTTCAAAACGACGCCCCTGATCCGGTCCGTTTTCACGGGCATCATCAAAAGACTTTCTCTTATGGCCGAATCCGCGGTCAAAGCTTTTTTCTCCCCGGGGATCACTTTGCCCTCTATCGAAGCGGCGATGATGGCTAAAAGATCTGAAAGGTTTTGAGAAACTCTGCTCAGCCTGCGGCCTACCTTGAGTTTGGGCGACCAGAAGATCTATCTTTTTTTCAAGAAAATTCAACTGCTGCTGGACCTGCTTGATCAAAAGCAGCACATCCTGCCTGTCCGGCGGCGGAGGCATCAGATCCTTATGTTCAGAATGCTCACTCATTTAATTACCCCTTTTCTTTAAAAATCTTTTTCCATGCGCCGGGCGCCCGGCAGAAACCTTATCTTAATACATTGCCTTATTATAACACCTGGAGAAATATTAGCAAGAGATCCTACTTCTGCCGGTCCGGCTGGATAATAGGCAGGCTGACGGTAAAAGTGGCGCCTTTACCCGGGGCGCTTTCAGCATTGATCCTGCCGTTATGCCTGGATATGATCCCATACGCCATAGCTAATCCTAAACCCGCCTTTTCATTGCGTCCCTTTGTGCTAAAAAAAGACTCTCCCAGCCGTTTCAGGTCATCCCGGCTGATCCCGCTGCCGGTATCGGAAAAGACGATCTTAATGATCCCGTCCTCTTTCGCGTAATCAGTCCTGATCGTAAGCTTGCCTTCCGTGGATACGGCGTCAACCGAATTAAGGACAAGCGTCACAAAGACCTCTTCAAGTTCGCCCGCGCAGGCCATAACAAACGGAACGTCCGCGTTGAATACCTTTTCAACCGTCATCTTCGAATACCGCACGATGGGATTAGTCAACTCCAAAACATCATCAATAGCCTTATGTATGTCAACGGGCTTGAATTCCCTGCCGGGCTCCAGCGAAAACCTGCCTATCCTTCTTAAGAGATCCGCGCTCCTGCCATGCAGTTCTTCGATCGCCCTGAGCATCTCCTGTTTATCTGTATCGGTGACCGTTGGATCCAGCAATAACCTTGCGTAACCGTTGGCGCTGGCGATATTATTCAGCACATCATGGACGACCCGGCTCACAAGATAGCCTGTCGCAATAAGCCTGTGGGCGCCGCGCAGCTTCCCTTTCTGATCCTCTCTTCGTATAAATCTCGCGAAAATATTCATCTGTTTTGTAACGCCTTTTCGATCTTGGCTATAAGCTCGTCTTTTTCTATCGGCTTTGCGAGAAAATCAACTACACCCATTTTATCCATTTTGAGCCTGTCCTCGGTCGTATCGGAAGCGGATAGCGTTATAATGGGGATGTGCTTTCCGGCGGGACTATCGTTTAACATCCCGCACACCTGGACCCCGTCCATCTTTGGCATAAGCATATCCAGCAGTATAACATCCGGCTTATATGACTCCACTTGCGATAGGATATCCCGCGCCTCCTGCAAGGTCCGGACTTCATATTTACCGGTACTCTCAAGGTTGATCTTCACCAGCGCCAGGAAATACTCCTCATCATCGATTATCATCACTTTCTTCTTTTCCATATTATACACCTCGCTACACTTTGAATACTATGGTAAATTTCGTACCCTGGCCTTTTTTACTTTCCACGCTGATCAAGCCCTTGTGCATCTCGATTATATTTTTAATGATCGAAAGGCCCAGGCCGGTTCCTTCCGTCCGGTTTTTTGTGGTAAAGAACGGGTCGAATATCTTGTCGATGACGTTCCCATCTATGCCTGTTCCGCTATCCTCGACTTCCACGATTATCGCTTCTTCTCCCGGCCTGAAAAAATCTTCTTCCCTATTACCGACCTTATTTTCCGACGCTTCCAGCCTGGATAAGTAAGAGCGGACATACAACTTTCCGCCTTTAGGCATGGCATCTGCCGCGTTATTGAGCAGATTGACAAACACCTGTTCTATCTTTCCTTTATCCGCAAATAATTTAGGCAGCTCCTTGCCCAGCTCGCAGGTGATCTCTACGGAATGAAGCTTTAATTTATGCTGCACCAATTCAAGGGAAGTATTTATTATAGCATTGATCTCCTGTTTTTCCGGCTTTAATGCCGGGGCCCTGGAAAAATCAAGGAGCGCGCAGACAATGCTATCTGCCCTTTCTACGCTTTCTTTCATCATCTGAAGCATTTTGCGATTATCCGCCTGTTCCGGAGGCAATATCCCCTCAAAGTAATTTACCCCCAGCAATATGATCCCCAGGGGATTTTTAACCTCATGCGCGATACCGCTGGCCATCGTACCCACGGCCTTCATCTTTTCAGCGTTGACAAGCTGGGCCTGGGTCTCTTGTAATTTTTTTAAGCTGTTTTCCAACCTTTCCCTGACCTGGTTATTATCCTCCAGCATGCTGATCACTATTTGGCGGGATCTTATCTCCTCTTTCAAGGACTCGGATATCTTTTCCTGCGCCTTCTTACGCTCGGTGATATCCTCGACCATTTCAATGGCCGCGATGACCTTGCCGGCCTCATCCTTAACCGGAGAAGAAATTATCCTGTAATTAAAGACCTGGCCGTTCATCGGAGTTTCCGTGATATCTTCGTGGACCAACCCGTCCTTTAAAGTCTTGACAGTCGGGCAGTAAATACAGATACTATCTCTCGGCGGATTATTGAACGCGCGGTAACAAATATGCGTATGCTTAGGATCTATATGAGGATTCCACTTCTTCATCTGGCTGTTTATAGATAATATCTCCATATACGGGCTGATCAGCGCCACGCCAATACCGATATTATCCACGATGCTCCGGTATTTCTCTTCGCTTCCGCGCAAAGATTGTTCCATGTTCTTGCGTTCGGTGATGTCCCTCCAGACGCAATGGTACACCAGCCGCCCCATGATCTCAATGGTCTGCGCCGTAACGTGGATATTCCTGATCTCGCCCTGTTTTGTCCGATGCCGGGTCTCAAAATCGTCGCGCCCGGCGCGTATGACTTTGGCGATACGCGCCCTGGTTTCTTCGGACGTCTCGGTTATCTCAAAATCAGAAACGCTCAAACGGGCAAATTCCTCGCGTGAATAACCCAGCTGACGGCAGGCTGTTTCGTTAAACTCTATGGGCCGCGCCGTATCCGGGTCAAGGATCACGATACCGTCAGGCGAATATTCAAATAGCAGGCGGTAACGGATCTCGGTATCGCGCAGCGCCGCTTCGGCCGCCTTGGAACGCCTGATCTCATAATACAGTTTTTGATTCCAAAAGGCCAATATCCCCAGGACCGCGACGAATATCGCCAGCATCTGCCAGAAATGATCATGGCATGACCACATGCCGCTTGCCAGCAAAGTCAGCAGTGCCACAACCAGAATAAACAAGATAACCGGCCTTGCTGTTTTAAAAAAGGGCCTGATCGACCCGGAAGACTTCATAACCTATCCCTATTCCTTACGGAGCTATTTTCCCAGCTCCTTTTTGAGTATCGCGATCTCTTTTTTAAGCTCTATTATCCGCTCTTCCCTTCCTACGCTTGCTTTATAAAAAATCTCCAGTTCCTGCAAGCGCTTCCGTAATTCTTCTTCAACTTTCTTACGCTCGGTGATATTACGGATCGTCCCGTAATATTCTATCCCGGAATTGTCAGCTTTTTTCCGGAGTGCCGCGGTGATCAATACATCGATGACTATTCCATTCTTGCGCTTCAATTGAACAGGATATTCCTTGATATAGCCTTGCTGCTCGATAAGAGCCAGTAATGCCGAACGATCTTGCGGACTTACATATAAAGAGCTAATTGTAGCCTGAGACAATTCCTCCCGGCTGTCATACCCGAATATTTCCAGCGCGGCATCGTTAAAATCGATCCATTTCCCTTCCTTGGATGTGATAAAGACGCAGTCCCGGGACGTGGTAAAAAATTCACGGTATCGTATCTCGCTCTCTTCAAGTTTCTCCTCTGCCTGTTTACGCTCGGTTACATCATCATATACGGCGACTATTTCTCCGGAGGGCAATTTGTAGACGTAATTTTCCACCCACTGGGAGATACGCGCGTCCTGATATAACGATACGGGATGACGCTGGGACTTCCCGGTCTTCCATACCTGCTGGAATACCTCAAATAGGCCGAGTTTCTTTACGCTGGGGAATACCTGGAGGACGCTTTTACCGATGACCTCATCCCGGCTGACCTTGCTAAAATGCTCACCGGATTTATTTATATCTTTAAATATGAAATCCTCACCGTTATCTTTAGCCTCATAAACGACCACGCCGCTGCGCATATTATTAAATAATTCACGGAATTGTTTTTGCTCCCGCAGAAGGACTTCTTTCGCTTCCTTGAGTTCACTGATATTGCGCTCTATTAAAGCAATACCTACCGGGTTCGTAACGTCACGGCCCGTAGAGATGATACTATCTGCCGGATATTCCACTAATTTCGTCACCGTCAACCAGACATCGAGAATATGGCCATCTTTAGTTACTCTCTTGGTCTCAAATGAAGTGACCGTTTCACCCGCGATCAAACGACGGGTAAACTCCTTTTGCTCCTGGATTTTATCGGGAGTAGTGAAACGCTCAATGTTCATCCCCAGCGCCTCTTTCTCGCTATAGCCATACATCAGTTCAGCGCCGCGGTTCCAAGCGCGGATCCGTCCGTCAAGATCCTGTATGATGATCGCGTCGTTGGAGTCGCGTATCACCGTCTCGAAGCGGTTAATGACCTTCTGTTGGTCATTATTATCCTGCTTCTCAAATTCCGCTATACGTTCCCGCAGAAGCTTGATCTCGCCAATGAGTTCTTCTTTGGTTTTGTCTTCTCGCGCCATTATTTATCCCCCCCAAAAAAATAAAAACCCAAGGCCCGCATTTCTGCTCTGCCCTGGGATAATATTCATCGCCTAGACCAAATGGTTATTCATGCTTATTTTTCATCTCGCTCATTCTTTCCGGGAACAATTTTTGCCTGATGTTCAATAATATTGTACTTCTTACATACACAAAAGTCAATATCAAACACCCCATATATCTTTGGCGTATTCTTTTGGTCCAGATTGCTTTATCAAGGTAAGTCTTAGAGACCTCATCCTGTTATGCGCGGAAGCGAAATATCGGCAACGCTGATCCTGCCGGTGAATTTACGCGCCCGCTTTCCGGCTAACCCCTTCTTCAACATGCCGAATGTCACAGTTTTTGCGGCCTGAACAGCAGTACCCAGGGGTTTCCCGGTATCCGCGTCCAATCCCGAAGGAATATCCAGGGCTAAGATCGGAATCCTGGCAGCGTTAAGCATACTGAATAATTCCTGATAAAACCTATCCAGCCTGCCCCTCAGCCCGATACCAAAAATGCCGTCTATTAGTAGATGGCATTTCTTGATCTCTTTTTCGATCTTACCAAACGCGCTGATACTTCGGACCAACTTAAAACCTTGCCCCATTTTACGCAAGATCTGATAATTTATTCTTGCCTCTTCGCTAAACTCCTTCTTTTTCCCCACTAAATAGATCCGGGTCCGGACACCCTGATTTATTAAATGCCTGGCACAAACAAAACCGTCTCCTCCGTTATTGCCATATCCGCAAAAAACTGCCACGCGCCGTGCGCCTTTCTTAGGCAGCATCTTCAATGCTTCTTCGGCAGAGGCGCGCCCGGCATTTTCCATCAGGATCAAAGCTGGAATGCCGCAACGCTTTATGGCTGCGGCATCCAATCTTTTCATCTGTTCTCTAGTAACGCTCTTCATCTATTCCGTTTTATGCACTATAAACGAAAACATGAAATAAACCGCGATCAGAAAATACAAACTAAACGATATATAAGTATTCAAAAACGCCAGCGCCGCGGCGCTAATATAGAA
>Ga0265297_10006575_pt1 | contig 16765 bp, 7 predicted proteins | sample Munlanlwell13791_FD_192502 | JGI IMG/M metagenome (GOLD analysis project Ga0265297, IMG submission 192502) | Leachate microbial communities from a municipal landfill in Southern Ontario, Canada - Leachate well 137-91 | ecosystem: Engineered > Solid waste > Landfill > Unclassified | place... | reverse complement strand
CGTTGAAGCTCCTCAATCAGTCCGTGCTCGAGCGCGTGCTTGATGAGTGTGTTGATGGCGTTTTTTTCCTGCTTGAGCAAGAAGCTCAGCAGGCACATCAGTTCAAGGGAAAGCGATATCTGCGTTGTCATCGTAATCTCCTGTATTTATAACGTTTAGTATAGAGCTTTTTGCTTGGTAGTGGAACATTTGGAAGAAAGATTTAATTCCTCTCTTGCTGCCGGGGTTTATCCCCGCTTATTATTGAGTCATTGGAAATATTTTTAACTGAGAAGGGTTTGTATGATAAAAAAGGTGTTTTTGCAAGGGATGATCATGAGCTCGATTGGACTGTCGGCGATCAGCTATGCAGCCATAACACAAACGGCTGAAACGTTTTTTTCAAAGTGGGCAAAGCCAACCGGTGAGCCGGCGCATTATGTTTTTCAGGATCGCGATCTTTTGTTGACGGGCCAGGACCGGCTTGCTGGTATTCGTCAACGCCTTGGTCTGGCTATTGAACCAAATCAACCGCTGCGTATGGTGCTTGCACACAAAAACGCTGAAGCGCTCCTTGACCAGTTGTACGCATCATTATGTTCTACCGCCGGTGTTGGTAATTTTATAAAGCTTATCCAGCAAGAAGGGCTTTCATCAGACAGTATCAACGAGCAGGAGTGTTTGGCGTATTTCAAAACGGTGTTGAATAAATACATTGCATTTATGGAGGGTCTGCTTTACAGCGATCAGGAATTTGAGCAGCGTGAGCGGCTGTTTACCGTAGCCAATAACTTTTTTGAATATTGCTTCTGTATGCCAACCTACCCAATGTTCAAAAACTTTTTGGAGACGTCCGAGTACTATCCCCTGTTGCGATTGTTTTATACAACGATCTGGAACAATCTTGCCGGCATTGGGTGGAAAGATTGGCATGTTTCATGTCTGGAAGCACTGGCCACGCAAGCGCGTCAAGGCAAAGAGGTGGTGTACATAGCAGGTGGCTGCGATTTGTATTACTTGCTGCAGCATGGTGTGTACAACATCCGCGTCATCGATCCCATGTTGCCAACTCAACCTCGCTATTACGTTACCGATTGGTCATGGTTCATTCGTGGCATGGCGCCCGGCAATGGCATTGGTGATAAGCTGGTGTTCAATCTACCGCAGGGGAAGATCACCATGAAGCGGGTTGGATTTAAAGAGTTTGATGACAAAATTACGTTAAACGGTGACGATGGCTCGCCCATTTCAGTCAACAAAAGCGTGACCGGCTGGCTTGTGTACGATGCCAAAAACCAAAAAATTGGGCAGGTAACCTTTGAGCGGCGGTTGTGCCAGCAGCATGACTTTGTTGCCGATCCACGACGCGTTTTGTTGCTATCGTTCAATGAATTGTACTATATTACCTGTGTCGGGCAGAAGGATTGGTGGGGGATTGATCCAAACATGTTTACCAATAATTTTCAGGTGTACGTTAAGCAACTGCGCAAGCCGGTGGGCAAGCATGTGATGCTGCACATGAGTTATGCAGACAGCTCGCCATTTCAATTTATCAAGTTGGGGACGTGCGTTAAGTAAATTTTTGGGGAAGGGGGGATGATGAAGGGAAAACATGCGGTACGTGCGGCACTGGTTGCCGCCTACGTGTGTAGCATGGCACATGGTACAACCAAAACCGGAGAAGAAGTTTTTGCCAAATGGTTGCGCGTGCAAAAGGTGTTGTGTGACCGGCCGCCGCAGGCATTCGCTGCGCACATGCAAGCATTTCACGGCACATCACATATTCAAAGCAAGTATGCGAAATATCAAAAAGTTCTGAGCCAGTACAATCCATTTTTGAAAACGTGTGGGCTTGAGCAGTGTGCGCAGTCTGGGCAATGGAATGTGCAAACATTGCAACCATTCTATACGTGGTTTGATCACGACATGGGGCAGTTTTTTTCGTATTTGATGCAGGCCCATTTTATTGATCAAACAGTCAATGCGCAGGAGCAGGATATGGACATCGATTCGGTGATCAAGCGCCATCGAAGTCTCATGAAATTATTTTTCTGTGATTGCGACAAAATAGTGCGACTTGAATATTTGTTTAGTGTTTCAAATCGTATGTTTGAATACTGCTTTGGCAATCAACGATCGTTTTCCCAGTTTAAACGTTTTTTATACGACGATTCCTTGCACCAAATTGCACGTTTATGTTATTCGACCATGTGGTTTTATCTGGTTGGTGAGGGATGGAAGCACTGGAGTAATGAATGCTTATCGAAGATTAAAAAAGAGGCCGATCGGGGCAAAGAGATTGTGTACATTGCTGGCGGCAACGATATTTATCAGCTTCTCAATCACGGTATTTATTCGATTCGGGTGATTGATCCGATGCTGCCGTCCCAGCCACGATACTATTCAGAAGGGTGGGATTGGCTGCTTAAGCCGGCACAAGGGAATGGGATTGGCGATTGCGTGATTTTGCGCTGTGACAATCAAAAACTTTGTCTGAAGCGTGAAACGTACAATGAAATGGGAACGTTTAAAGCCAATTTATCGACAGGCGCGACCACAAAATTGCCGCTCAGCGTTACCCGTTGGGGTGTGTATGATCAGGCCAACACCAAGCTGGGTTCGATTGTCTTTGACCGCCGCTACTGCCGCACCAAAGATTTTTATATTCATCCCAAGAAGACATTATTGATTTCGTTTAATGAAATGTACTTTGCTGCTATGCCGGACAAATTGTTTGGCTGGGGAATTAATGTTGCTGCGCTTTCAGGAAAAATGCAGCTGTATGTCAAACAGTTGCGCAAGCCGGTCAACAAACGAGTCTTGCTCACCTTCCGCCGTAACGAAGCCAAAGCGCCATTTGATTTCATTTTGCTCGGCAGCTGTGCGACGTAGAAAGATTTGGTTCCGTTGACTTTTTACGTCATCCCCGTTTCCGAGCGGGGATCCAGGGCTAGATTCCCTCTTTCGAGGGAATGACCTTGTTGTTGTAAAAGTCATCAGGGCCTAAAATATTGTTTCGAATATTTCAAATATTGCGTTTATTGCGAAACCTGCGTAATCTTATTGGCTATGTAGTGGCAGATATGGGGGAATAAATAACAAAGAAAGTGGTTTATTATGTCAGGACACTCATTACACAGTTCAAAGTCGATTGTGCCAACAGCCAAAGATATTAAGCTGGCTCAGCAATCAAGTCGCATTTTGGCGCATATGTTATTAAAACAGGGAGCTCAATTTGAGGTAATGCTTGAAATGCCTCATAAGCAACAAAAAACAATTCTCTTACCAGCTCCTGTCGTTGGACTTCTTGTTGATATTCTTGCGCAAATGGCGGAAGGAAATGGTGTCACTGTTGCCCCACTGCATGCGGAGCTTACAACGCAAGAGGCTGCCGATTTGTTGAATGTTTCTCGTCCATATTTCATACAATTGCTCAATAAAAAAGAGATCCCCTTTCGCAAGGTGGGCAACCGAAGAAAAATTCTTGTACATGACGTTATGGCGTATAAACTAAAAACCGATGCATCACGACGTAAAGTACTTGCAGAGCTTGCCGAAGAAGCCCAGAAGCTCCATCTTGGATATTGATACGTGCCATGAAACACGTTGTAATCTATGATGCCTGTATTCTTTATTCAGCGCCACTGAGAGATTTGTTCATGCGCTTGGCGCTTGCTGATCTGTATCAAGCAAAATGGACGCACGATATTCATGAAGAATGGATGCGCAGCCTTCTCAAAAATAGACCTGATTTAACGCGTCTTCAATTAGAAAGAATACGAGAAAAAATGGACATGCATATCAGAGACTGTCTTGTGGATGGCTATGCTAAACTTATCAAACAACTTGTGCTACCAGATTCCAATGACAGACATGTTCTTGCTGCAGCCATTAAAGCTGGTGCTCAGAAAATTATTACATTTAATCTTGTTGATTTCCCTTCAAAAGCGCTTGCAAAATATAACGTTGTAGCGCAACATCCAGATCAATTTTTGCGGTTGTGGTTAGACGCTGCGCCACTTGCTGTTATTAATGTTGTGAAAGAAACACGACTAAGCCTCAAAAATCCACCAAAAACGCCTGCTGAATATTTGGATATCTTGCTTAAACAAGGACTGACAAAGACCGTTGCATATCTTCAAAACCACACTGATCAAATTTAATGGAATTATTTGCGGATGATGAGCTCTGTTCTCCTCAATTTCTTTAAATCATATAAAAATGATCTACGACTATTATAAAATAACTGGAAATGTCTTTTTGAACGATTAAAGAAAGGGTGTCGGTATGATGAAGAGTTGGGCTACAAGAATTGTAACGTTGATGATTCTGGTGATTGGTATGTGGTGGTGTAATGGTGCAACTTCGGCTGGGAAAAAGCCACTGAAAGATTTGGAGACACTGAAACAACAACTACGAAACGGTCCATTGTCAGCGGAGGATCAACAGATATTTAATAGTTTATGGGCGCAGAGAAATAACACAAAGATAGATGTCGTTGTTCCAATGGCCATTGAATCAACTTTCTATGAGAGATATCGAGCCAATGTATTGTTACAAAAGTTGGATAAAAGAGAGCAGCTTGGCAAAGCAGATTTTGATGAACTTCCCACTATTTTCCCACCATATCTTGAGGTTGTTGCTCCTCCGCCTCCTTCGGTAGTGCCTGAGGGGTCCGAAGATCTTGACAAAAAATTGCAAGATTTTAAGTTGCAAGAACAAGCTGAAGCGAAGGTTGCGGCTGCGCAAAAGGCTCAATCTGTAATAAAAGCCATTCAGGGGCCAAAACAGGCGCTAGAAAGTCATGGTGTTATGCTCAGTGCCTTAAAACAAGATCCACGTATGACTGTGAAGGCTAAGCTACGTGCAAGTTGCGAATCCTTGCAGCTTTCAGCCGAATCACAAGCTAGTGTTGTTGTTGCCGCCTTGATTCAGATGTATACCAGCGAGGAAAAGGATTATTCCCTTTCTATCGAAGAAAGGCGCTTTTTTAATGAGAATCCTTTGCTTATCTTCGGTACTTTGGAAGAATTTGGCATGAAGGCTGCACGTTTAGATGAAGATGTTTTATATATTACAGCTGAGCAACGTCGTACAATGCGGCCTTGGGGTGTAACAGCGGAAGTTGAAACGGTTTTGTTTCGTATGCGTGAGTACATAGTATCGGTTAAGCCGCAAGCTGTGGAAGAATAAATACCTAAACTCTAGCCCTCCCCCCTTCTACCATGCAATACTGTGCCGTTCTATGAAAGGAGGCGGGTATGCGAAAGTTTTTATTAATCATGGCATGTGGGCTCTTGGTGGGGCCGGTGGCGGCGATGCAGCCGCATGAAGCGGATTTAGAATCAGATTCTGATGATGACACATCGCAGGTGAGTCTTGCCGACATATTGCTGCAAAATGCCTATGAAACCGAAACGGCACATCTGAGGTCTGCGCCGTTTGTGCAGCGGCTTGCGTTCAACTTGGATGAAATCATTAATCTTGGATTATATAAAAACTTTACAGCTGCGTTGCATGCAGGAGAAATGCAAGTGGTTGGACAGTATTTGAATATTCAATCGATTCGCGAACGGCTATGTAAAATTAATAGGGTTTTGGTGAGTATGCTGATAGCTGTTCTTTATGAGCAGGCGCCGCAACCACGTTGGCCCTAAGCGGGTACAAAAAAACGTGTCATTTTCACCTGATTTAGCTGTGGCAACTTCTATAATTTTTTCTCATATCAAAAATATAAGCTTCTCATGCGATAAAAAATAACGTCTCTGTTAAGAGCTTGCATTTTCTCTTGGTGGCTCGTTATGGTTTAAAGATAATTGAGAAACATTTTCGATCAAAAAGGAGAAGTTGCATATGGCACGCAAATTACATCGTCTCAGCTGTTTGGTGATGATGATACAGTGCTTGGTGAGCGGGTCTTTGCAGGCGGCAACGTATGGTTCTGAAACAGCTGTTTCTGTTGTTAATCCATATGCTATTCCTACGGCAACCAACAATATTATCAGAACCTTTGGGTGTGTGAAAAATGGTTTTAGATTTGCTGACGTCAATACAACGTGTTCCTTTGACTCAATTTTTCCCGTTGCCGGTCCCATTTCACTGCGCGGTGGCAATCTCTTTTTGTTTAGTGATCTAGTATTAACCAACACCGGGACGCTTGCTGATCTTGGGTCAATTCGCGGCAATAATCACGTTGTTGAGTTGTCGCAATACACCAGAAGTTTGGCTTCTGGAACGCAGCCAAATGGCAAGTTGGTGTTAAACCTGGTCGCTAATTTGACCGCCGCACAAACCCCCCGTTCTATTGATTGGTCGTATGATGGGCAGTACCTCGCGGTAACGACGGCATCGGTCACTGGCAATGATTTGCGAATTTATCGATTTAACGGAACATCCCTCACCCTTGCTGCGGGCGCTGATTTGGCTGCGGCGGGACATACCGTGCGCTGGCATCCAAATAGTTATTACCTGCTTGTTACGACAGCACATGCGACGTTCAAAGTGCGTTTATATTTATTCACTGCTCCATCAACTCTTACCGCAAAAAATTATGTAACACCAACTGGAATCATCTATGCCGGTGATTGGAATAGGCGTGGAGATTTTATTGTTGTTGGTGGTATAGAGAGAGCTACAACCAACCAGGGCGTTGTTTATAAGTACGCATTTAATCAGGGCTCTGAGGTCTTTGATTCGATTTCAACTGCTACTAATAATGGTGTAAGACTTGGTGGTATTGTGCAATTTGAGGGTATTTGTTGCGCGCCGCTGGGTAATTTAGATGACGTGTTGGTGGTGACTGCAAGCCCTGCAACAACGGGTAGTATGCATTTGTACAATGTCAACGCCGGCAACCTTGATCACGTCAAAGGCTATGCGCTTGGCAAAAGGGCTTTGGCGGTCGACTGGGCAAAAACAAGTACCTATGTTGCCGTGGGGTATTCAGATGGAACCTTACGAACCTACCAGCATGATGTGGCAACCAATACCGTTGTTCAAAAACAATCGTATACAATAACGGGACAAGTAAACTCTGTACACTGGAAACCAAATGCAACCGAATTGGCGGTTGGAAGAGCTACTGCTGCCGCGCACGAATTTCAGATTTATGGATTTTATCCAGCCGACTATTCTTTGCTGGTCAAGTATCCAATGGCGCTGACGACCAACGTGTACGCAGTTCGATATTTTGTTGGGACTGATGCGTACATTGCTCGTATTGATAGCGGCACGCGTTTGGTAGCTGTATACAAAGAAAACTATTCGCCGTTTATTTTTAAGGATGTTAATTTGCGCGTTAACGGTAACTTGACGCTTGGAGCGCCAGTTTCATTTTATGGCAATTGTAGCATTAATGCGCAACATAACAGAATAACGTTTACGGGTGATGGCTCCATTAACGTGGCTCCTGAAAGCAGCCTGGATGTGACGCTTGCTAAATTAAATTTCACTACGCCAACCAGCTTTGCTATGCAGGGTAATTCATCAACTGTTACGTTTCGAGATTCCGATATTATTCTTGACTCTGATATCGTGGTTGCTGGCGGTAAATTTGATATGTATGGTGATCTGAATATTGTCGGGCCATATGCATTTGAGCTTGGTGGCGATTATACGTCAACGGTGCGTTCCAATGCGCATTTAAATCTTATGGATGGGGCCATTTTAAGTTTGGGTAAAAAGGAACGAACCAATTCAGAACCACTGTATTTTGAGGATCGGTCATCACAACTTAATTTAAGCGATGCAACGCTCAAAGTTACCGATTATGGTTTTGGCTTCAATCGCGGAACTATTAATGTGTGGGGCAACAGTGCATTGCCAATTGATACGACGGTTGATTTGAAAAATACCTTTTCTGTGGGGGATGGCATTAATTCTGGTAACGATCCATCAATTATTATTCGAGGCAACGGTTCAACATTAAATATTGAAGATGGTTTATTTGTTTTCAATACGGCCATTTCTACAACGGTACTCCAATTCTACGGGCAATCCCAGCTTGTTTTTGATACGACAACATCGGTGCAATTAAAGCGGGCGCAAGCGACTACCGATGGATGGATCTTGACGTCAACGTATTGCACGATTGATTTTGGTGATAACTATTTTTTGGCTGATGGAACTCATTTTAGTTTGAAAGATCGAACGCTGGACTATTATCTAACGGGAACCAGAAATCTTCATGGTATTATTCTTGATCAGGATGACGAGCTTACCTTAAATCCCGGTACGTTGACTCGCAATGTTACTATTGCCAAAAGGGGAAACCTTATTAATGGTATTGGAGTTGCGGGTGGAGCGCTCAATCTTGTCGATTACAATTCTTCGGTAACATGGGACATTGCGAGCCGGCTTGGCGTTGGCGATGTGTACTTGAACGGTGGTCGAATAGCATTTACCAAAAATTCTGGGTTGGAAGGCGCATATTCGTTTAAGGGTAGTGGGACGATAGACCTCGGTTCCAGCACGTTTGAATTAGGGCCAGATACGGTTGACTGGAATGGCAACATTTATTGGATAGGTAATGGTGGTGCAATCAAATTTAATGGCGACGTTTTGCTGTCAGGCATTTGGACGTTTAGTGGCAATGTGATCATCGATGGTAACGATCGTTATCTTGATTTAGATCCTACCGGAACTATCATCTTGGAGCGTGGGGCCAAGGTAACGATACAAAACTTTTCTGTATACGATATTTCAAGGCAACATCCGATTGTATGTATGGATGACAATTGTGAGATTACGCTTAAGATTGCTGATTTATTACTAAATGGTGATTATCTTTTTGATAAAGGCAGTCTCTATGTTTATTACGACAGTAGAATAGGCGTGGTTGATGGTTTGGATGAGACATTTACGTTTACGTACGCAAGTGTTATGCCAAGTACCATCGATTCATTTTGTTATCTCAAAATAATGCCAAATACCCGTTTTTCGATTGGTCGGCAGGATTCTAGCATTGTTGATCCAACCCAACAGCCCTTGGTATTTAATGATCCTCTCACCGCTCGATTAATTTTGGATGGCGGAACATTGCACGTAACGTCGTCTGGCATGATAATGACCGCGGGAACGATGGAGATTGCTAGTACGTCGAATATCGAAATTGATACGCCGCACCCAGATTACGGTTTAATTGTTGGCGATGGGACGCTTGATAATGATTTTGCGATCAACATCAAACCAGGCGTGCAGCTGAATATTGATACAGGAAGCCTTTACTATCAGAATCATCAGAACAATCGACTCGTTTTTAGCAGTCCGGCTTCGTCACTGAGCATTCAAAGTCCTGGTGGGTTTGTGGCAAAAAAGAATGTGTTCTTTAATGGTGGTTGGCTCAGGCCGTTAGTCGACCAAGCTGTTTCGACTGAGCCTGGTGCTTTTATAACTGCAAATAATTTGCGCATCGACTATCCAGATCTTTTTTGTGATTACAATGTTTCTGGTACGCTCATTGATTCTTCGCTTACCCTGCTTGGATCCAATGACTATATTGTTGTTTCGCGTGGCAATTCAGTTGGCGACCTTTTGGTGTCAGGGCAGAATGTACGACTTTCTGGCATAGGTGGGCCGTTGGGAACAATAACGATGGACAATAACTCAAGTCTGACATGGGATATTCCCGGTGTCATTGGGGGAAGTTCCATTGATCTTAATAGCGGGAAGCTTGCACTAACGCAAGGTGTTTTAGCGACAGCGGGTTTTACCTTTCAGGGGACTGGGACGGTAGATGTCGGTACTCAAATTTTTCAATTGGGAACCGAGTCTGTTGAATGGGATGGGAGACTCTATTGGATAAGCAATGGTGGCATACTGAAATTTAATAGCGATGTGACACTATCAGGCATTTGGACATTTAGTGGTAGCATTGTGATCGATGGTAATGGATACATCGTTGATTTGGCGCAAACAGGTTCAATTATTCTTGAACGTGGTGCAAAGGTCGAGTTCCAAAATACTTCTATAAACAATCTGTCGAGACAAAATCCAGTTACATGTAGTGACGATAATTGCGAACTTACACTTAATTTTGTCGACCTGCTTTTTGGTGGCGACTACTTGTTTGATAAGGGGAGTTTGTATTTGTATTATGACTCCTATTTTGGTGCCTTTGGTGGACTGGATACGACGTTTACATTTACGTATGCAAGTACACAAACAAGTACGATCGATTCACAGTGTATTTTGGGTGTCTGGCCCAATATGCGTTTTGCAATCGGTCGACAAGATTCATCAATTACAGATCCAGAACGGCAACCGCTTGTTTTTACAGATCCTTTGACATCGAAACTCATCTTAGATGGCGGAACATTACATATCACATCATCGGGCATGATAATGACCAAAGGTACTTTGGATGTTGCCAGTACATCGAATATTGAAATCGAAAATCCTCAGTATGAATATGGATTGATTATTGGTGATGGAACAGAGGCCAATGACTTTGAACTTGATATTGCACCGGGCGTGCTACTGAACGTAGAAGACGGCAGTCTTTTTTATGAAAATTATTACAACGATCGATTGGTATTTGCAAGCCCTGCATCATCGCTCAAAACATTGAGTCGAGTGGGAGTTTATGCCAAAACAGATTTAACGTTATCTGATGGAACCATAATCACTGAAGATCCTTATGACGTTGCAATAACAGGCGATGCTGCCATCAGAACACTTTTGAGCAATGTTACACGTGTGTATCGTGCCGGACGAACCCTGGGTGTACAAAGAAGCATAGACCTGAATGATCAATTTTTTGATAACAGTTTTACGGCCTCACTTGATGGCATTATGGCTGATTGGTACTCAACGGCTTCCGGTAACATTTCAATTCTCAGCGATGAATCATTTACGCTTGATCCAAGCTTAAGCTTCAGTGACATTGAATTGCGCCAGTGGGCGCCAACGTACACGACATTTGCTGATGGCCGTTGTGTGTGGTACAACAACGGGTTAATAACGTCGCCGTATGCTGACTTTTACTTTACCGGCACACGTTTAAGTTCAGGGCTGTGCATTCTCAGTGGTGGCGAGTTTGTTCTTGTCAAAGGAGCATTGCCGCTGCCAGTCTATGTTTTTGGTTCCAATAATGTTATTCGTGGGGTTGGCGATATCGGCAATACCATTACCTTGCGTGATGCTGATTCACAGTTAGTGTTTGAAGTTGAGGGTGCAATTAGCTCTGATGTTATTGTGGGTGGAGGAGCGTTGCAACTTGGCAAAGATTTGACAATGAAACGAGATATTGTGTTAACCGGGTCGGGGAACCTCGATCTGTCTCAATACACCCTGGATCTGTATTTCAGAGATACTGCATGGACAAGTACCTTGACTATCGCCAGCGATGCTGGCGGTAAGTTTAACTTGAGTTCTGATATGATTCTAACGAGTAAACTGCAGTTTGAGGGTGAGTGTACGATTAACGGCAATTTTAATGTGCTTGACTTGCGTAGTATGAGTGAAATTGTGGTACGTAAAAACTCTAAGCTAACGCTTAAAAATGTGACGCTATCACGATTGAGCGGCAATAAGATTCGATGTATGGACGATTCTGCTTCGATTGAAATGTCCAATGCGTATTGTGTGATGGATGGTGACTTTAGCTTTACCGTTGGCAGCATATCATTTAAGGACATGGTTGATTTTTGTAATTCACATACTTTCATTTATCAAAGTACGATGACCAGTACCATTCAAGCGACCTCAAAATTAAGTATTCTTGATAATACGGCTCTTTCGGTAGGCAAAAAGACGTCAATAACGCAGCGTCAACCGTTTTACTTTATTGATAGAACATCACAGCTGAGCTTCCAAAATGGTTCTTTGATGGTGAATGCAAATGGCATTAATTTGACGCGAGGGACGCTTGAAGTGAAAGAGTCTGTTAACTTTGATATTGCTTCGACCGACTCTACCAAGGGGCTCATATTGGGTGATGGAACGGCGGGGAACGACTTGGTGTGTTACTGGCATCCGCAATCGACAGTGAATGGAGTGCGTGGGGCATTTGTTTCAAATCTTGTTGCAAGTCCAATTATTTCAACTGCACGTTTTGTATTTGGTACTACTTTTCATACATGGTTTTGGCAGACGACTACGCTGAGTGATGTCTGTGTTGAGTTTGCATCAAACTGGACCAACGATCATGCATTGGCTGGCGTTGATGTTTATTATGATAATTTATCGTTCGCACATCCTGGCATTGGCTACACCATTAATGCTGTACGTTGTCAGGATCCTGCGGGTGCCATTTTGATGACTGGTGGTGGTAATAGCATTATTTCCAAAACGGGATCAATGCCAATCTGGCCGCTGATTACAGGATCAGACAATTCTATTTATGGCAACGGGGGGCTTGATAATCCGATCTATTTACTTGATGGAAGTGCTATTTTGAATCTTGGTCTGAATGGGTTATTGCGCGGGGATGTAGATCTTGGCGGCGGCAAGGTGGTTTTGACCGATTCAGTGTTGTTTGCTGATACTGGAGCAATGTTTGCAGGGACCGGTACGGTTAACGCATCCAATAAACAGGTTTATATAGGAACACAAGATTATGTGATACGAAGTACTATTTATTGGGATTGTAACGATGCCTTTATAGTTCCTGTGGCTGATATGCGCCTGACCTCCATATGGACGGTCAGTGGAGTCTGTACCGTGTTTGGAAATGGAGAGAGTACTTTGAGCTTAAATCCGACCGGTACGATTGTTGTTGAAAGAGGTTCAACGCTTTCATTAAAGGACATTGCCATCAAGGGCCTTAAAGCTGAGCAAATCTATTGCAAAGATAATTCAGGAAAAATTATTTGTGACAATGTAACGTGGGTACAAGATTCTGGATATACCTTTAGCAAAGGTGCTTTTGATGTGTTGAACAATCTGATTATGGATGGCGGGAATAAACGATTTGTGTTTAAGTCAAATCGTCCATTTACCATTAAAGCTGGTGCTGATATGGCTTGTGAACAGGGTTTTGAATTTGCTTACCAGCCATCAAGTGTAAGCCGAACACTCTTCAACTTTGAAGACAGTACGGCAACCTTGCGTTTAAATGCGGCGACACTTTCGTCCACGGCGACAGGCTTACAACTGACCAAAGGTAAATTGGTTATTGAAGATACGTGTTATTTGCAGAGTGCTGCGACGTATAAAGCTGAAGGAATTGTATTTGGCGACGGGACGAGTGCTGCTAATAACGTGACTATCGATATTTTACCGGAAGCGACATTAAATCTTGCAAGTGGGTATTTGGATTATAAAAATATTCCATAGCCTCGCTTATGGAGACGTAGTATGAAAAATTGTTGGATAAGCTTTGTGGTGATATCCCTTATGCTTCAATCTTATCCAGCGATCAGATTTCATAATCGTTCTTCAACGCTTGGGGTTGGCAGTGGGGCAACAATTTTTTTGAGCCAGCCAATTGGTTCTTGTACCGGTACGGTAGCACAAACCGGAAGTCTGGCTGGTCAGCCAATTACGTTTAGTAATGGAATACTGGAAAGAAGTTATGTTCCAGCATTTTGTACAGGCATCTATGATGGTGATGCGACGCGGCAAATTACACTTAATTCAAGTCACTTGCTGCGACCTGAGCCCGGTCAATTTGCTCCAAAAATTACGGTTATTCGTTCGGGTAATCGATTAGAGGGACAGCCTAATTTTAGTAACACTGATTCTATTAATCTTACCCATCATTTAAGTGAGTTAACAATTGGTACTCAGAGCAAAATCAATTCTGATGTTGTGATGAATGGTGGAAAAATAATTTTGGATGATGATTTGTCCCTTGCCGATGATCGTACGCTGACCGGATCAGGAACCGTTGACTTAAACAAACGGGCCTTTTCATTTGGTGGACGTGATATAGCGCTGACACATACCATTTTTTGGCGTAATGCTGCAGATATTGATTTGTATGCAACAACATATTTGAGTGGCTTGTGGGAAATTGAGGGTTCTGGGCCGGATAAAGATGCCTATATTAATGGACATGGTAACATTCTTGACCTGACGCAGCGGGGAACGCTTTGGATCAAGCATGGAACACGTGCGCATTTTGTGGATATTAAAGTGCGAGGTGTTGGGCTTGGTGGGTTTGTGTTCGAAGATAAAGTTTCGCATGCTCGTTTTACTGATGCTGCTGTTGAACTTTCTAATTGCTACACCGTGACCAATGGTGGCTTTTATATTGAAGGCCAAACAACCATTAATACCAAAAACTCAATTTTGAAATTTGATCAAAGTGGAACAATGACGGTTGATGGCATAACGTTGTGGTATGACACGGGAAGTTACAAATCTAATAACAATATTCAACCGCTTAGTAATGCAGCGTCTAATCCTGCTGGTAAAAACCTTGCGCTTGTAAATGGTGGTACAGTATTGGCTGTATCTGGGGCTACAGATCTTGCTTCCGCTAATAGCAATGCATTGTTGTACTGCTGCCGCACAACGAGTAACGCATTGTTATTTGGTGATCGAGTGAATAGTAACGCGTTGCGTTTTGGCGACAGAGTTAATAGTAACGCAATTGTGAAACTTGGAACCGATGTTAGAACAAACAGTAACGCATTTTTGTATTGCTGTCGTACAACGAGTAACGCATTGTTGTTTGGTGATCGAGTGAATAGCCGAGCGCTGTTGTTTGGAGACAGAGTTAATAGTAACGCGTTGCGTTTTGGTGACAGGGTTAATAGCAACGCAATTGTGAAACTTGGAACCGATGTTAGAACAAACAGTAACGCACTTTTGTATTGCTGTCGTACAACAAGTAATGCACTCTTGTTTGTAAAACGAACAAATAGTAATGCAATAATACTACTGGACCGCAAATATAGAACAGATAGTAATGCGTTGTTGGCATGCTGTCGCACAACGAGTAATGCACTGTTATTTGCAAGACGTACGAATAGTAATGCAATAATGTTGTTGGATCGTAAATATCGAACCGATAGCAACGCGCTTTTGTATTGCTGCCGCACAACGAGTAACGCGTTGTTATTTGCAAGACGAACTAACAGTAACGCAATTATAAAATTAGGCGTCGATCTACGAACAAGCAGTAACGCGCTGCTGTTTGGTGATCGAGTAAACAGCCGAGCGTTGTTGTACGGGGACAGGGTTAACAGCAATGCGCTGCTCTTTGGAGACAGAAACAATAGCAACGCAATAGTCAAATTAGGTACTGATGCGAGAACGACAAGCAACGCACTGCTAGCATGTTGCAGAACAACGAGTAATGCGTTGTTGTTTGGTGATAGAAACAACAGTAATGCGATTATCAAATTAGGTGTTGATGTAAGAACAAGTAGCAATGCACTGCTATTTGGCGACCGAGTGAATAGCCGAGCGTTGTTGTACGGAGACCGGGTAAACAGCAATGCGATAATCAAGCTAGGAGCAGACGCAAGAACTGATAGCAATGCGCTGTTGGCATGCTGTCGCACAACAAGCAATGCGTTGTTATTTGCAAGACGAACAAACAGTAACGCAATTATCAAGTTGGGCGTCGATGTAAGAACAAGTAGCAATGCGCTGCTGTTTGGCGACCGAGTAAACAGCCGAGCGTTGTTGTACGGGGACAGGGTTAACAGCAATGCGCTGCTCTTTGGAGACAGAAACAATAGCAACGCAATAATCAAATTAGGTACCGATGCGAGAACGACAAGCAACGCACTGCTAGCATGTTGCAGAACAACGAGCAATGCGTTGTTATTTGTGAATCGAACGAACAGCAATGCGATAATCAAGTTGGGCGTCGATGTGAGAACAAGCAGCAATGCACTGCTGTTCGGTGATCGAGTAAACAGCCGAGCGTTGTTGTACGGGGACAGGGTTAACAGCAATGCGCTGCTCTTTGGAGACAGAAACAATAGCAACGCAATAATCAAATTAGGCACTGATGCGAGAACGACAAGCAACGCACTACTAGCATGTTGCAGAACAACGAGCAATGCGTTGTTATTTGGAGGCAGAAACAATAGTAATGCGATAGTGACGCTGAATAGAAGCTATAGAACAGATAGCAACGCACTACTAGCATGTTGCAGAACAACGAGCAATGCGTTGTTATTTGTGAATCGAACAAATAGTAATGCAATAATCAAATTAGGAGTCGACGTAAGAATAAGCAGCAATGCGCTGCTGTTCGGCGACCGGGTGAATAGCCGGGCGTTGTTGTACGGGGACAGGGTTAACAGCAATACGCTTTTGTATTTGGATCGTACGGATAGTAATGCGAAATTGTTCTTAACGAAAAATAACAGTAACACGCTGCTATTTTTGGCGAGGAACAATAGTAACGCGATATTAGCAATAAGCTCAGGAAGCTTGGCACAACAAATACGATACAACAGCAACGCACTGCTAGCATGTTGCAGAACAACGAGTAACTCGTTGTTATTTGGAGACAGAAACAATAGTAATGCGATAGTGACGCTGAATAGAAGCTATAGAACAGATAGCAACGCACTACTAGCATGTTGCAGAACAACGAGCAATGCGTTGTTATTTGTGAATCGAACAAATAGTAATGCAATAATCAAATTAGGAGTCGACGTAAGAATAAGCAGCAATGCGCTGCTGTTCGGCGACCGAGTGAATAGCCGAGCGTTGTTGTACGGAGACCGGGTAAACAGCAATGCGCTGTTGTTCGGGGATAGAAATAATAGTAATGCAATTATCAAATTGGGCGTCGATGTAAGAACAAGCAGCAATGCACTGCTGTTCGGCGACCGAGTGAATAGCCGAGCGTTGTTGTATGGGGATAGGGTTAATAGAA
>Ga0265297_10006574_pt1 | contig 16765 bp, 18 predicted proteins | sample Munlanlwell13791_FD_192502 | JGI IMG/M metagenome (GOLD analysis project Ga0265297, IMG submission 192502) | Leachate microbial communities from a municipal landfill in Southern Ontario, Canada - Leachate well 137-91 | ecosystem: Engineered > Solid waste > Landfill > Unclassified | place... | reverse complement strand
GCATTCGATGGCCAGCAGAGGTGCGCCGCCCACCTCGTCCAGTATCGCCATCGGCGCCTGCATGCCCTGCTCCGCCAGCCAGGCACGCGCCTGCTCGCTGGCGGGCAAGCCGACTGCAAGCTTGCGACAGCGCGAGCGCACGGTGGCCGGCAACCGTCTCGGCTGATGCGCAACCAATACAATCAGGACGTTGGCGGGCGGTTCCTCGAGCGTTTTCAAGAGTGCGTTGGCGGCCGCGGCGTTGAGCAGTTCGGCCGGCTGGACGACCACCACGCGCCAGCCCCCTTGATGAGAGACCAAACCAAGGAAATCTCCCAGACTTCTGATTTCATTTATGGTTATGTATTTTCCGCCCTTCTTGCCAAGCTCATCCTCGCGCACGGATTCTGCGGCCGGTTCAACCAGCTTGAAATCCGGGTGGGCGCCTTGCTCATACCAGCCGCAGGACTTGCAATGGCCGCAGGCGCCATCCGGGCCGGGCGACTCGCAGAGCAGCCATTGCGCCAGACCGGCGGCGAACTCGCGCTTGCCGATGCCCCTGGGGCCATACAGCAGCAGGGCATGGGGCAGGCGGGCACGGTCGCCGGTCAGTTCCTGCCAGAGGTCGCGATTCCAGGGGTGCAGGCTCACCACGGCTCCAGGATCGCCGCCAGTTGCTCGCGTACTTCTGCAAGCGTGCGGCTACCGTCGATCACCCTGATCCGGTTCGGGTAACGTTCCGCCCGGCGCAGGTAGGCCTCGCGGACCCGGGTATGGAAGTCCATCCGCTCGCGCTCGAAGCGGTCCGGCTCGCGCGCGGCGCCCAGGCGAGCCTGGGCGATTTCGCCTGGCACATCGAACAGCAGCGTCAGGTCAGGCTGCAAGTCGCCATGCACCCAGTTTTCCAATATCTCCAGGCGCGCCTCGGGCAAGCCTCGGCCGCCGCACTGGTAGGCGAAGCTGGCATCAGTGAAACGATCCGAGATCACCACCTCGCCACGCGCCAGGGCCGGCCGGATGACCTGCTCGACGTGTTCCCGCCGGGCGGCGAACATGATCAAAGCCTCGGTTTCCGGGTGCATGGCGTCGTGCAGGACGATCTCGCGCAGCTTCTCGCCCAGCGGCGTGCCGCCCGGCTCGCGGGTGAACAGCACGCAGCGCCCCCTGGCGCGAAAATGCGCCGCCAGCCATTCGACGTGGCTGCTCTTGCCGGCGCCGTCGACGCCTTCAAGGGTGAGGAACAGGCCTTTCATCCTCTGCCTCCACGCTGGTAGCGGTCCACCGCCCGGTTATGCTCGTCCAGGGTATTGGAAAACTGGTGCCGGCCGCCACCCTTGGCGACGAAATAGAGGGCCCGGCTGCTGTCCGGGTGCAGCACGGCGTCGATGGCCGCCTCGCTCGGCAAGGCGATCGGGGTCGGCGGCAGGCCGGCCCGGGTGTAGCTGTTGTAAGGCGTGTCGGTCAGCAAGTCGACCTTGCGCAGGTTGCCGTCATAGCGCTCGCCCAGGCCATAGATCACGGTCGGATCGGTCTGCAGGCGCATGCCGATGCGCAGCCGGTTGAGGAAGACGGCGGCGATCAGCGGCCGCTCGTCCGGGGCGCCGGTCTCCTTCTCGACGATCGAGGCCATGATCAGCGCCTGGTAGGGCGAGGCATAGGGCAGTCCGGCCACCCTGCCCTGCCAGGCGCTGGCCAGTTTGCCCACCAGGGTGTGATAGGCGCGGCGATAGAGGTCCAGGTCGCTGGCGCCGGCATCGAAGAAATAGGTGTCCGGAAAGAACAGCCCTTCAGGGTGGGCCTCGGTCGCGCCGATGGCCTTGAGCAGATCGGCGTCCGACATGCCGGCGCTATCGTGGCGCAGGTGCGGGTTGGCATCGATTGCGGCACGCATCTGGGCGAAGCTCCAGCCTTCGATCACGGTGACCTTGGCGAGCAGGGTCTCGCCCAGGGTAACCTTGTTGAGCAGTTGATAGGGCGACAGCGGCTGGTCCAGCAGGTAGCTGCCGGCCTTGACCTTGCCGGCCTGGCCGAGCAGGCGGCCGAGCAACACGAAGGCGGTCGGCTGGTCGATCAGCCCCAAGGCTTCGAACTGCTGTGCCGCACCGCGCAGGTGGGTGCCGGGCGCGATGGAGAACTCGGCCGGCAATTGCGCCGGGGTGACCGGCGTGCTGGCATACCAGCCCAGCCAGGCCAGGCCGGCCAGTACGATCAAGGACAGGATGGCATTCAGGCGCCTGAGCACAGCTTCTCCAGCAAAGGGTCGAAATCGGCCGGACGAGGCCAGCGGCGTTCACCGAGCCGCGCCACCCAGCGCACCCGGATCAGGCTGTTGCTCAGCAGGATGGCGTCGGCCTGCATCAGGTCAGCCAGCCCGAACCGGACTTCCTGCGCGGCAAGGATAGACATCAGCCTGCCCCGGGTCACCCCGGCGACGCCGCAGCGGCTCAGCGACGGCGTCTGCCAGATGCCGTCGCGGCGGATGAACAGGTTGGTCATGACTCCGGATATGACTTGGTCGTCGCCGTCCAGCAGGATGCCCTCGTCGATCTCCGAATCGTTCCATTCCATCCGTGCGAGGACGTTTTCCAGCCGATTTAGATGCTTGGCCCCGGCCAAGTGGGGCTGGTGGCCGAGCCGCAGATCGCAGATCCGTACCACGGCGCCGGTGGTCGCAACCGGGTCGGAAAAATCAGGCAAGGGCGAGGCGATGGTGACCCGGGTCGGCAGCAGCGCCTCCGGGATCCGGTAGCCGCGCGGGCCGGGGCCGCGGGTGACGATCAGTTTCACGACCGCATCGGGTTGCCTGGCGGCCACCCAGGCGATGTCCTGTTCCCATTCGGTCCGGGTCGGGCAATCCAGTTGCAGTTGCCGGCAATCCGCCGCCAGCTTGGCGTAGTGGTCGAGCCACCAGACCGGTTCGCCGGCCTCCAGGCGCAGGGTGCGGAAGACCCCGTCACCGAAGGCCAGGCCGCGGTCGAGCGGCGACAGCAATGCTGCGGGGGAACCGTTCAGCAATACCAGCGGTTCGGGCGACATCATGGTGGTTGGGGAGAAAGATGCCGGACGGGCTGGTCCGGCATGCCATCAAACCCGGCGGAACACGATGCTGCCGTTGGTGCCGCCGAAGCCGAAGGAGTTGGAAACGGCGATATTGACCCTGGCCTCGCGTGCCGTATTGGCCACGTAGTCCAGATCGCAGCCCTCGCCCGCCTCGAACAGGTTGATGGTCGGGGAAACCACCTGATTGGCCACGGTAAGCGCGGAGAACACTGCTTCCACACCGCCGGCGGCGCCCAGAAGGTGGCCGGTCATCGACTTGGTCGAACTGACCATGGTCTTGTAGGCGTGGTCGCCCAGAACCAGCTTGACCGCCTTGGTTTCGGCCAGGTCGCCCAGCGGGGTCGAGGTGCCATGGGCGTTGATGTAATCCACTTCATCCGGATTGACACCGGCGACCCGCAGGGCATTCCGCATCGTCCGCGCGGCGCCGGAACCATCTTCGAGCGGGGCCGTCATGTGGTAGGCATCGGCGCCCTTGCCGTAGCCGGCCAGCTCGCAGTAGATGCGCGCACCGCGTGCCTTGGCGTGCTCATACTCTTCCAGCACCAGGACGCCGGCGCCCTCGCCCAGGACGAAGCCGTCGCGGTCCTTGTCCCAAGGACGACAGGCCGTGGCCGGGTCGTCGTTGCGGGTGGACAGCGCACGGGCGGCGGAGAAGCCGCCGATCGCGAGCGGGCAGACGGTCGCCTCGGCACCGCCGGCGATCATCATGTCGGCGTCGCCATACTCGATCATCCGGGCCGACTCGCCGATGGCATGGGTACCCGTGCTGCATGCCGTCACCATCGCCAGGTTGGGCCCTTGCAGACCGAACATGATCGACAGGTTGCCGGAGATCATGTTGATGATCGAACCCGGGATGAAGAAGGGCGAAATCTTGCGCGGCCCATCCGCCATGTAGGTGGTGTGGGTGTCCTCGATCAGAGGCAGGCCGCCGATGCCGGAGCCGATGTTGACGCCGATCATCTCGCGGTTGGCGTCGGTGATCTCGATACCGGAATCCTTGATGGCATCGATACCGGCCGCCAGGCCGTAATGGATGAAGGTATCCATCCGGCGCGCTTCCTTGGCCGACAGATACTTGGTCACGTCGAAACCCTTGACCTCGCCGGCGATTTGGGAGGCCATTGCGGAGGCATCGAACTTGCTGATGCGCCCGATGCCGGTACGGCCGGCGGTCAGGTTCTGCCAGGCCTCGGCGACGGAATTGCCGACCGGGGAGATGATCCCCAGGCCGGTTACAACGACTCTGCGTTTGGACAAATGGCTACCCGCGCGGTTGGTTTCAGCCCAGGTGGGCGTTGACGTAGTCGACTGCCTGCTGAACGGTGGTGATCTTCTCGGCATCTTCGTCGGGGATCTCACACTCGAACTCTTCTTCGAGGGCCATCACCAGTTCCACCGTGTCGAGAGAGTCGGCACCCAGGTCGTTGACGAAGGAGGACTCCAGCTTGACGTCCGCTTCGTTGGCGCCCAGTTGCTCGGCTACAATTTTCTTGACACGCTGTTCGATATCGCTCATTTGGGTAAGACTCCCTAAAGGGTAAGGATAAGGCCCCGGAGGTTAGCGCAACCATCCGGAACCGGTGGAAAATCGGGTTGCATTCTAGCAAATTCCCCCTTCCCGGGAAAATCGCCGAAAACCCCTGTCAATCCATGTACATGCCGCCGTTCACATGCATCGTGGTACCGGTGATGTAGCCGGCCTGGTCGGAAGACAGGAAGGCCACCGCCTGGGCGATGTCTTCAACACCGCCGAGACGGCCGAGCGGGATGTGCTGCAACAGGGCCTGGCGCTGGGTATCCGGCAGGGCACGGGTCATGTCGGTGTCGATGAAACCAGGCGCCACGCAGTTGACAGTGATGCCGCGGCTGCCGACTTCCTTGGCCAGAGACTTGCTGAAGCCCATCATGCCGGCCTTGGCGGCGGCGTAGTTGGTCTGGCCGGGGTTGCCCATGGCGCCGACCACGGAGGCGATGCTGACGATGCGGCCGATCCTGGCCTTCATCATCGGCTTGATCGCCGCCTTGGACAGCCTGAAAACGGAGGTCAGGTTGGTCTGGATGACGGCATCCCAGTCCTCCTCCTTCATGCGCATCAGCAGGGTGTCGCGGGTGATGCCGGCGTTGTTGACCAGGATGTCTAGCTTGCCGTGTGCCTTGACGATGTCGTCGACCAAGGCGTCGCAGGCGGCCGCCTCGTTGACGTTGAGCATCCTGCCCTCGCCCTTCAGGCCGGCCTCGGCCAGGGCCGCGCCGATGGCAGCGGCGCCGGACTCGCTGGTGGCGGTGCCGATGGCGTAGGCGCCGCGGCGGGCCAGTTCATGCAGTATGGCCTGGCCGATCCCCCGGCTGGCGCCGGTGACCAGTGCGATCTTTCCTTGCATCTCCATCACTCCTTATTGTTTCAGTGCCTCGGCCAGCGCAGCGGCATCCGCCAGCGCCAGGGTCGGCACGTCGGCCAGTATCCGCTTGTTGAGCCCGGCCAGCACCTTGCCGGGGCCGCATTCGGCGATCCGGGTCACCCCCTGGGCGGCAAAGGCCTGCATGGATTCGACCCAACGCACCGGACTGTACAGTTGTCCTGCCAAGGCATCGCGGATGGCCGCCGGATCACTGTGGGCGGCGACATCGGCATTGTGGATCACCGGCACGCTAGGTGCCCTGAACACGATGGCGTTCATGGCGACGAGCAGTTTCTCGGCCGCCGGCTTCATCAGGGCGCAGTGCGAGGGTACCGAGACCGGCAACGGCAGGGCCCGCTTGGCGCCCTTCTCCTTGGCCAGGGCGCAGCCGCGCTCGACCGCAGCCTTGTTGCCGGCGATCACCACCTGTCCGGGCGAATTGAAGTTCACCGCCGCCAGGACCTCGCCCTGGGCCGCCTCGGCACAGACTGCGCGCACGCCGTCGTCATCCAGTCCCAGGATGGCGGCCATGCCACCCACACCTTCCGGCACGGCCGACTGCATGGCCTCTGCGCGCAGGCGCACCAGCCTCAGGGCGTCGGCGAAATCGATTGCGCCCGCACAGGTCAGGGCCGTGTATTCGCCCAAGCTGTGGCCGGCCATCAGGGCCGGCCGGGCGCCGCCCTGGGCGAGCCAGAGCCGGTAGACGGCGACACCTGCGGCCAACATGGCCGGCTGGGTGTTGACAGTCTGGTTGAGCAGTTCGGCGGGGCCTTCGGCAACCATTTTGGCCAGATCGAAACCCAGTGCATCCGAGGCCTCGGCGAAGGTGTCACGGATTGCGGCGGCCTCGCCATAGGCAGACATCATACCTACAGATTGGGATCCCTGTCCTGGAAATACAATAGCTAACGTCATTTTGTTAAACCTGAATATCAAAAACGGAGCAGCACCGAACCCCAGGTGAAACCACCACCAAAGGCCTCCATCAATACGGTCTCGCCGCGCTTGATGCGGCCGTCGCGGACGGCGGTATCGAAGGCCAAAGGAATGGAGGCGGCCGAGGTGTTGCCGTGCCGGTCAACGGTGACCACCACGTTATCCATGGCCATGCCCAGTTTCTTGGCGGTGGCCTGGATGATGCGGATATTGGCCTGATGCGGCACCAGCCAGTCGATGTCGCTCTTGGCCAGTCCATTCGCCTCCAGGGTCTCGTCAACGATGGCGTCCAGCGTCTTCACGGCCATTTTGAACACCGCGTTGCCGGACATGCGCATATGGCAGGCGCCCTCCGATTTCAGGGAAACCCCGCCATCGACGAACAACAGATCCTGGTAGCGGCCGTCGGCATGAATGTGGGTGGAGATGATGCCCTGCTCCTCGCTGGCAGAAAGCACCACCGCGCCGGCGCCGTCGCCCCAGAGCATGCAGTTGCCGCGATCGCTCCAGTCGGTAATGCGCGACAGAGTCTCGGCGCCGACCACCAGGGCATATTTCACCTGGCCGGAGCGGATAAACTGGTCCGCCATGGTCATGGCGTAGACAAAGCCGCTGCAGACCGCCTGCACATCGAAGGCCGGACAACCGTTTTCGATGCCCAGTTTGGCTTGCAGGACACAGGCGGTACTGGGGAAGATGCGGTCCGAGGTCGTGGTGGCGACCACCACCAACCCAAGATCGGAGGGCTCGATGCCGGCGGCCTCGATCGCCTTTTCGGCCGCCTTCAAGGCCAGATCACTGGTCAGTTCACCCTCACCGGCCTGGTGGCGCTGGCGGATGCCGGTCCGCTCGACGATCCATTCGTCGGTGGTTTCAATCAACTTTTCCAGATCGGCATTGGTCACGATGCGGCTGGGCAGGTAGCTGCCGGTTCCGGCCACTCGGGAATACAGTCTATGGTCACCGCTCACGCAGCGTCTCCTAGGGTGTTGTTCTCGCCATGGTGCTTATGAACCTGATCGGCGATGCGGCGCAACAAGCCGCCGCGCACTTCCTCGACCGCACGCAGTATGGCCCGCTGGAACCCGAACACATCGGCTGAGCCATGGCTCTTGATGATGATGCCGTTCAGGCCGAGCAGCGAGGCGCCATTGTAGGCGCGCGGATCCATCTTGCGCTTGAAGGCACGGATGACCGGCAAGGCAATCAGGCCGGCCAGGCGGGTGAAAATGTTCTTCTTGAAGGCGTGGCGGAGTTCCTCGGCGATCAACTTGGCCAGACCTTCGGAGGCCTTGAGCGCGACATTGCCGACGAAACCGTCGCATACCACCACGTCGACGGTGCCCTTGTAGATGTCGTCGCCTTCGATATTGCCGTAAAAATTGAGGCCACTGCCCTTGAGCAACTCGCCCGCCTGCTTGACGATGTCATTGCCCTTGATCGCCTCTTCACCGATGTTGAGCAAGCCGACCGCGGGGGTTTCCTTGTGTTCCGCCACAGAGGCCAGGGCCGCGCCCATGATGCCGAACTGGAGCAGATGTTCGGCCGTGCAATCGACGTTGGCGCCGAGGTCGAGCACGTAGGTTCGGCCATTATGACTGGGCAACGTGGTGGCGATGGCGGGCCGGTCTATGCCCGGCAGGGTCTTGAGGACGAAACGGGAGACCGCCATCAGGGCGCCGGTATTGCCGGCCGAGACACCGGCATCGGCCTCGCCACGCTTGACCAGGTTGGCGGTGACCCGCATGGAGGAATCCTTCTTGCCGCGCAGCGCGACCGTCAGGGGGTCGTCCATGGAGACGATTTCGGATGCATGATGAATGCGCAGGCGGGTATCGGTCGCGGCCTTGCGAGCCAGCAACTCGGCAACAAGCACATCCTCCAGGCCCACCAGGATGATGTTGACCCCCTCGAACTGACGGAGCACATCCAAGGCGGCCTGAACGGTGACATGGGGACCGTGGTCGCCCCCCATGGCATCAATGGCAATGGTAACTTCGCGCATGGGCGCCATGCCCGCCCCGAGAGACGGACATCGCTAGCTTGAAGATATCAGGAGTTATCGGCCTTGGTGTTGACCACTTTGCGGCCACGGTAATAGCCGCTCGGGCTGACGTGGTGGCGCAGGTGCACCTCGCCGGTGGTCGGCTCGACCGCGGTGGGCGGGTTGGTCAGGAAGTCATGGGCGCGATGCATACCACGCTTGGACGGGGATTTCTTGTTTTGTTGAACAGCCATTTCATGCTCCTTGCAATTATCTTAAAAGCCAGCCAACCCACATTCGCCCTCGGCATGCCGGGGCACCACGGGCAGACTAAGCAGAATCTCGTCTTCCACCAACGTCAGCACATCCAGTTCCGGATCGGCGACCAGGGCATCGAGGAGCGGATCGTCCCGCTCCCAAAGGTCCAACTGCTTCTCGTCGCGCGCCACCGGGAACACCCGGCTGATCCGCATTTCCTGCCGGTAGGGCTCCAGGCACGACTGGCAAATCAGCATCACCGCCGTATCCACATCCAGTTTGAGGATGGGCCGGCCGGCTGACGTGCCGCCGCGTATCCGATAACTCACCGCGCCATCATCCGAAACCAGGACATCGGCCAAGCGGGTCAGGTCGGAGAGGCGTACCTCGCCCGACTGGTCCTCGCCAGCACGCGCAAAGCGCATGGAATCCAACGTCGGTCGTGCAGACATAAGCGTGGAATGATATTCTTACGGACTTTATATGTCAAAGCCAATCCGGGCGCTGGATTGTCCCGATGCCCGCGCCAGAGCGACAATCGGGCATACTCCGGATAGACTATCGACATTCAACGGGCGCTTCCCAAGAGAAGCTGAACAGGCGCCCACTGCCGCTGAACTATTTGCCGCCATGATCAAAAAGATACTCGTAGCCAACCGTGGTGAAATCGCGGTCCGGATCATTCGTGCCTGTCGCGAACTGGGCATCCGTTCGGTCGCCATCTATACCGACGCGGATCGCCACGCCCTGCATGTCAAGAAGGCGGATGAAGCCTACAACATCGGCTCCGACCCGGTGGTGGGCTACCTGAATGCCCACAACATAGTCAATCTGGCGGTCGCCTCCGGCTGCGACGCACTCCATCCGGGTTATGGCTTCCTGTCGGAAAACCCGGTCCTGGCCGAGGTCTGCGGCCGGCGCGGGATCAAGTTCATCGGCCCGTCACCCTCGGTGATCCGCCAGATGGGCGACAAGATCATGGCCCGCCAGGCCATGATCAAGGCCGGCATCCCGGTCACGCCGGGCTCGGACCACAACCTGGAAAACGTCGAGGAGGCGCGCAGCCTGGCCGGCAGGATCGGCTATCCGGTCATGCTCAAGGCCACCAACGGCGGCGGCGGTCGCGGCATCCGCCGGTGCGACTCCGAGGACGACCTGCTGAAGAACTACGAGCGCGTGGTGTCCGAGGCCAGCAAGGCCTTCGGCAAGCCCGAGGTGTTCATCGAGAAGTGCGTGGTCAACCCCAAGCACATCGAGGTGCAGGTGATCGGCGATAGCCACGGCAATTGCGTGCACCTGTACGAGCGCGACTGCTCGATCCAGCGGCGCAACCAGAAGCTGATCGAGATCGCCCCCTCGCCGCAACTGACCGAGGCCCAGCGCGAATACATCGGCAAGCTGGCCGTGCGTGCCGCCAAGGCGGTCGGCTACGTCAACGCTGGCACGGTGGAGTTCCTGCTCGACAAGGACAACCAGTTCTACTTCATGGAGATGAACACCCGACTGCAGGTCGAGCATTGCATCACCGAGCAGATCACCGGTATCGACGTCGTCCAGGAGCAGATCCGCATCGCCGACGGCCTGCCGCTGCAATACAAGCAGGAAGAGATCCGCTACCGCGGTTTCGCCATGGAGTTCCGGATCAACGCCGAAGACCCCAAGAACGGCTTCCTGCCCAGCTTCGGCCGCATCACCCGCTACTACGCCCCGGGTGGGCCCGGCGTCCGCGTCGATGCCGCCATGTATTCCGGCTATGTCATCCCGCCCTACTACGATTCCATGTGCGCCAAACTGATCGTCTGGGCGCTCGACTGGCACAGCGTAGTCGAACGCGGCAAGCGCGCACTCGACGACATGGTGGTCTACGGCGTCAAGACCACCATTCCGTATTACAAGGAAATCCTCGGCAACGACGAGTTCCGTTCCGGCCGTTTCAACACCGGCTTCGTCGAGGCGCATCCGGAACTGATCAACTATCACGTGCGCCGCCCGCCCGAATTGACGGCGGCGGCGATCTCGGCCGCCCTGGCAGCCCATCTGGGCATGTAAACGGCCCGCGCACCTCGACATGTAAACCCAGGAAGTCTATAGAAATGGCAAAAGTTCAAGTCACCGACCTCGTCCTGCGCGACGGCCACCAATCCCTCATCGCCACCCGGATGCGGACCGACGACATGCTGCCGATCTGCGGCAAGCTCGATCAGGTCGGTTTCTGGTCGCTGGAGGCCTGGGGCGGCGCCACCTTCGACTCCTGCGTGCGCTTCCTCAAGGAAGACCCGTGGGAGCGCCTGAAGCGCCTGCGCCGCGCCCTGCCCAACACCCGCATCCAGATGCTGCTGCGCGGCCAGAACCTGCTCGGCTACCGGCATTATGCCGACGACGTGGTGCGCGCCTTCGTGCAGAAGGCGGCCGACAACGGCGTCGACGTGTTCCGGGTGTTCGACGCCATGAACGACATCCGCAACATGCAAGTCGCCATCGAGGCGGTGAAGAAGTCCGGCAAGCATGCCCAAGGTGCCATCTCCTATACCGTCAGCCCGGTCCACGACATCCCCTACTTCGTCGCCATGGCCAAGGAACTGACCGAGATGGGCGTCGATTCGATCGCCATCAAGGACATGGCCGGCCTGCTTACGCCCTACACCGCCTTCGAACTGGTCAAGGCCATCAAGGGCGTCACCAGCCTGCCGGTCAACACCCACAGCCACGCCACCGCCGGCCTCTCCGCCATGGTGCACATGAAGGCGGTGGAGGCCGGCGTCGACATCATCGACTGCTGCAACTCGGCCTTCTCCGAGGGCGCCAGCCATGCCACCACGGAAAGCCTGGTCGCCGCCCTGCAGGGCACCGAGTACGACACCGGCCTGTCCCTGCCCCTGCTGCAGGAGATCGCCAGCTATTTCCGCGAGGTGCGCAAAAAATACTGGCAGTTCGAGATGGACACCCATCTGGTCGACACCCGTATCCTCACCTCCCAGGTGCCCGGCGGCATGATCTCCAACCTGTCCAACCAGTTGAAGGAACAGGGCGCGCTCAACCGCATGGACGAAGTGATGCTGGAGATCCCCCGGGTGCGCGAGGACCTCGGCTATCCCCCGCTGGTCACCCCGACTTCGCAGATCGTCGGCACCCAGGCCGTACTCAACGTCCTCACCGGCGGCCGCTACAAATCGGTCACCAACGAGGTCAAGAACTACCTGCTCGGCCGCTATGGCCGGGCCCCCGGTGCGGTCAACGAGGAAGTCCGCAAGATGGCCGTGGGCGACCAGGAGGTCATCACCTGCCGGCCGGCCGACCAGATCAGCGACGAGCTCGACAAGCTGCGCGGCGATATCGAGGGGCTGGCCAAGACCGACGAGGACGTGCTGACCTACGCCATGTTCCCGGACCTCGGCCGCGCCTTCCTGCAGGAACGTGCCGCCAACAGCCTGACCCCGGAGCCCCTGCTGCCGCCCGAGGCCAAGGAAGCGGCCGCCTCGCCGTCCGTCTACGCGCCGAACGAGTTCAACGTCACCCTGCACGGCGAGACCTACCACATCCGCATCACCGGCAGCGGCCGCGGCGACGACACCGAGCGGCCGTTCTACGTCCATATCGACGGCGTCTCGGAAGAAGTGCTGGTGGAGACCCTGGACGAAATCGAACTCACCGCCGGCGCCAGCACGGCGCGCAAGAGCAGTGACAAGCCCGGTCCGGCGGCCGGCGGCAAGCGTCCGCGCCCCAGCCATGCCGGCCATGTCACTACCGCCATGCCGGGCACCATCGTCGACGTCAAGGTCAAGGTCGGCGACAAGGTCAAGGCCGGCGACGGCATCCTCATCATCGAGGCGATGAAGATGGAAAACGAGGTCCAGGCAGCCGTATCCGGCACCGTGGTCGCGGTGTACGTGGCCAAGGGCGATGCCGTCACCCCGGACCAGGTCCTGGTCGAGATCCAGCCGGAATAACGGCAGATATCAAGGTGCAAGGTGCAAGGCATGTGGACTTTTCCTTGCATCTTGAATCTTGAGTCTTGAACCTTTCTTAATCATGAAACTCGTACTCGCCTCCACCTCGCCCTATCGGCGCGAACTCCTGGCCCGGCTCGGCGTGCCCTTCGAGGTCGCCGCGCCGGATGTCGACGAGACGCCGCTGGCCGGCGAGTCGCCGGACGACACCGCACAGCGCCTGTCGGTACGCAAGGCCCGGGCCGTGGCGGAGAAATTCCCCGATACCCTGGTCATCGGTTCCGACCAGGTCGCCCTACTCGAAGGGCGTCAGCTCGGCAAGCCCGGCACGCACGACAAGGCGGTGGCGCAACTCCAGTCCATGCGCGGCAAGACCCTGGAGTTCCACACTGCCCTGACCCTGCTCAACGCCCGGACCGGCTCGGTGCAGACCGCCAACGTGCCGGTGCGCCTGGTCATGCGCGATTACAGCGATGCCCAGATCGAGGCCTACCTGCGCCGCGACCAGCCCTACAACTGTTGCGGCAGCGCGAGAAGCGAATCGCTCGGTATCGCCCTGATCGCCCGCTACGAGACCGAAGACCCCAACGCCCTGGTCGGCCTGCCCCTGATCAAGCTGACCGAGATGCTGGCCAACGAAGGCCTGGACGTGCTGACGTGGCGACCGGCAGCCTCTACCTGATCCCGACTCCGCTCGGGGAAACCGCGCTCGACCTGGTACTGCCGGAAGAAACCCGGCGCATTGCGGCCGCGTTGAGCCATTTCGTCGTCGAACACCCGAAGACCGCGCGCGCCTTCCTCAAACAGGTCGGCACCGCCACGCCGCTGCAGCAGCTCACCCTGGCCGAACTCAACGAGCACACCCGTGACAGCGAACTGCAGGGCCTGCTGGCCCCGCTGCTGGCCGGCCACGACGTCGGCCTGCTGTCCGAGGCCGGCTGCCCCGCCGTGGCCGACCCCGGCGCCAACCTGGTCCGCCTGGCCCACCGCACCGGCATCCGGGTCAAGCCCCTGGTCGGCCCCTCCTCCATCCTGCTGGCCCTGATGGCCTCCGGCCTGGTCGGTCAGCGTTTCACCTTCCACGGCTACCTGCCGGCGAAACCGGAGGAGCGGACCAGGGCCCTGAAGGAACTGGAACAGCAGGCCGGGCGCGACGATGCCGCCCAGGCCTTCATCGAGACGCCATACCGCAACAACGCCATGCTGGAAGGCATCCTGGCAGCCTGCCGGGACGACACCCTGGTCTGTGTCGCCTGTGACCTGACCCTGGCCTCGGAATTCATCGCCACCAGGACCGTGGCCGAGTGGCGTCTTGCCTTTCCGGACCTGCACAAGCGGCCCAGCGTGTTCCTGATCTGGCGGCAATAGCCGGTTCCCGCCAAGCCGGCGTGGTTGACCCGCATAGCGGCATCATCAATACTGAATTTTCCCGGTTGCAACCGCGCCCCGCTGCAGTTCGACCACCCATGTCAGGGAGAATCCGATGGCCAACATGCGATTCAACCAGCCGACCTGCCTTTCGTTCTGCCATCCGCCGATCGATCCGGGCACGCTCAATCGCACGGCATCCGATGCCCCGGGACCGATCGGCCAGACGCTGGGCAACCTGTTTTCAGCGCTGGGTGACGGCGCCGGCTGGGTACTCGATACGGTGGCCTTGTACCAAATGCTCCAGAACGAAGGACTGGGCTTCCTGGCCGACGTCTATTTCGGCAAGAAGGGGGGCGGCGCCTTGCCGATCGCCGAGGCGTTGGACCAGCGGGTCAAGAACATGTCATCTGCGCACTACGCCTTCAGCAGCGAACACCGGTTCGGCGCCATGCTGCCCTTCGACGCCTTGGCGAAGTGGTTCGCCAGCAACGACCCGATGAAGCGGGTGCTGCTGGAACACTACATCGAGGGCCAGGGCAAGGACTACGAACTTACGCTAGAAGAGATGAAGCGGATGCCGACCTACATCGACCTGTTCGAGACGACGGCCTACTCGCCGGGCTTGCGTACCGCCATAGACGAGGCGAGTACGGGCCGGTCCGTGCCGATCGATCAGCGGGTGAGCGGCCAGAACGACGCCCTCGGCAATTACGGCGTGTACCTGCTTGGCGAGCTGAAACCGGTCAAGGGTTCCCCCTCCGGCAGCGCGACCAACCCCTATGCCAACAAGCTGGCGCCCGCCGCCACCAGGGTTCCGCTCGTGTTCGAAGGCGAGATGAACTGGACCGACTATTGGGATTTCGATTCAAAGGTGGCCCTGCGCTTCAAGGGGAAGACCGGGCGGCCGGCCACCGCAGAGGCGGCCGTGATCGCGGTTGCCGCGCTGGTCGATGGCGTCCCCTTCAATGTGACCAGCGTCAAGGTGCCGATGACCCAGTATTCCGGCCGTTTCCCGGACTACTGAGGAAACCGCACCAGTATCCGGCCACATCGGGCGATGCTAGGATTCGCCCCCTCATGCGTATCGAACAACTCCGCCAACGTCTGCGCGCCTTGGGCGCGAAATCCGGCCATGAACAGAGGGTGCTCAGGGCCTGGAGCCAGGTGCGCTCGTTCGACAAGCGGCACAGCCGGGCCGAGGACTACTTCCCGCTCGACCTGCGCAACGCCCTGCCGGATCTGGTCGCCGAACTGGACAGCCTTGCCCGCCTGCGTTCCGAACACCCCGGCGAGGATGGCTCGGCCCGGCTGCTGGTCGAACTGGCCGATGGCCAGACGGTCGAGAGCGTGCTGTTGCCGCGCGACGGCCTGTGCGTATCGAGCCAGGTCGGCTGCGCGGTCGGCTGCCTGTTCTGCATGACCGGCCGGGACGGCCTGCTGCGCCAGCTCGGCAGCGCCGAGATCGTCGCCCAGGTGGTGCTCGCCCGCCGCCACCGGCCGGTCAGGAAAGTCGTCTTCATGGGCATGGGCGAACCGGCCCACAACCTGGACAACGTCCTGGAGGCGATCGACCTGCTCGGCAGCGAAGGCGGCATCGGGCACAAGAACCTGGTCTTCTCGACCGTCGGCGACCGCCGGGTGTTTGAACGCCTGCCCGAGGGCCGGGTGAAGCCGGCCCTGGCCCTCTCGCTGCATAGCACCGATGCCGACCTGCGCGCACGGCTGCTGCCGAAGGCGCCGCGCATCGACCCCGCCGAACTTGTTGAACTGGCTGAACGCTATGCCCGCTCCACCGGCTATCCGATCCAGTACCAGTGGACCCTGCTCGCCGGCGTCAACGACAGCGATGCGGAACTGGAGGCAATCGTCCGATTGCTGACCGGAAAGTACGCGATGATGAATTTCATCCCCTACAACACCGTCGAGGGCATGGCGTTCAGCCGGCCGAGCCGCGAGCGCGCCGAGGCGATGGCCGGCTACCTGCATCGTCGCGGCATCCTGACCAAGCTGCGCAACTCGGCCGGGCAGGATATCGACGGCGGCTGCGGCCAATTGCGGGCACGGGCCGCCGACATGACGCGGGCCGCCTGACCGGCTAGAATTGCGTGCAACCAGTTTGCACATCGAGTCATGACCAGTCGTAGCGAAACCCTGATCCAGCCCCTCGGTCGCACCACCCCCGCGCGCGTACGTGTGCTGGACGTGTTGCTGGCGGCGCCGCACGCCCTGACCCGCGCCGAGGTAGAAGCCAGGCTGGCAGCCGATGCCTGCCCGGATCGGGTCACGCTTTACCGGGTGCTCGACTGGCTGGTCTCCCGGGGCCTGGCCCACAAGATCGCCGGCGACGACCGGGCCTGGCGCTTCAATGCAGTCGACCGGGAAGACCACAGCCATGCCCATTTCCACTGTACCCGCTGCGGCCAGGTGTTCTGCCTGAGCGAGCTGCAGCCGGCCTTTGCCTTCAACCTGCCGCCGGGCTACCAGTATCAGAAGGCTGAACTCAGCATCCAGGGCTTGTGCCCACGTTGCAGCGGTCGCGCCTGATGCACCCCGATTGCACTCAACGGCCACCTTGCTTACCATGCAACCCAGTTGCATTAACTAGTTAGCCATGACACTGATCAACATACTCCTCGCGAACCTGGCTGGAGGAGTCCTTTCGGTACTCGCCGCCGCGACGTTGTCACTGACCATACTCAAGGACATGTCGCACAAGCTGGTCGGCTTCTCGGTCGGCCTGCTGCTGGCGATCGCCTTTCTCGACCTGCTGCCGGAAGCGGGCGAGTCGCTGGATGGCCATGCCGTCGGCGCGACCGTGCTGG
>Ga0265297_10006573_pt1 | contig 16765 bp, 17 predicted proteins | sample Munlanlwell13791_FD_192502 | JGI IMG/M metagenome (GOLD analysis project Ga0265297, IMG submission 192502) | Leachate microbial communities from a municipal landfill in Southern Ontario, Canada - Leachate well 137-91 | ecosystem: Engineered > Solid waste > Landfill > Unclassified | place... | reverse complement strand
TGACCGCCCCTCGGTACCCATTTGCCATGTCCCTCGGGAACGGGTGCAGTTCCCAATGCAAATGCGCTCCCGTCGTCTCGGTGCCCGTGTTGCCCGAGTGCGCGATGACCTCCCCGGCCCGCACGGCGCGCGGCACGGTCGTCGAGTCGAGGTGCGCGTAGAACGTCTGGCCCCACTCCGCCACCACCCAACACTGCCAGCCGAGTTGCGGCCCCCACATGACCTGTAGCTCGCCATCGTGGGCGGCCAGCACCGGCGTACCGACCGCGACGCCAAAGTCGATGCCGGGATGGCCGTCGAGGCCGAAACGCCCGTAGCGTTCGGGCCAGGCGCCGAACGCCTGCGTGATGCGGCGATGCTCGGGCGCGAGGGGCCAGCGAAGAATCACGCCACCCCCGGCTCCGGCTCTGGCTCCGGCTCTGGCTCCGGCCCTGGTTCCGCCTCTTCCTCGACCTTCCTCAGCACCACCGCGCCGGTCGCGTCGTCGTTGGCGAACGCCCATTCACCATCCAGATTGGCCCCCGCCGCATACGTCGCGGCCAGGTCGCTGAGCGATTCGTCAAGCTCCGCGATGGCCCGATTCGCCTCGTTGACGATCTGCTGCTTCTGGGCTGCGATGGCGATGACCGCCCGCTGCCGTGCCGCGCTCAGGTTGTGATCCATATTCTCCTCCTCTAGAGTCCCGTCACCGTGATCGTCGCATCACCCACCACCCCGAGCGGCACGACGTTCACCCGCATCGTCTGCGCCTGGCTCGACGTATTCACCTGTGTCACCGTCAACGTCAGCTTGCGGTTTGCCGTGCTTGCCGCCGCCGTGACCGTCAAGCTCGTCATGGCCAACCCCGTCAGAGTTCCGATGCGCTCGCACGTCGCCACGTTGTAGGCTTGTCCCACGAGCCACAGGTCGGCTACGTTCGTGTTGGCCGAGTAGCCCGCGAACGTGACAAGGTACTTGGCGCAGATCGGGCCAGCGCCGCCGATGGCAATGTCCACGATGGCCGTGGCGGTGTTGTGCGCCACACTCTTGCTGACAGACTTGCCGATGCCAGAGGTAAACCCACCGGAAAGCGTAGCCAGCCCCGTAGCCGTAAATCCAACCACCGCCGCGTTCCCGCTCGCATCCGTCGCCACGACATGCGCGTCGGCGGCGCCCGTCGCGTCGGCGTGCAGGCCGTCCAGCAGTCCGGCGTTGGCGATGTACTCACTCCCCTCCAGCGCCGCGAGGCGCGCCCGCAGGTCGTGGATTTCGGCAATCAGCGCCCGTAGTATCTGCTCGCTCATGGCGTCCCGAACTCTGGCGTCACCGTCTCGCTCCCGTCCTCGTTGAGTGTCACGTCCACCGCCACCACCTTGCGCGTCACCTCGACCACGCCCCCATAGCGCGCCGTCACCAAGTCGCCGAGAAAGTAGTGCAGGCCGTACACCGTGGCCGGCGTCGCCACGGCGCGAAAGCCGAACTCCTGCACCGCTTGCCGCTCCACGAGCTTGGCGTCGGCCCGCGCCCGCAGCCCCGCCGTGCTCGTCACGTCGCGCGCGTCAGCGATGAGTTCCACGTCCGCGTCGCCCGAGGTGCGCACCGCCGTCACGCGGTCACTACCCTCGCCCTGGCCTAGCGCCACGACGATACCGACCTCGTCGCGCCGGTCATGGTTGTAGAGCGGGTCGGCCATGTTGCCGTACTCGAGCGCGAACGTCACCGTATCCGTGCGGTCGGTGCCGAGTTGCCCGTCGTACCAGCGCCACTCAAACGCCGAGTTGCCCGTCTGTACCACGTCAAAGTCGCCGCCGCCCACGCGCGCGATGCCCTGTAGCGTCTCCAGCAGGTTCTTCCAGGAACAGTACCAGTCGAGGGTGTTGCCCGCCGTGCCCGCCGCCTCCGCCGACAGCACGCTAATCGCGCCGTTGCGAATGCGCCCCGCCGTGGTGGTGGCGCTCGACGTGGCGTTGTAGGTAACCAGCGTGTTGGCGATGGTCTCGGCGGGGTCGCTCGTGAAGTCGGTCTTGTTGGCCGTGCCCGCGTAGTAGAGGACGTGCCGCGTGCCGAGTAGCCAGATGACGCCGGGGCAGTACACCGTCACCGTGTTGCGGTCGGTGTAGCGGTACTGCCGCCGCAGGATGAGGCCGCTGAAATCGCGGTACCATGCTACGCCATCATCCTTGCGCCACACCTCGACGATACCGCGATGCTCCAGCATCCCCGCCGCGTCGTCGTCGGCGTTGAGCGTGAACACCAAGAGCCCCGGCGCGTTCACTATCTTGCGATAGGTGAGGGCCAGCACGCCGCCGTTGGCGAGTGCGGGCAGCACGGCCTTTAGCGTGCCGTCGGCGCCGCGCAGGTCGATTCTGTAGGTGGCGGGCACGGTCTAGGCCTCCGGCCCGATGGCTATCCAAAAAAGTATGTCAGGGGTGATGTCAGGCTTTACGACTGAGAATCCTGACGCCGTTGGGGTACCTGTTCCAAACGGCAAAATGTCCCCCTTGTACGTGTTGAACGTAACGATGGGCCTGTCAGAGAATGCGACAGGGAAAGTAACGGTCCAAGTTCCACTATTCCCCATCTCCAACGAACCCACCTGCATCCGCACCGCGCCCGGCGTGTAGGCTGTCGTGCCGGACAGTGCCCAATTCGTCGCGCTGCCCCCCTGGCGCTTGTCCAGCACCACCACCCGATTGCCCGCCGCCGTGCCGGTTACTGAGTCGGCGCCGAGCTTGGCCGCTACGATAGCGCCGGTGGCGACCTTCGCGCTCGTCACCGCTGCGTCGTTGAGCTTGACCGTCGTGATGGCGCTTGTGCCGACTCCCTCGGCGGTAATCGTCCCGAACCCCAACACACCGGCCACGGTCACACGGCAGACCTGCCCACCGGCGGCGGCGACGATGTCCTCCATCGCGCCCGCGCCCGACTGCGTGCGCGCAATCAGGGCGGGGCCGCCCCGTTGCGGGAGCTTGGCGTTGGGCACGCCGCCCGTCGCAATCTTCGCGCTCGTTACCGCCGCATCATTGAGCTTGACCGTCACCACGGCGGCGGTCTGGAGTTTGGCGCTCGTCACCGCGCGCGCGGCAAGTTTCACCGTCGTCACGGCGGCGGTCTGGAGTTTGGCGCTCGTCACCGCGCGCGCGGCAAGCTTCACCGTCGTCACGGCACCGGCGCTCAGGCTGTTATCGTCCCCCTGCGCCCACGTCCGCGCGTCGGTCACCGTCACCGTGCCGCCGGTGTTCACGAGCACCGTACACAGCGAGAGGTCGTAGGTCGTGCCCGACGTTTGCGTCAGCGCGGGCGCACTCGGGCTCGCCGCGTCGGTGCCCGCAATGCGCGTGATCCTCACCGTCTGCGCCGCCCACGAGGCGCGCAGCACAATACGGTCGATGCGCGTATTGCCCGCGCCCGAGGCGGATGGCACGTTCACGTCCACCGAGGCGGAGTTGTAGTAGGGCTTGCCGTCCACGAGCGCGCCGCCGGTGTTTACGGCGACGGTGTTCGCGCCGTTGGCGGTGCATTCCAGCTCGTTGAGGTAGCCGGGCGCCACGCCCTCAAAGCCGCTACAGGCGGCCAGCGCCTCGAAAGCGCGCGAATATTCAGTCTGTGTGTAGCCCGACGCCGCGCCGTCGCCGGTATCGTCGGTCGTCCAGAAGAAACTGTCCTGGCTCAATTTGCCCTCCTATATACCCACGTACCGGGCGTTGTAGATGATGTCGATGCGCGTCGCGCCGGTGGCCGCCGTGCCCGTCACCAAGAGCGTGTTGACGCCATCCGTGACCTCCGAGTCATCGGCAAGGTGCCACGTCGCTAGGTCACTTGCGTTGGTCAACTCCGTGATCTTGCTCGTGCCAGCGCTATCGGTGACCGTCTTGTACCCGTAGCGCAGGTCCACGGTGTAGATTTCGCCGGTAGGGATGTTCACGCCGGAGAACTCCAAGACCTCGTGCAGCGCCCCGCTCGAGTTGGTGATCTTGGGGCCACTGATCGGGCCGTGAATCTGAATGCGCGGGTAGGCGCGCCACGTCCCCTCGTATTCGATGGACTCGGAGACGTTCAGTATCGAGGCGCCGACAAAGGTTGGCACGACTGTCGGAACCGCGCTCGCCGTGCCCGCGCTGCCGCCGAGGTAGTAGGTGAGCGTCGTCGCCTCCGGGTCATAGAACGTCGGGTCCGCCGCGCGAAAGGTCAGGCCGACGCGCATCACGAACCCCTCGCCCCCCTCCTGCGGCATCGTCAGGCTGCCGGTGGAGTGCCCGTCGAGCTGATAGACCTCGCCGTTGTCGAGGGTGAAGCGCAGCGCCTTTGCGGCCACCGTCGCGCGGAAGGCGTCGATGAGCTGCTTGCGTTTCGTCTCCAGGTCGGCTTGCGACGTGCCCTTGATCCACAGCGCGAGTTGCACCGTGCGCGGGTCGAGGCGAAAGTCGATGTCCGTGGCGCCGTGCTGTTGCGGGCCGCGCTCCTCGATGCGATGCACCGGCGCTTCGCCCGTGCCGTCGAGGCCCAGCAGGCGCGCCACCGTGCCGTCGGTGAGGCTGAGCGTCGATGCGCCGTGAATCAGGGTGACGTCCATCGGCTAGGCCCCCAACATGGAGAGCAGGCGCACGTCCTGCGTCAGGGTGCGTTCGTCCTGATAGGCATAGTTGGCGTTGAGGTTGTAGACGTTATTGACGGTGGTGCCAGCGGCCTGCGCCATACGGTTGCCCACCATAGCCACGTCGGCGATAGGTTGCATCGCCCCCCCGGCGATGCCATGTGAGAGCCCCTGCATGATGTTGCGCCCGATCTCTGCAAACTTCTTGCTCGGGCTGGCGATGCCCAACGTGTTCTCTGCCGACTCGAGCACGGCTTGCATGGCGGCGCTCATCACGTCGATGATCTGCCCCAGGTCGGCATTGATGCCCAGCTTCACGCCGTCGAGCAGTGCCCCCGCGTCCAGGCCGCGCTCCTTGATAAAGTCGAGCAGCTTCATCTGCTCTTGCAGGAACCCCAGCTGGTCGCGCTGTTTTTCCATGCGGAGCACGCGCTCTTCGGCTTCGGCGAACTGCTCGCCCAGCCGCGTGCGCTCTGCCAGCAGGGTGTTCAACTCCCGTTGGATGGCGAGCCAGCTGTACATGTCGCCCGCGTCGGCGCTCTCGATCAACGCCTCACGCATCTCGGCAATGCGCTCGTCCATCTTCTCAAGCGTACCGGCGAGCGGTTCTACGGTGCGCTTTTTCAGCAACGACGCGGCGAACCCGCCCAGCGAGCCGAACGCCTGTCCGATGTCGATCAGGCCATTGATCGTCGATGTGAGGTTACCTTTTCCGGACAAGATGCCGTCGATCATGCCCTGCACGACGTTGCGCCCAATTTCGGCAAAAACCTTGGAAGGCGACTCGATGCCTAGGATGTTCTTTGCTTCCTGGATGGCGTCGCCCACGGCGCCCTTGACCGAGTCGATCAGCCCGCCCACCTTTTCCTTCACGCCGCCGATCAGCCCCTCCAGGAGGTCGCGCCCGAGCTGCGCCCACTCACCGACCTTCTCAAAGATGGCGTCCTTTGCCTCGATGATCGGGTCGATGAGCGCGGCTTTCAGCTCCGCCGCCTTCTCGGTTACAACGGCGATGATGGCCGGAAGAATCTCCTCGACCTTGGTCTTGATGGCGTTCCAGGCCGTCTCGGCAGCATCCTTAACGAGACCCCATGCCGTCTCCCACTGAGTCTTGAGTGCGTTGACCTTTTCCTCGACGTAAGCGCGCACCGCCTCGACGATCTCCGACGCCTTGGTATAGATGGCGTCCCATGTGTCGTCGGCGAAGGCGCTTACCGCGCCCCACACCGTTTCCCACGTCGATTGCAGGGTATCGAGTGTCGTGCCGATGAAGTCCTTGACGGCGCTGAACACCGTCTCGACGGTGGACGCGATGGCGTTCCAGATGTTCGTCACGTGGTCGCGGAGGGCGTTCCAGATGAACTCCCAACCGGCCTTGATCTCATCGAGGTTGGTGCCGAGCAGTTGCAGCACGAGGATGATGGCCGTCAGCACCGCCACGCGGATGCCATCCCACACCGACTTGAGAAACCCGAGGATGCCGTTCCAGACGGTCTCAAAGCCCTCTTTGATGTCCGCAAGGGTGCGCTGTAGCGACTCCCACAACGAACGCCCGGCCGTGGGGATCGTCACGGTGAATACCGTGCTGAGTGCGTTCCAGATGTTGACCAGCCGCTGCCATACCACTTGCACCGCCGTCTGGATATTGCCCCACGCCGTCACAAACCAGTCGCGCACCGCGGCGAGGGCGTCGGGTACGGTTGTCTGAAACCACAACACAAGGTTGTCGATGAACGGCTTGGCCGTCTCGTTCCAGAAAGCGGTGAGTGTGGTGCGAATCCCGCCCCAGTCGCGCGTCCAGGCCACGGCCAACAGCGCGATGCCCGCCGCAATGAGGCCGATGGGGTTCACCAGCGCCGCGATGGCCATGGCGATGGCGGCCAGGCTGCCCGCTGCCAGAAACGCGCCGAGTACCGCCGCGATAGCGATAAACGCCTCCTGCAGCATCGGGCCGTGCTCGGTGACGAAGGCCACTATCCACGCCACCACCGGCGTCAGGCTGGCGACAAGGTTCTCAAACCAGGCGATGGCCCCCGCGATGACGCCGGGGAGGTTGTCGCCCAGCCACGCGCCGATGGCGCCCATTGCGGCTACCACCTGCGGCCCGTACTGCTCGGCCAGGCCGGCGAACGTCTGCGCCAACGTCGTCAGGGCGGGCAACAGCGCCTGCCCGATCTGAATCTTGAGCGTCTCCATGACGCCCTCAAGCACCTCTTGTGCGCCGGCCAGCGTGTCCACCTTGAGACGCGCCTGCTCCGTGATGCCCATGGCGTCCGCCGTGGCTTGGGCCATGTCGCGCCAGCCCTGCTCGCCCTCGGCCAGGAGGGTCGAGAGCGCCTTGATGCCGTAGGAGCCAGCCAGCGCCGCCATGGTCGCGTTGCGCTCTTCCTCGGTCATGTCCGCCATAGCGCCGTTGAGGTCGCCGATGACGTCGGGCAACTCGCGCATGGCGCCATCGGCGTCATACATGCTCAGGCCCAGCGAGGCCCACGCCTCTTGCGTGGAATCGGTCTGAGCCGTCATGTTCATCAGCATCGACTTGAGCGCCGTGCCCGCCTCGGCTCCCTTGATGCCGCGCATGGAAAGGATGGCCAGCGCGTTGTTTGTGTCCTCGAGGTCGAAGCCGAACATGGCAAAGACCGGCCCCGCCGTCGCCATCGACGCCGCCAGGTCGCTCACCGACGACACCGAGGCGTTGGCCGCCTGGACGAGGTTGTTCATGGCGTCCTCAACGAATCGCGCGCGCTCCTCCTCTGTCTCGAGTTCGCCGCCGAACGTGGACAGCGCCACGGCGGCCAGGTCGGACGCCTGCACCATGTCGAGTTCCGTGGCCGCCGCCAGGTCGATGGAGGCGCGCAGGGCGCCGCCCAACTCTGCCGTACCCGCCATGTAGCCCTGCAGGTCGGCAAAGACCTCGGTGCTTGTCAGGCCCGCCTTGAACAGTCCGGTGATGGCCTCCGCCGCGTCCGAGGCCGTCACGCCGAGCAGGGACGTGTCGCCGCCCACGGCAATGGCCGCATCCTCGAGCGTCGCGAGGCTGAGGCCCGTGCCGTCGGCGGCGATGCCCATGTCCACCACGGCCAGCTCGAATTCGCGGGCTAGCTCGATGGTCGGCCCGAATGCCCTGGCCGCGGCCACGCCGATGCCCGCGATAGCGCCCGCCACGAGACCGCCGGCCACCATGGCGCCGCGCAGCGAGGACTGCAGCCCGGAGCTGAAGCCGCGGGCGCGGCCCGTGATGGCGTCAAAGGTTCCGCTGGCCTGGTCTGTGCCCTTGATAACGATTTCTAGCGTGTTCGCCACGTTATATCAGTCTCCGGCCACTGCCCTTGCCCTTGCTCTTCTTGCTCTCGCGCGCCTGCGCCTTCGCCCGTTCGTTCACCACGGCGGCAAAGCGGTCGATCCACACGGCGGGTGCGGTTGCCTCGACCTGCCATGGCGGGACACCCCACGCCTCCGCCGCGGCGAGCGTCGTGTACCAGCCGGGCGGCGCCTGCCCCTCGACCCCCGCGAGCGCCAGGGCTAGCTGGCGCTCTTCACCGGGGGGACCGTCTCCTGCTTGCTCAGCAGCGCGCCGAGCAGGTGGTCAAAGTCGTTCGCACTCGCACTGTCCAGGGCGTCCGCGACGGGCGTGCCGTCATCCGTCTCGGCGTGCGCCGCAACCAGCGTCTCAAACTCGTCATAGGCCGCCACCATCGCGGCCACGTTCGCGCTGCCGGGCGCCTCTTGCAACGCGGCAAAGGCGCGCAAGAGCTTCTGCCGCTCGCGATACGATCCCGGTGCCGCCATATCGATGGGCGTGACGATCAGTTTGGTCATGGCAGCGCGCTCAGCTCATTGGTAACCTTGGCCTTGAACCAGTTATCCCAGACGGTGTTCACCGTGCCATTCCACGTCAGGCTCACCGTCATGTTGCCGTCCCTGTCGCCGAACAGCTCCGCGCCGTCCACGAGGGTGCCGGCAAAGTCAATCTGCGCGAGGCGGTAGGCCGTGGTCGCCCCCTGCGTCGCCCGGATGCGGATTTGCCGCTGGACCAATGCCGGCGCCAGCAGCGCGTCCACGATGGCCTTGGCCGAGGAGTTGAACTCGAGCACCGTCACGAGCTGCCCTTCCCAGCGGTTCTCGCCGTAGGCCTCGGGCGTCACCGAGCCGACGAACGTCTTGAGGTGCCGTCCGGGGTTCACGGTCAACTCCGCCGAGATAAGCGTCGCGGCCAGCTCCGTCGCGCCGATGGTGGCCGAGGCCCACGAGTCCATGTAGATGGTCGTGTCACTGGCCTTGATGAGGTCCACGTCGCGGTCGGCGCACGTCGCCAGCGCGGCGGTGCCGATGGAGTGGCCCAGCAGGTCGGCGCCGACGGTCCAGATTTGCCCCGCCTCGACGTTGAGCATGAGGTTGTTGACGATTCCGCCGTCCATCTCGTACTCGGCGTCGGTGGTGCCGAACTGGACGGTGTAGTGCTGCGGCGTGGTCGAGGCGGTCAGCGGCGCCTCATAGTTGTAGGTGTAGGTGGTGTTCGCCGCCGCACTCGCCGTCGCCGGGCCAAAGATGCCGTCGAGCCAGTAGCAAATGTCTTGATACGATGCCCGCTGTTCCACGTGCCCCTCACCGTGCTGCGCCGCCTGCGCCGCCACGGTCGCGGGCGCGAGCGTGCCGACCAACTCCGGCTGATCTACCTCGTCCACGATGGACAGTGACGCATCGGTGAGGCCCATGAGCTTGACGGTGGGCGCCTTGGTCGATGCGCCCCAGGTATTCAGTTGTTCCGCTCCGAGATAGACAACGCGCAAAACACTCGCTGGCATGGCTGCCCCCTTCTAGGCCGACTTTTCGACCACGGTTACCCGATACACGAATCCCCAGTAGGGGACCTCGCCCCAACGCAACTCGAATCCGCCGCCCGAGACGCCGCTGTCGCGCAGCGCCGTGATGTGATCCACCGCGCCGCCGAGGGTCGGGTCGCCCAGGTAGGCGCGCCCGAAATCGTCCAAGAGCGCCACGCACGCCTGATACCCCTCGTCCGGCCCGGCGATTCCCTGCGCCACCGGCTGGACATAGCAGCGCACGACGTAGGTGCGCTCCTGCCGCTTGAGGTCGATGGCCTGCAACTGCCACGTCGCTTCGCCCGGCCACACGAGGGCCACGGGCAGCCGCGCCTGGTCGGCGTTGGACGGCATCGCCGTGGGCGCGCTTGCCACGCCCGCTATCGTCCGATGCAGTGTTTGCAGCGCCGCCACGGTGGTGAGGACCGTCACTCTGCCGCCTCCATTGGCGCCTCGGTGCCGTCACGCGCCTCGGGTACGCCGTGCTCCTGTAACCACGCGCGATAGGTCGTTTCGTCGATGAGCTTGTCGCCCACGTGCGGGCTTACCGTGGTCGTGTCGCACCACAGCGCGATTCCCGCCTCGCGGCAGCGGCGGGAGAACCACATATCCGTGCCAGGCCAGCCGGCGACATCGGCATAGTCGTAGCCGAACCACGGGTTGCCGTTCTCGTGCGGCAACTGCTCGAATACGGAGCGGTGAATCATCATCGAGCCGGAGCCGAGGGCATCGACCTCGATGGCGCCGCGCGACCACTGCGCCATGCGGCGAAAGGCGCCGTCGCCAGGGTCCACGAACGCGCACGGGTCGTAAGGCGCGCCGCGGCGAAAGTTGAGGCCGCCGCACACGCGCACCTCGTCCGGGTAGGCGCGAAACCAGCGCGCGAGGCGCTGGACGATGAACTCGTGGTGAACGTGGTCGGAGTCGAGCATCAAGAGATGCGTGTAGTTGCTGTTGACCAGAAACTCGCCGAACTTGCAGCGCGCGATGTCGTTGCGCGTGTACTCCAACTTGGCTACCGGCCAGCCCTGCGTGAAAATCTGCACGAAGCCAAAGAACGCCTGTTGCCCGATGGTGCGCTCCATCGGCACGCCGATCAGCACGCGGATCTCGGGATCGTTCGGCGTCACGATCTTGTGGCCCGTCGGCTCGGGCAGCAGCCGTCGCTGCACCACCGCCTCGCGCCAGTCGTCATCCTCCGGTGCGCCCAGCGGCGCGCTCGTCAACTCCAGTCCCTCCCCGGTCATGCACCCCTCCCTAGGCTAGCTTCTTGTACCCGTCCAGAATCTCCCGCACGTCCCGCGGCATCCCCTGCGGCACGGTCATCACGCCAGCATCGGGGAACGCGGTCACGTCAAACGTCGAGGCGTCTTTTTGCGCGTACATGTAGGCCGCGAGGCGAATCGTCGCGTGCTTGATGTCCGCCGGCGCCGTCGTGGCATAGGCCCACCGACCGCTCACCTGTATGGCGTCCTCCGGCGCATCGTCGTAGGTCCAGTCGGCGTCTGCCCGCGCCGTCAGGCGAATGGCGCGATAGGGCGTGCGATGGCGCGGCTCGGTGGTGTAGTGCGTCGTCGCCACCGTCTCCCCGTCGCCGTTCACCACCGTCGTGATGGCGCACAGGTCGTCGTCGAGGTACAGCGTCTTGCGGTCGTCGGAGACGTCGCGCACGGCGTCAAAGTAGTGCGTCGCCGCCGTCGTGGGCGCCTCAAACACGCGGTCGCAGTAGCGGTCGATGGCCTGCACGGCGCGGGTGATGAGCGCCGACAGCAGCACGTCGCCGCTGGTTTTCGTCGTGGCGATGCCGCGATAGAGTTTGACCTCGGCCAGGGTCGCGTATCGTGCCATGCGCTACCCCCTAGATCAGCCGCGCGACGACGCCGACCGTCACCGCCGTCGATTGCGCCGCCGCCGTGCCCCGTGCCGTGGTGCCCACGAGCCGGATGTGGCCGACGCCGTAAAAGTTGGTCGGGTCCACGACGCTCGCCTTGCCCGCCGACACGCTCACCGTGTAGGCCGTGCCCGCCGCCCACAGCGGGTAGTAGGTCGCGCCGTCATCCGACACGTCCACGTGGACGATGGCCGCCGTGCCCGCCCAGGTGGAGGGGATGAGCAGCCGGACGGGAGCGCGCCCGTCGAGGGCAATCGCGCCGGTGCGCGTGCCCGTCGCCACGATTGCGCCGGTATAGATGTCCGCGTACTGATCGTCCGCGGCTTGATGAACGCTCTTGAACGTCATGCCCACCCCCTCGGGGGGATGGGGGCGGAGGCCGAGACCCCGCCCCCATCCAAACTATCGTTACGACGTCTTGATCTCGGCCACACTCGACAGGTCATAGTCCGACGCCGGGTTGTAGCGGCAGTCCCCGCCCAACACGATCACGTTGGCAATCGCATCGAGGGTGCCGTTGATCACGCGGGCGCGGAAGTACCGCCCGTAGGTCGAGCCGGTCACCACCTTGCCCAGCTGTTCGCTTCGGACCTCGGCGATGGTCTGATACCCGCGCGTGGTCGTCGGCAGCTGGAGGCCGGTGCACGTGATGAGGGCGGTCGAGGGCGTAGTGCCCGTCGCGCCGCTATCGAAAATCTTGAGCACCAAGCCGCCGTGCGTGGTCGCGATGGTCGTGTCCACGTGGCCCTGGAGGATGACCATCGCCCGCCGAAAGATGTCCATGTCCACCGTGGCGGTCTGCTTTGACGCGCCCGAGAATCCGGCACTCGTGGCGATGTAGCCCACCAGCGCCAGCCGTTCGGAAAGTGCCTCAGCCATGTTCCTTATCTCCTTGTGCGCGCTTGGCCGCGCGCCTAGTCAGTCAGTAGGCCGCGCGAGCCCTTACGCGCCCTTGAGCGTCACGAACGGCGACACCTGAGTCGAGCCATCCGCCAGGGTGCGGTAGGTCTTCATCCACGGCTGCCCGTCCACGTACTCGCACACGCGCCAGGTGCCCTTGTTCTCCACAAACTTGTAGTGCTCGCTAAAATCAATCGCGATCTGCTTGCGGTCGCCGATCAGGTAGTACGAGAAATCGGCCAACAGCACGCCGCCCTTGGTCGCGGCGGACGTCCCTGGCGGGAGCACCGGCATCTTTTCAGAGAAGATGATGGGCTTGCCGAACAGGGTCGCGGGCACGCTCTCGCGCGCGTTGGGCTGCCAGATGAGGTTGTTCGCAGCGCCGCTACCGTCCGCCATGGCGATGAGCAGGTGCAGCACCTTGGGATGCATCACCCACACGCCCGCCGACGGGGTCGAGGACATGAACATCTCCAGCATCGCGGCGGCGTCGGAAAGCACGAACGTCGAGGAGGCGGCCACCTCGGCCAGGAGACAGCCGGCATTGAACACGCCCAGGGGCTGCCCGGAGCCGGAGCCGTTGAGGAAGGCCCAGTCCTCGAACCAGCCGATGGCCGTGCCAAAGAGCTGGGTGAGAAGGGCCTCCAGGCCGGGCGCGTCCTGGCGGAGCATGTTCGAGGCCACGGTGTAGCCCGACAGCTCGTGGTACTTGAGCGCGATGTTGTCGAAGGTGGGCTCCGTCTCCGTCTTGCCCCCGCCCTCCTCGGTCCAGTTCATCACCACGCCGCCGAGGGAGTGCGGCTCGCCCGCGTCGGTGCCCGAGTAGTCGAGCGCCGGCATGTCAAAGTCGCGCGACGTCATGGGGATGATGCGCGCCCGCGGGCGCACAAAGGCGTTTTCCGTCGCCACGCGCATGATCTCGCGCGAGTGCTCGGTCGGCACGAGATAGCCGCCGGTCTCGCCCGAGGTCTCGGCCAGTTCCGCCTTGGTGGACTTGTACACCTGCGAGAGGCGCTTGGTGTCCCCGCGCATCACGGCGACGCAAAAGTCGCCAAAGCTCTTGGTCTCCGGGCGATCCTTGCCCTCGGGCGTCAACTCGATCTGCCGCTCGACGGCGGGGTGCGCCTTCATCTGTTCCCACATCGCGGCGACGGCCTTCTGCGCCGCCTCGGTGGCCACCGCTGCCACGTCGACTTCCGGCGTGGTCTTCTCTTCCGTCTCAGCCATTTCAGGCTCCTCTCTATCGCTCACTCGTATCGTTGTGGCCTCAGGCGGCTCCGTCGCGCCCGCCGAGGGCTCCGCGCCCTCCTCTGGCATCAGCGCCTTGACGGCCGGCTCGCTCTCGGCCAATGACCGCAACTCATGCACGCCCAACGTGCGCGGCTCCGCCGGCGTGGGCGTCAGGGAAAACTCGACGATGGGCCAGGAGGTGATCGTTTTGCCCACGCGCTCGGTGAGGTGGCCGATGGCCCCGCTCGACCATCCAAGCCGCCCCTCGTCGGCCATCCTGCGCAGCGCCTCGGCGTAGCGGTCAGAAATCGCGATCTGCGACTCGACCCACAGGCCCACGTCATCCGGCGCCACCTCGGCTCGGCTCAGGACGTGGCGCTTGAGCGTCCGATCCTGCCCGTGCTGGTAGAGCACAAGGGGCGTGAGGTTGAGCTTGTCGATCCAGAAATCGGTGTCCTTGGTGAACGTCTCGCCTTCGAGGTCCACGCCGCCGTACACCACGCCGTAGCCGCCGAGGGTGAAATGCGTGTCCGTGCTCTTGGTCACCCGCGCGAGCGTGGTGAGCGCGGGCGCGGGTGCCGCCTCGGGCGCGGGCTCTGGGCTCGGCTCGGGCGCAGGTGCTGACTTGGGCACGTACTCTTGCTCGACCGCCAACCACTGCTCGCGCGGCGCGATGGTCACCGTCTCGTCGGCGTAGGTGTACGGCACGCGCCAGTAGGCGCCGCCCTCACCACGGGCGATGAGGTAGTCGTCAAAGACCTCATCTACCCACGCGCTACTCGGCGTTTCGGGCCGGCTCATCGGCTCGCTGGCGGCGCTAAAGGCGTCGCGTATTCGTTGCAGCCGATCCTCGATACTCGTGGCCTTGCTTTCGTCTTCCGTTTCCATGTGCGCCTCCAACAAAAAAGGCCCACTCCGGTCGGGCGGGCTTTCGCCGTGCCGACCAAAGTGGGCCGAGACCGTAGAACGGTGTGGGCCGCTATGCGGTTGTACTACTCGCTACCGAGCCACCGTTTCTCTATCGCCGCCGCAATCATCAAGAGCGCCCGACGCACCATGAGCCAGAAGTCGCGGTCGCTCATCGCTTCACAAACTCCGCGCACCACACCACCATGTTCCCGCCGTCGATGGTCAACTCCCTGGCCAGCTCACAGCCGTCCAGCCAGCCGCACACCCGCTCTCGCGTCAACAGCCGGTGCATGTTGAACAGCGTCACCGCCCGCTCCGGCGCGATGGGCACGCTCAGCACGATACGCCCGCCCGGCGCCGCCACCCGCTGCAATTCCCGGCACGCCCGCTCGCTGCCGCGCGGGTCCAGCGCGTCGCCGTAGCGCCCCAGGCCGATGTGCTCGATAACCGAGAGCGACGTCGCCATGGGCACCGAATCGTCGTCAAACGGTAGCGCCGTAATGTCGCCCTTGCGGCACGTCAGGCCCGGTAGCGTGACGGGCAAGGGCCGCACGTCCACCGAGACCACCGGTAACACCTGCGCCAGAATGCCCACCAACAGGGCCGTCGAGCCCACGTCCAGCAGCCACGCGGGTTGCGCCTCGACCACCCGGCGAAACGCCCAGGTATCCTGATAGAAGTACCACGGGTCCAGTGGCGTCTCTGTCTGGCGTTCGTCCAGGATGCGCGCCAGCACCACGTCCTCACCGCGCCCGTCGCGCTGGGCCAGGTCGCAATAGCGGCGGTAGTCGTCGCTCACGCCGCCACCGCCTGCGGCTTGAACCGCGCCTCGAGATAGTCCCGCGCCGCCAACAGCTCCCCCGGCGTCATGGCCGCCGTGCGGTGGTGCGCCTCGTACTCGCCCCGCCGCCCCTTGTACCACGTCGCCGCGCCCATGGGCGTCAGGCCGTAGGCCGCCGGCGCCTCGTGGAGGGGCGAGCCGGGCATGAGCTGCAGCACCGTCACGTCCAGGTCGTCGGGCCGCGTCTGCGCGAGAAAGGCCGCCGTCTCGTCTATCGTCGCCCAGCTCTCGCCGGGCAACCCCACGATGAGGAACGCCTTGACGCGAATGCCCACGCGATGCGCCCAGCCAATAGTCTGCGCCATCTGCTCTGCCGTTTCATCTTTGTGAATGGCGGCCAGCACGGCGTTGGACCCCGACTCGACGCCCATGCCCACCTCGACGCACCCGGACCGCGCCATGGCCGCCAGCCGTCCCGACGTCATCTGGTCGGCACGCACGAACGCGCGCCAGACGATGCCCAAGTGCCGCAAGCCCTCACAGATGGCGAACAGGCGCCGCCGGTCGATGGCCAGCGAGTCGTCGTAAAAGTGCACCGCCTCGAAGCCCATGTCGCGTATCGCCCGTGCCTCGGCAATCACGCTCGCCGCGCCTCGCGCCGTGTAGCGCCGTTGCCACAGGCCGTGCGAACAGAACGCGCATCGATGCGGGCAGCCGCGCGACGTGATGGCGGTCGTCGCCCGCCGCGCCACGCCTTGCCGGTCGGTGATGGCGTAGTGATAGCGCCCCGCTTGCGAGCGGTCGGGTAGTGGCAGCGCGTCCAGGTCGGTGATGCGCGCCGCGTGCGCGATGGCCCCCGGCTCAGGCAAGCCGTCGGCCAGCAGCGCCGGGAATAGCCGCTCGCCCTCGCCGCACACCACGGCGGTAGCGCCCAGGGCCAATATCCCGTCAGGGTCGAGCGTAGCGTGTGGGCCACCGGCAATGACGGGCGCCGTCGCGTCCTTGAGCACCGCTGCCATGTCCTCAAGCTGCGCCGTGGTGCCCGTCAGGCCCCACAGGTCAGCGTCGGTGGGCAGCGTATCGTCGAGACCCCGGTCCACATACGTTACCTCGTGCCCCGCCTCTTTCAGCGCCGCGCCGAGGTACCACAGCCCCAGCGGCGGGTGAACGGCCTGGTCCACGAGAAACGGGCTGGCGGGATGAATGAGGGCGACTTTCACGAGAGCACCCCCATCGCCGCGAACGCCCGCCGGAAGCGCTGCTCCCAGGTGTGATGTTGCCTTGAGTGCGCCGCCGCCTGCCGCCGAATGCGCTCCGCGTCTTCGCGATGGGCCAGGTAGTAGCGGCACTTGCGCGCCAACTCGCCCAGGTCGGCCCAGGTGTCCAGGTGCTCGCCCGCCGTGTAGTGCTCCAGCAGCTCCGGGTTGTGCTGTACGAGGTAGAACGCCCCGCACATCGGCGCCTCAAAGTCGCGCCCCTTGAGCGACAGCAGCGCTGGGTCGCCCGTCTCCCCGAGGCCCAGCGTGATGACGGCGCGATTCATCAGCTCAACCATCGTCGGCGTGCTCACCGGCCCATGGGCGTGCTTGACGACGTTCTGCTGGTCCCAGCCCTGGCCGTACGCCTGGACGTGAATGCCGTTCTCCTGGAGGTGCCAC